>JAAUYH010043170.1_pt1 | contig 12670 bp, 9 predicted proteins | sample 7278061 | NCBI WGS metagenome assembly JAAUYH01 (sample SAMN14350203, study PRJNA611818) | marine sediment metagenome | isolation source: surface marine sediment (0.6m) | place: French Polynesia: Moorea | collected 2018-08
ATGCCAAATCTATGGTATTTGTCAGCGACAAGGCAAAAAAAAATACTTGCTTGCGCTTGTATGTTCGTCACCCAAAATATAAATAAAATTATAATTTTTTACCTAAAAATGATTGTAAATCTCTCAGTAATTGAAAGATTGAAAGATAGTGAACGCAGTGGCACGCCTGCAAAGTTTAACATGGGGTAATTAGTATAATTATTTACACTTGCTTGTTCCTCACCAGAATATTATGGACGACCTATAAATGATTGGACAGCAAGAGAATTAGCTGAAGAAATGAAAAAACAAGCTAATTTTATTAGTACTTTTGACCTGAAAACAAAAATTTTAGATTTTATTGATTACTTTAATCGTACTATGGCGAAGCCATTCAAGTGGACTTATAAGGGCAAGGTCTTAGCTGTTTAATGGGTGCTTTATTTCCGCCGCACTGTACTAGATATATCAATAAAACAACCAATTTGACGTAAAACCATTGATTTATAAAGCTTTGAGGCTGTTTTTTGAGCAAAAAAATGTCTAAGTCCCGTTATGAGAGTAATATATCGAATTTTTCTAAAGTCAATTTACATATAAATCAGGAAAATTTTATTCAAATTTATCACAAACTAAACCAGAACATTAACCAAAATAAACAAAAAAAATCATCCAAAAATTATGTGATTTGTCTAACCAATTCAACAATTGCTCTAGTTAATAATTCAAACCCTGTTTCCTTCTGCATTATTGTAGTACTTACTTTCCACTTAACTATATTTACGCAGGTATTTGAAGAGAGCCCATAACCGTGTAAGTACATACACATACTTTAAAGTATTATTTACAACTATAATTAACAGGTATATTCTTTCTTGATAAATTAGGTGTGAGAAGGTGATAATATTAAGATTTTTTTTCAATGCTTTGCTGCTTAGTCCTGCTGTTATGGTGACAACCTTTTTTGTCTCATTCTCAAAAGTTGCAGCAGAAGTGTTGGCAACTAACCAAGTTGAGACTGAAGCGACGGTGGTAGATGAATTCACTCCTACCAATATGGCACAAATCACCTCTGTTTCTCAGCTATCTGATGTACAACCTACAGATTGGGCATTCCAAGCATTACAATCCCTGGTAGAACGGTATGGTTGTATTGCTGGCTACCCCAGTGGCACCTATCGGGGGAACCGGGTAATGACACGATATGAATTTGCTGCGGGTTTAAACGCTTGTTTAAACCGGGTGAATGAATTAATTGCTACTGCAACGGCTAATATAGTTAATAAAAAGGATTTAGCCACATTACAAAAGCTACAAGAAGAGTTCTCCGCAGAAATCGCCACTCTAGGTAGTCGTGTAGATGTTTTGGAAACACGTACTGCAGAACTGGAGGCAAATCAGTTTTCTACCACCACAAAACTTAAAGGTGAAGTTCTTTTTGCTTTAGCTGGTGTTTTTGGGGAAGAGGCAGCTGATCAAGACGAAAATCCAGATAATAACCCAGACTTGGAAGATAACATTATCTTTGCTAATCGGGTACGTCTGAATTTTGATACTAGCTTTACTGGTAAAGATCGTCTCAGAGTTCGCTTGCAAACCAGAAATATCACTCAATTTCAGGGCGATGTTACAGGTACTAGAATGACTCGTTTAGGGTTTGATGGAGAACAGCCAGTTGTCGCCGATGATGTATACTACAAGTTCCCAGTAGGTGATAAGTTGAAAGTTACTGTTGCTGCGGCGGCATCAGAACTGAGGGACATTGCAGAGACTTTGAGTCCTATAAGCAGTTCTGGTAGTGGAGGTATTTCTCGCTTTGGGCGGTATAACCCTATTTATCGAGGTAATGACGGTACAGGGTTAGGTATAAACTACGAGTTTAGCAATCGCACCAGTTTTGCTTTAGCTTATATGGTTAGTGATGCCAGCGACCCTACTGATAAAAATGGGCTTTTTGATGGTAATTACAGTGCTTTAGCACAAGTAATTTTTGAGCCAATCAAAAATTTAGACATAGGTTTGACATACGTTAACTCATACTATTCTGGAAATAGCAATAGCGGTGTTAACCTTACAGGTAGTACAGGTAGTAACAATGCTCGTAGACCTTTTGGTAATATCGCAACTTCTTCAGATTCATTTAGTTTTGAAGCTAGCTGGCGAATGAGTCCCAAATTTACTCTTTCTGGTTGGTTGGGCTACTCATTTGCTCAGTCGGAAGTCAGCGATGACAATGCAGATATTTTGAACTATGCTGTCACTTTAGCTTTTCCGGATTTGGGAGGGAAAGGTAATCTTGCCGGTATAGTAGTCGGTATGCCGCCAAAAGTCACAGACAGCAGCCAAGAAGCTGATCAGGATACTTCTCTACATCTTGAGGGTTTTTATCGCTTCAAAGTAACAGATAACATCGCTATTTCCCCTGGCTTATTTGTAATCACTAATCCAGAACACAACGATAACAATGACAGTATCTTTGTGGGCACTGTGCGGACAACCTTCAAGTTTTAAACTGACTACCTACTCTACGGAAACACACATAACGGAGACATTGCCGATGAAAACAAATTTTTCATCGGCAATGTCTTTTTCAATATACAGCGAGGGATTCAGACTGTTGGAGTATTTTTATACTATAGACTATAGACTATAGACTTAAGTTTATAAGTTTTCCCCTTCTCCAATTGCTTTATAAACCTCACGAATCATATTGTAATCAGCATCATTGGCAGGAATAAATTGGGATTTTTTGTACTTTTTATGATTGCGACCAGCAGCAAGAGCTTGTATCAGTTTATCTTGGTTCTGAATAATGCGTGATCGGATCATTTCCACAACTGCAGGAGCAAATTTGCTACTGAGAACAAAAACGTCGTTGGGTAGGGGCGGGCTTTTCGCTAGGACTAAAAACTCACCACCCGCTTTTTTCTGTATAACTTCTCGATCGTAGGTGTTGCTAGAAAATCCAGAAGCATAGACTTCACCATTTTTTAAAGCTAGAATACGCTCCTCTTCCTCTTGAATTAGCACAGTTTCGATGTCTGCCTTAGGATTTAATCCAGCATCTATCAAAATCTTCATTGGACCAATATAACTACCTGGTGCACCCACATTTCCTAAACAAATTTTTTTATCTTTTAACTGTGTTAGTGACTTTATTCCACTTTTAGTAGAAACTGCAAGAAGAGAGTAATAATTTGGGCGCGTAATAGCAGTAAGGGGAATAGCTTGGGTTCTCGCCCGTGCAATCACATATTCAGATGGACCAAGTAAAACAAAATCCACCTGGCTCGACTGTAGGGCTGTCACTGCAGCAATGTGATTTTTAACCTTAACTATCTCAATTTTGGTTTCTAAAACCTGCTCTAGTGCTGCGTTAAATACATTAAAATTACTTTCCAATTCTTCAAGACTTTCGTCATCTGGGGATGTAAATCTTAGCTTTTTAGGCAAACTAACACTTGCTTTAGGATTTCTGTCATTATAATTATTGCTAGTTACTGTACAACCACCAGCAAAAAGCAGAGAGTACCAAATAAAATTACGCCGTTTCATTTCTTTCAATAATTAGTACAGTAATAATTTAAGGCTCTTCAGTACTTAGTATGCTAAAAGCTCAGTTAAAAACCCTGTTCGTAGCGTAATACCTACGGTATGCAATACTTACAGTACGCTGACAACGCGCCAAAGGCGATGCGTCCAAACCGCTAGCCGCTAGATGCCGCGCGCCCAAAACTCACGCTGTATAAGACAAAATAAGTTTAGAATCTATATTCTAACCTTTGAACACAATTTGGAGATTTAGACCTTTATTTTAAAGGCAATCTATAATGTTTAACTAATCGTTTGGCATAACAGGTACTGAAAAACCTCATTCAAGAAAATCACCTTCTCCTACAGCTTTATAAGCCTCTCGAATTATGTTGTAATCAGCATCAACCGCAGCAAGCATTTTCGAGCCTATAAATTTCTTATTTTCTGGGGATGCTAAGATAGCTTGGATTAGTTTATCTTGATGTTTAATCATTTGCAGTTGCATCTGTTCAATAAAAGCGGGAGCAATTTGACTGCTAGCAACAAAAACATCGCTTGGCAAATCTGGTCCAGTTGCAATAACGGAAAATGCTTTCTCAGACAAATTTGTCTTTGCCAATTGTCTTTGATATGTTGTAGCAGCAAGTGCACAGGCATCGACTTCTCCTTTTGCTAATGTTTCCACTGCCTTTTCTTGTAAAAATAGAATTTGGAAGTCCAATTTGGGGTTTAATCCTGCCTCTAGGAACTGCTTGATGGGGAAAATATGTCCAGCGGTGGTTCCCTTTTTCCACATAGCGATTTTTTTGCCTTTTAATTGGGATACGGATTTTATACCACTATCTGCACGCACAGTAATTATTGGGTAGTAATTTAGTCGTGTGATAGCTATAAAAGGAATTGCCTTAGCCCTCGCATTTAAAATTATGTATTCCGATGGACCTGCACAAGCTATATCTATCTGACCCAACTGTAAGTTGGGTGCTGCTGCTATAGCACTTTCAACAGGGAAAAAGATAATCTTGGTATCTAGTATATCCTCTAATACAGTACGAAAAGCTCCATAATCTCGCTCTAAATTTTCCAGACCCTTAACATCTGTAACTGCAAACTTCAGTTGTTTGGGTACACTTTTTAGTAATTGATTGGAAGTTTTATTACTGGAATTACTAGCAAATGTACAACCACCTGTAAAGAATAGGGAGTACCAAATAAAATTACGCCGTTTCATTTCTTTCAATATTTAATAAAAGTAATCAGTTAAGAAAATCATCTTCTCCTATGGCTTTGTAAGCTTCTCGAATTATGTTGTAATCAGCATCAACAGCAGCAAGCATTTTCGAACCTGTAAACTTCTCATTTTCTGGGGATGCTAAGATCGCTTGGATAAGTTTATCTTGATGCTTAATCATCTGCTTTTGCACCTGTTCAATAAAAGCGGGAGCAATTTGACTGCTAGCAACAAAAACATCACTTGGTAACTTTGCTCCAGTTGCTATCAGTGGAAAATCTTTTTTAGATAAACCTTCATCTCGCAGTGTTTTCTCATATCTGGTAAAAGAAGTCGTCCAGGCATCAACATCCCCTTTTATTAACGCTTCCATACACTTTTTTCCTAAAAACAAATTTTGATAGTCCGATTCAGCATTTAATCCTGCATCGAGCAGCATCTTAGTAGGATAAACATGTCCAGTAGTTCCTGCCTTTGATCGCATAGCAATTTTTTTGCCTTTTAATTGAGACAATGACTTGATACCACTATTGGCACGAACAATAACTACTGAATAGTTATTTGGTCGCGTAATAGAGACAAAGGGAACTGCCTTCGCCCTCGCATTTAAAACTATATATTCCGATGGACCTGCAAGAGCTAGATCCACCTTACCCAGCTGTAAGGCTGGTGCTGCTGCTACGAAATTTGCAACGGGGAAAAAGACAACCTTGGTATCCAGTACATTTTCTAATGCAGCACGAAAAGCTCCATAATCTCGCTCTAAATTTTCCATACCCTTAACATCTGTAACTGCAAACTTCAGTTGTTTGGGTACACTTTTTAGTAACTGATTGGAAGTTTTATTACTGGAATTACTAGCAAATGTACAACCACCAGTAAAGAGCAAGGAGTACCAAATAAAGTTACGTCGTTTCATTTATCTACAAAGAATTAAAAATAAACATCTAAAATATACCATTCCGGAATTATTCGTGAGAAAGAACTTTAGAGATTATTAGGCAATTTGCAAATACACAAACAAAGGGCAGATTGTATGTGTAATTTATACAACAATCTGCACCTTTGCAGGAGAAGTTTCGTATAAGGCAATACGGTTCAGATAAGCCTAGATTTCTTGGTAGAGACGCGATATTATGACCTGACGGTCACACAATACCTACGGTACGCTGTCGCTAAGCGTTAACGCATCTCAGAGCGTGCGATTTGTTTTCAAAAAATTCTTAACTGAACTGTATTGTCGTATAAGGGATCTCCAAAAAATAAAATATCCAGCCCTTGCATCCCCCGTCGGGCAGCAAGCAGTCCTTGGTTTTACCCTGAGACGCGGCAATACACCTGCGTTACGCAGAGGCGCGCTTACGCGAGGCGCTTAACAAAACAGTCTCTAACCGTGATTTTTAATCACCAAGGGTGAGTGAAATTTGGCGTTGCATAAATGAGGGATGAATTTAAAAAATTTATCCGGCTAGTCTAGCCCCCTAAATCCCCCAACTATGGGGGACTTTGAGAGATATTTCCCCCAAAATTTGGGGGGTTAGGGGGGCAAAATCATCTCCTAATTAAGCAACGCCTGAAATTTTAATTTTTTAACTAAAGAAAGACAGAAACTAAATTTCTATGTTTTCTCATGTTTCAATTCGCATTGCCATAGCATTTATCAAAGTGCTTACTTAATACTACTGCTTACCAATACAATCATCAATAGTGTTATTACGCAGGAAACAATAACAAAAATAATGTATAAATTACTTATTACTCGACTAAATTGCAGGAAATAAAAGCTTTTATTACGCTGCGACATATTATCATAATTTATAAATATAGTTTAATAAATTGGGTTTTTAATAATGTTATAGATACTAAATAAACGAGATAATTAAGTCTATTTCACTGCTATAAAAAGCTTATTTATTTGAGTATAATCTACCTGGGAAGGTTAGCTTAACTCATGGTATTTAATTATTAAAAGAATTGGTTTTTCAGTACCTGTTATGCCAAACTATTAGTTAAACATCATAGGTTGTCTTTAAAATAAAGGTCTAAATCTCCAAATTGTGTCAAAAGATTATAAATATATGGTTATAAACTTATTTTATCTTTTACAGCAAGAGTTTCAGAGTTTTTAACTAAGTTTTTAGCATGCTAAGTACTGAAGAACCAAAGAATTAAGCTTTTTAACAAAAAAAAGATTATTAATGGAATAGGTTCTTAGGAATATGGATTAAATAAAGTACAAAATTAGGGTGCTGTTAGCATCGCGTAACGCACCATTCCAGATTTAAGAATTACAGGTTATTAAATTCTCATTCCTTATTATATAAAGATAATTTAATTGTGCAGACAGTAAGGTGAGTAACTCCAAAATCAATACAGGTAAAACAGTTTCCCTCCGTTTGGTCTTAGTAGTGCCGTTTGTGCTGCAAATATTTGCTGCAGTTGCAGTCACAGGATGGCTATCCATACGCAATGGTCAACAGGCAGTTAACGATGTTGCAACTCAATTGCGGAGTAAGACGAGCAGTCGCATTAAGCAGCAAATCCTTAGCTATTTAGATGAACCCAATCGGATTAATGAAGTCATTACCGCTAGTATCCAAAGCAAGCAGATAAACCAGACTGACTATCCGGTTTTAGAGCGTTACTTCTGGCATCTAGTACACAAAGATATAGTCGACTTCGTCAAATTCAGTAATCCCCAGGGACATGAAGTTGGGGTTGAACGAACACTAGAAGGTAAAATAATTCTTAAATATAAAGATCAAACTATAGCACCGAAAAGGAATGTCTATAGCCTTGATAGTCAAGGTAAACGAATCAAATTGATTAAGAGGCAAGACTATGACTCACGTACTCGACCTTGGTACAAAGCTGGGGTGAAAGCAGGAAAGCCAACCTGGTCTCCATTCTACAGGCGTAGAAGTACTTCTTCTGTTGCAACTGCCCTAGTCTATCCCATCTACACTAAAACCGGTGAACTGCTGGGGGTTATCAATACCCAATTTGATTTACAGAAAATTCATAAATTCCTCAAAGAACTCAAAATTGGTCGCACCGGACAGACATTTATCATTGATCGCTCTGGCAATTTAGTAGCCAGTTCAATCATGAGGAAGACCTTTGTGATCAAAGATAAGAAGAATATGGAATTGATCCAGGCAGAAAAAGCCGAAAATCCTGTGATTAGGGCTACTGCTCAGTCATTTCAGCGTTTGGGCGACCTCAGTACCATTGACAGCAGCCAACAATTGGAATTTATGTTAAATGGCGAACGTCAATTTGTGCAAGTACTACCTTTGCAAGATGGTCGAGGAATTGACTGGCTAATTGCAGTGGTGGTGCCAGAATCAGACTTTATGGAACGTATCAATGCCAACACCCGTACTACAATTATGCTATGTTTGGGAGCCTTAGGACTGGCTTCTGTGGTCGGCTTTTTTACTTCTCGTTGGATTGATTAGCCGTCCCATCGGGCGTTTGAAAGAGGCATCAGTGGCAATAGCTGGGGGGAATTTAAATCAAAAGGTAGAAGAAACAGGGCAGATTTCAGAACTGGGAATTTTGGCAAAGTCCTTTAACCAGATGGCACAGCAGTTGCGTGAATCTTTTGCTACTTTGGCAAAGACCAATCAGGAACTAGAACAGCGAGTGGAATTACGGACAGTGGAACTTAAAGCAGCTAAAGAAACTGCAGATGCTGCCAACAGCGCCAAAAGTGAATTCTTGGCAAATATGAGCCACGAATTACGTACACCACTCAATGGTATTTTGGGATACTCCCAAATTATGCGACGTTCAGAACCTTTAACAGAAAAAGGTTGCAGAGGAGTCGAAATCATCTATCAATGTGGTTCCCATTTGCTGACTTTAATTAACGATGTTTTAGACCTCTCAAAAATTGAAGCTCGGAAAATGGAACTCCATGCTCAGAATTTTCATTTCCCATCTTTTCTGCAAGGAGTTACAGAAATCTGTCGCATTCGTGCCGAACAAAAAGGAATTTACTTTGAGTTTCAAGCTGACGAAAGCTTACCTGTAGGTGTTTGTGCAGATGAAAAACGCCTCCGTCAAGTCTTAATTAATCTACTGGGTAACGCAATTAAATTTACCGAAAACGGTGGTGTCACTTTTAAGGTTGAATCTGTTGATGAAAAGATTCGCTTTCAAATTCAAGATACTGGGGTGGGTATGACCCCAGAACAAATCGAGAAAATCTTTCTTCCCTTCGAGCAAGTCGGTGATACGAAAAAGCAAGGGGAAGGAACAGGCTTAGGACTCGCAATTACTCACAAAATTATTTTGATGATGGGGAGCGAAATCATTGTTCGCAGTATCCCCGGTCAAGGTAGTACCTTCTCCTTTGAAGTCGAACTTCCCACAGTTGACAATTGGGCAGATGCTTCACGGGTTTCTCAACAAGGCACGATCGCTGGGTATCAGGGCAAAAGACAAAAAATTCTAATCATTGATGACCGTTGGGAAAATCGCTCTGTTCTCCTCAATCTTTTAGAACCCATCGGCTTTGAAATCTTAGAAGCCAGCAACGGTCGAGAAGGAATCGATCAAACATTAAAGATCAATCCCGATTTGATTATCACCGACCTAGCTATGCCCGTAATGGATGGGTTTAAGTTTTTGCAGAAACTGCGATCACATCCCAAACTGCAAGACAAAATCGTCTTGGTTTCCTCTGCTAGTGTATTCGACATTGATCGCCACAAAAGCATTGATGCAGGAGGTAATGACTTTCTCCCCAAGCCAATACAAGCCGAAACTTTATTCGAACAACTGCAAAAACACCTGCATTTGGATTGGATTTATACCGAAAATGACAACAAGAGCCAGCAACCGATAGCTAGTGTCGTAGCCATTGAACTCCCAGAAATCGGCATTATAACCCAACTTGCCGAACTAGCTGGGAACGGGGACCTCGATGGCGTTCTTGAAGTCGCCCAGCAAAACCAGGATGCTAACACAAGGGCTTTTTTCCAAGAAGTTAGCCTACTAGCCGAAGCTTGTGAAATCATACAACTTCGGGCATTTCTCCAAAAATATCTAGTCTAACCCTCAGGAGCAACACACTATGTCTCATGCTAATCCACCCTTTGTTCTGATTGTCGATGACAATCCGACGAACTTATCTATTCTCTCTAAAGCCTTAAAATCAGCGGGCTACAAAGTTCGCATGGCGATGGATGGTGAGGATGCTTTGGCACAAGTGGAACGTAACCGCCCAGAATTGATACTGCTCGACATTCAAATGCCCAAATTAGATGGTTTTGAAACCTGCCACCGCCTTCAGGCTAATCCGGCTACAGAGGGAATTCCAGTTATTTTCATGACGGCACTGGCAAACACTGAAAATAAAGTCAAAGGTTTGTCGTTAGGGGCAGTAGATTACATCACTAAACCGTTCGAACAAGAAGAAGTGTTAGCCCGGGTGAAAATCCACTGGCGATTGAAACGACTAACGGATACTTTAGAGCAACAAGTGATAGAACGGACTCGTGCCTTGCAACAGGCTCAAGTGCAACTGGTACACCAGGAAAAACTCTCAGCTTTGGGGCAGTTAGTAGCAGGAGTGGCACATGAAATGAATAATCCTTTGGGATTTATTTCTACTAGTCTCAAACAAGCAAAACCCACCCTTGCTGATATTGTCGAACACCTGCAACTATATCAAGAAACTCTCCCCAATCCAGATGAAAAAATTATCGAACATGCAGAGGAAATAGACCTAGAGTATAGCTTGAAAGACTTACCCAAGATCACAGATGCAATGCTCATGGCATGTGATAGGTTAAGAAATATCAGTACTAGTTTAAGAACTTTCTCCCGTGCTGATAAAGATTACAAAGTGTCATTTAATATCCACGAAGGCATTGATAGTACAATTTTAATTTTAAAACATCGCCTCAAAGCTAATGACCAACGTCCAGCAATTGAAGTGCTTACAGATTACGGCGATTTACCACAAATAGAATGTTTTCCTGGTCAATTAAATCAGGTATTTATGAATATCCTGGCAAATGCCATTGATGCCTTGGATGAGTCTAATTATGGACGCTGTTTTGAAGAAATTAAGAGCAATCCCAATAGAATTACAGTCAAAACTTCAGTAGAAAATAACCAGGTAAAAATATCAATTGCTGATAATGGTAAGGGAATGAGCAAAGATTTGAAAAACCGAATATTTGAACATTTATTTACTACCAAAGCAGTCGGTAAAGGTACAGGGTTAGGATTGGCTATAGCAAAGCAGATTGTTGAAGAAGTTCACGGTGGCAAATTGAATTGTAATTCTGTTCTTGCTGAAGGTACAGAGTTTGTGGTCCAGATTCCCCTAAAATCAGGAAAGGTTGATGTTTAGCTGAATAAACAAAAATCAAGCTCAAACAAAGCCTAAACTGGCTCAGGACTTACGCAATTGTCACAATACACCGGTGGTGCGTGACACTCAAAACCTTATTAAATGGAAAGCCCTATGAGCGACCTAAAAAACATCAAAAAAGATTTTATAGCGGAAAACAAGGGGAACATACATTAAAAACACAAGTAGTGTTTGGACGAAAAACTAATAAAATCATGTGTTTAGCTCATTCCAAAGGAAAAACTCATGATTTTAAATTATTCAAAAACAGTGATATAAAATTCCACAAGTTACTTCGAGTAATAGCTGATAAAGGGTATCAAGGAATTGCTAAACTCCATAATTTACCTCAACAAATACCCTCCATTACTGTTGTGGTTGTGGAAGACAACAAATTTACTACATCAGCCCTCCCTCTTCATACTCTTTTTTTGGCGAAGGTATTGATTATAGTATTAATTAATATCTAAATATTAAAGATAACTTGATACTATTTATTCAGTATTAATATGTATGGTTCCTTTCGACGTAATAATAGGATTCTCTTGTTTTAATCCTATTAGCCAATTAATTGAGCAACTCTTATCGCCGAAGTAATAGCTCCTTCGTGCAAACCATCTCCAAGATACGCACCTGCATGATAAGTATTGTTGTCACCATTAGTATTGACTACTTCATCTCTATATTTGAAAGACTCTACTGTGTATAGCGGAGTAGTATGTTCTTGAATGTGCAAGATGTCGTCTTTGATAATCAAACTGTCTAAGTTAAACGCTAGACTATATTTCACAGGTGATGATATACCACAAAGTTGATTGAGATAAGCATTATATCCCCATCCTTTATCAGTTTGGAAAAAATCAAATTCTGATAGTTCCCGAATACCATATCGAGAATACATTGAAGTATCTTTGTGGAGAAAGCTTCTAATATGATTTTCTTCCCATGCTGAAAAGCGTTTAATTTCTTCACTGCTTGGATCGGCTAATAATTTCATTACTCGATCTGGGGGAGTTGCAAAAACCACTTTGTCAAATAGTTGTGTGAAACCGTCAGACAACTCAACTTTGACTCCATCAGGAGTTCTAGAAATTGCTGACACCTCAACGTTCAAAAAGATTTCACCCTTAAAGCATTTGAGAATTTTTTCAATATAGGAGTATACTCCACCTTTAATTCTTACCCAATCAACAAAAACGTAATCCCGCAAAGCTGGAATAGCGAGTTCTGCTGGAAAATTATCTATTAACTCAAAGGACATTGAATAGCTGTACATAGTCAATAATTTTAGCCAGCAATTACGGATACATTGTCGTCTCAACACTTGAGACATTGACATGTCATAAAAATCATGCGTTTTGGAAAATTTTGTTTTTACCCAGAATCCAGCAGAACGAGCATAAAGAGTATCTAGTCTCAGATATTCGAGTAACCGTTGAATTCCTGTGAAGTTTTTCTGAATCATCTTACCTGACAGAAAGTGACGACCATCTTTCAAAAACAGTGCAGATCCAATATCGACAGGTTCTAATTCCACTTCCAGTTCTTTCATCAAC
>JAAUYH010062053.1_pt1 | contig 12668 bp, 7 predicted proteins | sample 7278061 | NCBI WGS metagenome assembly JAAUYH01 (sample SAMN14350203, study PRJNA611818) | marine sediment metagenome | isolation source: surface marine sediment (0.6m) | place: French Polynesia: Moorea | collected 2018-08
ATTCGGTGTCAAGTGCGTAAGTGTGGTCGAATCCGAATGTAGGTGCCTTGGCCCTATATTCTTCTATTAAAGTTTGTGGCAGCAATAGAGACGGAGTCCATGCCATCGTTAGTAACATTTTAAGCAGCTGCACGCCTTTGTAGGTCACTGTCACTTGCCTGAGCTCCAGACGCGTCAAAAATTGTGTCAGCAGTAGATTTGTCTGCTTCAGTTGAATGAGGGTAATATTGAACCACAAGTGAGTGACACGATGGTTCCAGAGTGTTAACCGAAGGTCATCTTAAAGTAGTGCCTCTAATGTAGTCCTATCATCGCACATTTCATTTCTAGAATGAACTTAACGTAAATTTACTGTACGGTGCCTTGACTTGCTTCAACCTCTCGAAAAACCCGATCCATAACCAAATGCTGACTCAACTCCGCAAATTCGTTCATCGTCGAAACCCGTGAGCATCTTGCGGAACTCTAGCCGAAAATCTGTCATCTTCTCCATACGGTTCATCTTCCTCGCTATCACCTTCCTCCACTGAACTTTCTTCAGCAACTCCATCAGAATCTTCTTCGTACTCCTCTTCGTCTGGCGAATCTTGTACCATATCGCCAGGTATAATTGCTTTAGTACCACTTTCATTTTGTCGCGTTTCATTGTCTTCTATCGTCTTGTACAACACTGTATCATCCATTCCTCGAGGAACGTCACCTGAAATCAGCTCTGTCGGTGCATCAGGTGGCGCTGTCACCATCATTTCACCTTCTTCATTAATTTCAACTTGTCCCAACATTTGCAATGTTCCTTCCTTGTTGTCGACATTTGACCCATAATGCGTAAGGAACGTATTCACCGAAAACACACGCTCGTACTTAGTGGCTGTCTCATCAAAGGTTCTCGCCAATTGCATGTGCGTTGCTTGCACTTGTTTCACCTGGGCTTTGAATGCCTCTTTTGCTTTGTCCTTCTTGAAGTGCCTAGATAGGAATCCAGATCGTTTTGAACGACTTTCGATACATTGCATGAGCAATGCAACTAATTGCGAGCCATGCTCTTCGTTAAGAAGAGCATCAACTGTTTTCTTCTCGATTTTCGTTTTCGTTTTCTCACCATTTCGTACACGTTCTTTGAGGAATCCGGGTAAAAATTTTTCCATAGCCCCATAATAATCGAGGATATTCGCGCCAAACTGGTCCAACGCATACCTCAACGCGTTAATTTTCGATGCAGTCTCACCAGCAGAAACATCTCTAGTTTTACGAGCATCTGACAACAGTTCGAGAATTTGTCGTTTCGCTTCCGTGCGACCGCTCGGAGTAAGCATGGGTGGAATGTCACTTCCAGTTCGTCGTTTGCGAGCAAGTTTGTCAACGAGAGGATACAGAAACTTTTCTTCGGCTCGTAACGCGGAAACAACAAAGCGCTCCAGAGTACCCAACCATCCGTACACACGCGCCAAATCTGCCGATGAAATGTCGAGTACCATTTTTCCGAGCGCATTTGCCATCACATACGCATCATACAGTTGTCGACGAACAGCGTTATGAGGAAGGGCTACAATATCCACATGCCAACGCTCACCGTACCGCGAACCGAAAAACCCAACAGCAGGCATTCGTTGAGAAGCCTGCATAACTACCTTGGCACGTTCCATTTGCTCAGCGGCGGTCATATCGCGGTCCATAGCCTCAGCACAGGACAACTTGACAGGGGCCGGTGTGTTAGGAGGTACATTGCCAGTCGTCGTCGACGCCATGACGGCGATTGACCGAGCAACTCGTGCGGAGGATTAGACAGTTGAGAGGACGGGTATCGAAAAGCGATGTCTCCAGCGACAAGCGCAGCAGTGCCGAGAGGGAAGGCGGTGCGACGGAACTTGTTTGAGGTTTGAAACGAAAAAGCTTACAGAGATTTTTGGTAGACGACCGTTTACTGTAGTGAACATATAGTGATGGTACCAAATTGAGATGATTTCGAGAACCGATAGTACAGTGCACTAATCTCGATTACGCGGCTCTTTCGGTTTTAGCTGGAGAACCGCTTGAGCGGCTCAATTTAATGGAACTTGTGAAACAGGGACAATTGAGAATTGCCGACATTGCAGGTGTGGATATTGCGTGAACTGGGCGCGCTCCTTATGAAAAGCGATGGGACCAACACGAGAAAGAACGAGCAGAAGAACTCATCTACTGCTGCACAGACCACTGGACAAAAGCGCCAAGGACGAGAATGGTGAACATGTAAATAAGAGAACAGACCTACCAGGAACCGTAATAAAACTTAGTTATTTCGCAGGTGTGGATTGCGGAATGGACTAGCAATGATCGCTTCAGACACCACCCAGAGATTGTATTGGTATTGTGCTGCAATGTGCAAAGTGTTGTAACCTTGACCCATAGTTTCTTCTGAGTGTTCGCAAGGGGAGAGGACGGAGGAACAGTGCAAACGGCACCGAATACAGTGTAGCGAATCAACTGATTTCCGAAGTACACTCTGGCGGAATTTTCTACGCATTTGCTCCTGGTGTTCTCACTATCTAACCATCGTGCAGTAGAATGGATGGCCAAGTTGACAGTCGAGAAGTTGGTACAGTTAAAATTGCACGAATTTTGTGTCCCACTTGAAATACTGTACGTACAGTACCGGTACTGTACGGTACAGAGAAACAACCCTCTACAAATGTGGCAAGGCATGAATCTGAAGAAGACAGCCTGGCAATATTGGTACTGTACTGTACTGTACTGTGCAAAACTTTAAGCGTTCTACGATTTTAAGGGGTGTTAATGATGACATTGCTTAGCACATCGAACTGCAGGAGCACATATGAAGGTAAGTTTCGACTATAACCCTGAATTGTAACAAATTTATTTTGATCAGTATCCTATTTTGGGATGATAGATAGTGTACTGTAATGCTCTTGTCCACGCCCCAGGTCACGAACAAGTACTGTACGGTCCTCCCAAAATTTAAGAACACCCTAGTTTCGGCAGTATTCTCGCCCACGAAATGCCACCAAAAATTTAGAAATTTCAAGGTTTTGGTCGATAAAGCTGAGTAGAGAGGTCGAACAAAAAGAGGTCTTCGCACTCTCAGAAAAATTTTCTCTATACAGATCAATAGTAGACCGGGTAGATATATCCATATTGCATTTGATACATAGATATCGCTGGATAGTTACGAAGTACTGCTCAACTATTTGTGGTTTTACGCAGAAAAATCAACTGAGGATCAAGTTCAGTAGAAAATTGTGCTGTTTTCTTTGAGCTTTACTTTTCTCACCGAAATTTCAAGAGCTAATATCGACTGGAGAACTTAATGAAAGGACAGAATTTTGTTTTTGTGAACCGAGGCGTCCAATGTCTAGTACTTTTTTGATTTTGCATTTCTCCAGACTCGAGAAAATTCATCTACTGAGCGATGAGGACTGCTTTTGTTCAGCCTTTCCATTCAGCCTCACCGAAGAAAACCTTGAAATTTTTAAATTTTTAATAGAATTTCATCAACGAGAATACATTAAGTACATGAAATTTGGGGTGTTCTAGAATTTTGGGAGGATACGTGTACAATACAGTACCCCGTGTACTGTACTCGCTGGCACGGTAGGGTACTTCGCCGGTACAGAACTCATCACTATTTTACACTGTGGACGAAACGTTCAATGTTGTGATGGACATCAACACTTTGTTGTAATGGAAGTAACTGTAGTTGAAGGTACTGTGGTTTGAGTATTAGCATTGTGGCACACCACGTGGAACGAACTTGGATCAATTAGTCGGCACAATATTGCGAAGTACCTAAGAACCGGCCTATTGGTATAAAGTGGTCACTCTTAACAGTACGGCGTTTCGGTCGGATAATTGAAGTCTACGAAAGGAATAAATGACACCGCAGAATTAATGAATACATTTATTCTACTTTACTCGACGACAACCCACGGCTACGCGTTCTAGTATGCTGAGAATGATCGATTTGCTATTTTGTCGCTTTTCTCTAATTTGCGAGACCGTTTCATGTAACAGAACACTCCAGTGCGCTGTGGACGAAGATTCCCAACAAGAAAGAAGCAAGCAGGCAGATTGTTAGACTCAAAATGTTGATTGCCCATTCAATCAGCCTGTTTGTTTGGGGGGCTACAGTAAACACACACACGCAAACACAGATATAGGACACACTGAATGAATTACATACATGCAACGCGAAGAATCTCAAGAGCGCACATCCGAATGTTGACGGAAGTTGGTGTGACTGACTGACTTCACTGACTGCGTGCAGTCAGATCGATAAAATTGTTCACTGGTTGAACTATCGTAATGACAAGCAGTCACGCTGGCAGCAGCGCAGGCAGAGTAGCGAAGAGACGAGAAGGAACGATATTAAGTTCGGAGCTGTACAGTACATGAGAAACACTGTATGGCATTTGATTAAGTAAACTACGATTGCACGCGGTGCGGAAAAACGCTCTAAAAAGTTAAAACTAAAAGTAGGTAGGTCAGGACAGCAAGCAGTGAGGATAACAGTACCGGTACAGTAGCACAGTACTCGAGCACCTCGGGCGAATGGCTGACATGGAAGCGGGGGCAAAACTACGGATCACCAGTTCGAAATTCAATTCCAAAAGTTGAATGAAGTATGCCACCTTGGAGTATCTACCGTACAGGACAAGACGGGCTACGGTCCAGTACGATGGGACGATTCGGGGGAAAAAGCCAAGTAAAGCGGATTGGATTGGAAGATCGGGAATGTGCAATAGCGATGTGTATTGAGTCTCCCTGAGTACAACAATGGAAATTTGAGGCATGTAAAGCTGTATGAGTATTTTCCGCCTTTACTATGGTGGGGATGCCGCCTACCTAAGTTTATCCACTGACCGGCGTAAATTCATGGCGAAATGCAGCCAGCCTACTGATTTGGTTGGTCGCTAGTTTTAGAGTGGAACTATACCATCGAGTGTGTGTGTTGGTGCGTATGTGCGTGCGTACATGCGTCTGTATACTGAACGCAAACAATTAGACAGACATGGACGCCACAACGCACCCTGCTCTAGCATCCACCCGCCTTCGATTTAGAGTTGGACATTGAAATGGTAGTCAAGAACAAGGTCCTGTACGTCCAGGCACCGAACCAGTCTGGTAATCACTTGATTTCTGTCTGTTGGGGCAAGACTTTGACGTCCGACAGTAATCGATCAAGATGAAGATGATAAGTGAAGCGACGACAGTAATGGAAGACTCTACAGTATTGTAGCAGTACAGTACGTACAGTACCGTAGAGAGCATTGACTGTGAATACAGAGAAGCAAAAAAAAGGAAGGCGGAATGTCTGAACCGTACTATCCCAGAGCTGTATTGTTCTGTACAGTATCGTAGAAGAAATGGAAGAATAAACAGTCTCGCGACGATTAGTGTAAAAGCACTTGACAGGTTTGAATATGTTCGTTGAACATCGAAAAAATGACGTATTGATACCGGCCTGTATACCTATCAAACATCTTACTGTAGTACAGCGGTAAGACGTCAATGTCCTCACGCACGCATGAACGCACACATTCACTCAACCTGCAGTACAGTATTTGTGTTCGACGTGTGCTCTGCTGCTGCTGCCGCTGTTGCTGCGTGTGCCTTTATCTATGGAGGCGATTATCTAGATATGCGAGAATGAAGGTGTCGTAAGCATTTTTCGATCAATCAATCGTGTTTCAGATACGATTCGAAATCGAGATATAGGAATGAAACGAACGGGTAGGTGGATGAATTGCACAAGTGTCAGGAAACAGGCAGCGGCAGGCGAGCAAGCAGGCATAGCAAGAACGTCTCTTTTAGAGTTTTGTTAAATATTAGCTGTGCAGTACTGGTACAGCAGTAGTGACTGGATAGGTAGGAAATGGCGCGTGACATGATGTTCTACTTGTTCTTGTTGTAAAACAATGTGGTTGTCAAGAACAACGTTGTGCAAATCAAATGTGCAATACGATTGAACTGCATTTTTGTTTAGTATCTCGAGCTTGCCGATTAAACATTATCTTTGATACTCACCTGTGAGCACTTCACTCCCACAATTACAAAACCATGGTACGATACGTACCTGTTACAGAATGTGACCCTTGATCTTGCCCCATCAATATCACCTCTCCTCTATTGCCTACTTTTGTCCCAGTTCCCGTTTGTATCTTATATTTCTTGCGGTCTTATTTTTAATCCTTCGGTTTGTGACTTCGATTTCCATATTTTGCTTTTTTGTATCTTACTTCTCTAATCGTATCAGCGTCTCTATTTCACTTCGCATCTATTCATCTACCTTCTTTTCCATTACTTGATCGACTACCTGAGGTGTTGGTAGTTCTTCGTAAAGCAATGCATATCGTAACTAGTAGCAAAAGAGATTCAGCGTCCTCATCGCCCCATGAACGACTACAGTAGTCACATAGGGCAAATTCTTTCTTGGTTTAGAACACCCACTCACAATCCTATACAGAAAACTGTAGAACCTCGTTGTTTTAGCATTGACGAATCGAGGAAAATAACTGTAAGGGTATGATATATATATATTCGGATCATAAAATGTAACGGATGAAACGCTCGTTCCACTTTCCACTTTCAAAATTTTAACTCTCTACTTAGGGCTTTGTCTATATTTTCATTAATTTCTTCCCATTATCGTATTGAATTGGAAATTCGATGTGCCCTCGCGGTGGGTGACAATCTTTTGAAATCTAACCGTTAACTTCAGCGCCGTGTGCACAATGCCCCAACTAGATGGGTGCGTTTGAGAGAGGTGCATAATCCCATCCAAGGCCAACTAGCTGTGCGATTCCAACTTTTCCTCCATTGCATGCTGTTGCTGCCTGCTTCGTATCGCAACGGCCTTCTACTATTGCTCAGTGCCGTTCCGTTCCCGCTGTTTGCTCGATTTATCATTATTTTCATCTGGTACTCCACTTCCTCCCTAAACGCCCGCTCCGTTGACGCTACTCTTTCTTAACGTTCACTTCTGAGCTCTGTGTGCAACTTCCTGCTTTGGTGCCTCCTCACCCTTGTGTTCTTTGGGTTAGCCTATTAAGAACCCACTACTTCTCCGCCGCCTTGTATTCGTCAGCCCTGTCGACCTTTTCCTGTGCTCTATCCGTTTGTTCTTTGCCCTTCTTGCGAGGATCGCCCTATCTTCTTTCCTTCTACCCCTCCGACCCTCACCCCTCCACAAGATATACTATCTCTTCTACCTCAACCACACCGGGCGACCTTCACTTCCATCTCAAGCCTAGCGCCTTTGAACACCTTACTTCCTCTCACCTACCCTCAACCCCACAATCTTAATCATTCCATCACTACCGAGCTGCTCCGACTGCCTGTCCATCTCTTGGAGGCATCTACCTCCTTGACATCATCCTCTTTAACCTTTTCGACATCGCGAACTACGATACGACGACGACTAAAAGCAACAGACTTTTCCGAATCTCGCCGGAACAGCGAACAATCGCCGTTTGACTGTTGGTTATGTCTTCATCAAACACCATGCATACGCGCGCCACCTCCGCTGCTGCCACCTCAGTCAAGGAAGAGCCGTCGAAAGAGAATGGCCGCACCGGTGGATACAATGGCAAGCTCGCTGTTCCCAAGCGTGCGCTCGGCGATATTACAAACTTTGGCTGTAACTCACATTCGAGTGCGATTGGGTTTCCGTCCAAGAAGCCGAGTTCTGCGAGTCATCATGATGCCACAACAGCAGCGACGAAGATCCGACGAACAGTTGCGACGAAACCTGAGTCCCGAAGTTCCGCTCACGCGCGTCGTGCCAAGGCAGTACAGTTAGCAGCCGCGGTCGGGAAGGAAGCATTCGACCAGTACTCGGCCACCGACACGCGCTCGATATCGAGTACGGCAACTGGCGCATCACCTATGTCCACTACTGGAGTTGAAACATCACTCCGTCCGAAACGTGCGTTTGGTGTTCTGAATCGCTCTCTAGCTATTGAACTGAATGACTTTGAGTCGGACGAAGAATCAGGACAGTTTCAATGTGGCCAGCCGTTGCCGGATGGTGTTCTGGATATCGACGCAGAAGATCTGGACAATCACTTAACCGAAAGCCGATTTGCAGTTGAGATTCATCGTAACTTGCAAGAACGAGAAAAGAGTTTCATGGCTCGGTTCAACTACATGGATGACCAAGGGGATATCACTACGAAGATGCGAGCGATTTTGATCGATTGGCTTGTAGACGTCCACCTGAAGTTCAAGCTGCAGCCGGAAACACTATTCCTCACAGTGAACATTATCGATCGATTTCTCGAACAGCAACCGGTGCTTCGTCGGAAACTGCAACTCGTGGGCGTTACTGCGATGTTGATAGCTTGCAAGTACGAGGAAATCTATGCTCCAATTACGAAGGATTTTGTGTACATATCGGACAAGGCGTATTCTGAGGAGGAAATTCTAAAGATGGAGGCGATAATGTTGAACAAATTGGATTTCACGATCACGGTGCCATCAGCATTGACATTCCTCGAACGATCATTGAAAGCGATGGATTATTGCGGACGTATGCGCGGCGAACCACGAATGAATGATCAAGTTGGGCATTTGGCGCGATATTGTGTTGAGCTTGGGATTCAAGATAGTACCATGCTGAGATTTCGACCGAGTGAACAAGCAGCAGCGGCAGTATTGCTCGCATCGAAACTTGTATACGGAGAAGAGCGATGGTGTACAACGATGCAGTTTCACTCAGGCAACTGGGACACATCCACACTGACACATTGCGAGTTGGTAATGCGAAAATTGCTAGTTCATGAACAAGATGCATTGGGGACGAACAAGCTTACTGCGATTAAGCGCAAATATTCGCACGTTAAGTACAGTGAAATCTCGACACACATCGCATCGATTGATCTGGAAACAGACGTGAGCACCAGCAGTATGGACATTTGCAACGGTCGAGACTAACAAGAGCCGACGACACCCTCAGCATCTTCACTACCTACTACTACACTTCACTTCACTTCACTACTAACCTGTTGTATTCTTGTACACCGTCGTGCATAGCACATGGTCTTCAATCATTCGATCGATCGATGTAATTGCGCAAAGCTCTAGTTACAACACGCACACGCAACACAAACACACGGAAAAGGAACATTGAAATTAACCGCTCGCGATTAACTACACTAACCACACACACACGCACACGCACATCTCCTGCACATCTGTGGCCTGTTTGTCTCTGCTTGTATGCCGCTGCTGTACACTAAGCGGGATCTAGTTGGGTTGGAACCCACCTCATCACCTTGCAACCGCCACCATGACTTCTTGGAACACTCGATCATCATTGCTTTTTGACCGATTTGTAAATCATCTGAATAGCGACTGGCCAGCTTCTTGGCATGATGGCACGTCGTTTTTTCCATAGTTACTCTGTTCCCTACGTTACGTACACCTACACCTAGTCGCCCTTTTACACCAGTAACATTTTCCTTGTTCTCAAATTTTCCGCATTTGTTATTTCGTCCTATTTCAAATTTGATTTTGTTCAAAAAAAGTTCCAACGGAATGCAGCTGGAGGTAGTGTGTGAGCGGTGTAGTAACCCAACACTGTACTGTACAGTGTACTGCCTGCCTAGTTTTCCTGTCCTATTTCTGTGCTGCTGTACGATCATCACCATCACCATCACCAGCATCCTCATCCCCACCCCATACTATTTCCACCACAAGACATTCTATCCCATTATCGAAGCAAAACATTTCGTGTTTTCCAAAGCCGCTCACTCAAAATCTAAGATCACAGTCAACTTCATCAGCACACACATTTGTGTGGACAGCACACAAGAGCAGCAACATCCAACATTTTAGTCATTATTCCAATTTCATGATCTCGCATCATCAGGAAGCAGATGCAAATCTGCATCATTGATCTAAATGTCAATCGATTTTCGTGTGGTGGCGCATTGAGTAAGTTTGTGAACTCGCCTACCCCGACAATCACAACGCACGCAAGCACGCACCTACGCACGCGTCATCTTGCTCCATAGGCCATCCCAAGGAATGTTCCATTCTCATTCGCTACCTGATCCCTGTCAATACAATGACGTACTGTACAGCAACGACGCTCAGAGTCAAGGTGCGAGCGAGATAGCACGGGGGAAATCGAGTAGGCACAATCTGCCGAGAGTCGTCTGTCGGTGCGCGTCGGCGCGCACGTTTGTCCGACGCGGACCACGCGGACCGACTTTAGTTTTGAGTTTTGGTAGTATTTCGAACTGATGATCTGTAGTTTTGCCACTGTCTTCTTCCATATCAGCAGCCATTGACCTGTAATCGTACTACTGTCCTGGGTTCTGACATGGGCAACCTCCATTTTGTTTAGCTTTCAAAGTCTCCATCCGAAATTCGACCTGTGCTTATTAATTCAATCGAATACCCTCTGATGGGCCTTGTATGCGTCGTCAATCTTAGAGTCGTTCCTCCCACCACCTCGCTTGTCCGCCTGCTTTCCTGTTGGCTTTACTACAACCGGGCAAAATTTAATCGATCTATAACGTTCTCATCAATCGCAACAACTTACGTTAAAATTCTGATGTCTACTTTCCCTTCTTTTCGTGAATAATTAACATCATTAACGGCTTCGGACGTCAGAGACAACACCGAGTAATAAATCGGCAAATAAAACTCGTCCTAGCCTTTGGTCCAACGTCATAGTATAAAGAGAATGAAAAAATCTTTGGTTTTTTGTAAGGAGTAAATGTATTTTACGTGTCATAAAAAAATTAAAAAAGTAGTTTGTTACCTTAGTAACTGTTATTGTTAAATTGTGCACTGTGTTCGATATGTATTGGATCGAAATAGAAAAAAGAACATTCCTAAAAATTTAAAAAGCTATCTTTCAGAAGCCTAGAAGATTTAAATTTAGGTAAAAAGAGTCGTTAAAACATTTCTCGCTTCTCAAGGTTTTGGATTATTGCAAATAAGTTTACATCACATAAAAATCAAATTTTGTACGTCATCATTTTACCAAGACAAACAGATTTGAGACCAATAGACTTCGTTCACTCTATATGCAGACTCGAGCCCGCCTTGCCGCAAACCATCTAAGCTAAGTGCCTGTGTCGAGAATCTTGGGAAAAATAAATGCCGAATTGGATCAGCAATGGTAAATAGCGTTTAAATGATGAATGAATAGCCCAGGTTGTTGCAGAATCGATCGTGATAGCCAAATCCTTCTGCTTCCTCTGTTGCTTTACTCGAATCGGTTCATTGCTCCCTATCGCCTTTGTCTTCTAGCTATTTATACTTTGGTGCACCTTGTTGGGTATATAATCTTATAGGTTCGTATGGGTATTACTATGATGCATTTCTTAGTGATTGAATTATTACCTGTAGCCTTTGCTCTGTAATGCTTGTAAATGTTACTTGGTTGTATGAGTAATAGCTTTGTATTGTCTGGAAATTGAATGCTGTTTTCATTGATTATTGTATGAGTGGTCTTGTATTATCTTGTAATTTGTATGTAACTCTCAATGTTATCCCACAGCCTCGGATAATACTAATGCAGCTTTACTTTATTCTGAAAAGTAAGTATGCACTTTCTTACACGCCTCATTTCAGTTCTTCAGACCTAGATGCTACTACTGCTTGGACTTTTATCAGACTAAACACATCGTATCTGGTACTCTCAGTGTTCTTACCTGCAAGTTAAAACATTTTGGAGGAGAACTACCAACAGTTTTGAGGCACGAAAATAGCGAAGCAGAGAGTTGATGATTCAGAAATACTTTGAGATCATTACAGTTACGCTGAACTAATCATTGGGTCTATATATTTCGTATAATTTTGAAATGGCAATTCTATATACTCTGCAACTATTGAAGCGATACGTATTGATTCAGATAGTAGCTGGAAAAAGCACTTCTTCACTACTGAGTATTAGATGGTGCGGGTGGGGGAGTTGTTCTGCCTGCGTTCGTATTTTTTTCGCAGTCTTGAAAGTCTTATTTCATTATAAATTGATAATTTACATTTGTAGTGTACAATCAATAATACTATCGTTAAATTATCCATCAAAAGTAGTCAAAAATGGTACGAAGCAGTAAAGTTGAAATTAATCTTAACTACATCCCACAGTGTGAAATTCAGGAACTCTTTCCTATCGAGACGTATGTGAAACATTTCCTTCCGTTAGCTACATGCTTCGTGTGTTATAAGAACAATTTTGTAGAAATCACATATACGGTGCATACACTGTCCGGAAATAATTGACCTCGTTCACTTCAGCAAAATTAATTGATTATGGGAAGCCACAACTGCACAATGTACAATCATTTACTAGAGGTTTTGGCAAGATTGAAAGAAAATTGATGCAACAGGAGAGTTTTCGCTTAGTTGAAAAACTGGAGTTGGCTCTGATTGATGTCAGCTATCATCGAGAATTCAGCTATCAGAAAGTCTAGTTCAACTATTTGATGGTATGAAAGCATTAGACTCATGTTGGGTTAGCAGACAGTTTCAGCCATACTGCTAGTACAATGAACTTGGATAGAAAGTCCACCTCAGCCCCGCGAACTATTCTAGAAGTACCTACTGCATAGTAAAAGCTTAAATTACTGCAAATGTGCAGGTGCATCTGGTTATGTCGGGTCTATAGAGCTGTATTGAAAGTATATGAGTTTTGCACGTGGGCGTAGGACCGAACA
>JAAUYH010011808.1_pt1 | contig 12666 bp, 6 predicted proteins | sample 7278061 | NCBI WGS metagenome assembly JAAUYH01 (sample SAMN14350203, study PRJNA611818) | marine sediment metagenome | isolation source: surface marine sediment (0.6m) | place: French Polynesia: Moorea | collected 2018-08
CTTTTGACTCAGATAGTATAGGGCAAGCCGAATTAACCCTGGACGACAACCCACCATTTGTAAAAGGGGAGCTAGCGTTTCTTTATCATGTTTCCCAGTTGCCCAGATCCAAGACTTGGCTAAGCGGCACGGGTTAGACTGGGCAACTGGGAAACATGATAAAGAAACGCTAGCTCCCCTTTTACAAATGGTGGGTTGTCGTCCAGGGTTAATTCGGCTTGCCCTATACTATCTGAGTCAAAAGCATGTCAGTCTAGAGCGGCTATTGCAGGAAACTCCTACTCAAACTGGTATATACGGCGATCATTTACGCCAACTTTTAGCTGCTCTACAGCCTCACCCAAATCTAATCGCCGCATTCAAACAGGTAGTCATGACCCAGAACAGCGTTGAATTGGAGCCCATTACCGCTTACCGACTCGAGAGCATCGGTTTGGTTGCACTCAAGGGCAATCAAGCCATCCCCAGTTGTGAGCTATATCGGGTGTTCTTTACGGAACAGTTTTCAAGCGGAGCAGCCGGTTGATAGCAAGCTCCTCACCGGTGCAGCGCTATGCAACAGCAATTAGATTAATAGTCTGTTCGGATGAGTCTCCATTGAAGACAGTGGACTGATCAATGAATGGATGAGGTTTGCCTGAGATTGCAACTCAAGAAGTATTGAGCGGCCTTCAGAATTGTAATGATGGCGGAATTGCTTCGTTTAAAAGCGATAGACCTGTTAAATCCAATTTGTGATGGATTAATCTGGCGTACAATTTGAAACGGTGCGTTTATGCCGCGTGAGTAAATTAAACCTACTGGGAGGAGGAAAATTAGATTAAGCTACCTGTTCTAAAGACTTTCAATTGATTATAGGGGGGGATCGCCAGAGGGATTTGTTATCCCATTCCAGGAAAGTATATAAGACGCAAGAGAGCGTTCCTTAGCATGAGGGGCTTGATTTAGATTGATTCTTACCCACATCATTTATAGCCACGCCCCAAGGGAATATCCAATTAATCATTTATTACTTAACTCTTATAGGGTAGTTTTATATATCAGGGGAAAAAGTTAAGCAGAATACATACCCATTGATTAATAATCAGTTTGATGGACGCCGACCTGCTCAGAGACGCCTTTAATGCCCAATAGATCCTCTAGATCTTATTGAGAATCCTCATGTTTTATTGGGTGGCGACGCCGCATAACGGCGGGTATATTGGCCTGTTTTGATTACGAGAATAAGGAGTTCGTATGCTTTCGAAACAAGAGCGTAGGATTGACATTCTAGGAAATATTCCGTTTCTATTGGTTCATTTTGGTTGCGTGTTGGTGTTCTGGGCTGGTTTTAGCTGGGCGGCAATTATAACTTGCCTATTTCTATGGTTTATCCGCATGTTTGGCATCACTGCAGGGTACCATCGCTACTTCTCACATCGATCCTATAAAACGTCGCGTATATTTCAATTTTTCCTGGCGGTGCTTGGTAATGCGGCGGCGCAATTGGGCCCTTTATGGTGGGCGGCCTGTCATCGCGTTCATCATCAGCACTCCGATACGGAGCAAGACATTCATTCCCCGGTCTTAGATGGTTTTTTATGGTCGCATGTTGGTTGGGTTATCAGCCCCTATTACACTGAAACTAAGCAAAGCAAAATCAGAGATTTTTCTATGTATCCTGAACTCAGATATCTAGACAAATTTCATCAAGTTATTCCTATTTTATTAGCAGTCCTTTTGTTTGTTTTGGGTCAATTTCTTCATCAGTACTCCCCCCAATTAGGGACGAATGGGTTGCAAATGCTAATTTGGGGATTTTTCATTAGTACGACTCTGCTCTATCATTCAACCTTTACAATTAACTCTCTCTCCCACGTTTTCGGCAACCGTCGATTTGACACTAAAGATGAAAGCCGCAACAACTTTCTTCTCGCGTTAATTACTTTGGGAGAAGGCTGGCATAACAATCACCACTACTACCCTGCTTCTGCAAGGCAGGGCTTTTATTGGTGGGAAATAGACATTACCCTTTATATCCTGAAGCTTTTGTCCTGGGTGGGTATTGTCTGGGATTTAAAATCTCCCCCTAAGGGTATCTATTCAAAAACTTACCAAGCTCGCACTTGATTCCTTCAATAATAAGTGGTGTCTCGCTTTAGGGGCGAAGCATTTGGAGCGAAATTGACAGAAGTTTCTGAAGACTTACGACCAAATGCTATAGCCCTAGGGGCATGGCTTCGCTAGCGCCCCTACAAATTCTCGACAGGACTGTTCAAGCATTATCCGATTAGTCAGAATAAAGTCCTATCTACCCATCCACTCATCTATATTTCTACTGCCTTTCTACTGCCTTTCTACTGGAACTTCATTTTCATGCAATTCCCTAGAGGAATTAAAGAGGATCCTTAACCGAATGATATTGAGATGTGTGGCGATAACCCAATATCTGTTCAGAAGCCGATCAACCTATCCATCTGATTTCCAGGAGGATAGGAATTTAAAGGGAGTTGGAGCGCTTGATTCTTATTTTGATGCGGTCTGCTCACTATACATCGCTTGCAGCACCAGCGCCGGATCAACCCAGCTTCCTCGGAATTTAAGTCCCCAATGGAGATGAGGACCCGTTGTGCGGCCGGTCATGCCAACTCGTCCAATTCTGGTTCCCGAAGATAGCAGTTGCCCTTCCACAATCCGCAGCCCTCCCTCTCTATCTAGAAAAAACCGGCGGCCCTGTTCAGTTCCCACCTGTCCATGCATATGGCAATAGATATGGGTCCAGTCTCCAGACTGAACGACTACTGAGGCGCCACAAGCACTATCGTCAGAAACTTCGATCACACGACCTGTCCACCAGTTCCGAACATAACTACCGGAGGGAGCGGCAATATCGAGACCATAGTGAAATTGCTGACCGCTATCGTAAGGAGATTGACGATAGCCAAAAGGAGACGTATAGGCCTGAAAATTCTCAACTGGGAAGGACGCTGACCCCCACGAACCCGATGTGGGATGATTGCGGCTTGAAATCGCTTCAATCGCTTCCACCTGGGCTGATTGCCGAGTGACTTCACCGAGTCCCCAAAGCAATAAACCCACGAACAGAAGGACTCCTCCATAGGAAACGAACCGAGACCGCAGACTACGTGAGCGCCTACGTTTAACTTTAGTGGAGGAGCGAGACTTCGGCTGAGCAGTCTGCTGCAGAGGCTTGCGCTTCATACGCTTGTGTAAAGATTGAAAAGCAAAATATTGGCAGGAAAGCAAACGCTAAATAGCGCAAAAAACTGCCAACTTTGAGGAAAGTTAAGCAAAATGCTGGCTCATAGCTTATCCCATAATCAGCATTTATGAAACACTCTTACTATTCCAAAACATATTTTCTTATTTTTTCTAGAGTAATCTTGAATAGAAATCCTTCATCCTAAAGTGAGAAAGGCTGTCTAGGGGGAGAGTAAAGGAGTCGGAATACTTTGTCTCTAATAGCTTTTGGAAGCTATATGACTTCTAAGTCCTATAGATATCTGCTTCTCGGAGAATATTTCGCTCGACCGGACTCTCTATCTCAGATTACACGCCACTCTCTGTTGCGCCCGGATTGATTGAATACGCTACAGAACGGTAAACCGCCTGTAGCGATTGAAACTCTTGAAAGATGACATTTGCTCCTCCCAAAACCACTACTCTCGATGCGTTTTTTTCAGCTTCCTAATATTGACGCGTCGCCAGCTTGGGAATTTAGGAACGGAGACATTAATCAAAAAACGATGGGCGGCAGTAAATACAACCTCTTACAGAAAAAAGGTCGCAGCCATTGACGCCCTCGGTAGCCAGTATGAGGCATTTCCAGAATAAGCACATTTCCATTAGCAGCTCTTCTGTTTCCCCGTTACTCTGCGCCCTCAATCGGAGCGAACCCCTGACGCTGAACATTCTCACTGATGCTGCGGGGTTCAAGAAATTGGATCAGATAATCTGGCCCGCCTGATTTGGAGCCCACACCGGACATTTTGAATCCGCCGAAGGGTTGGCGGGCGACGATCGCGCCCGTTGTGCCCCGATTAATATAGAGATTGCCGACAGCGAAGTCTGTTTGGGCCTGCTGGATATGGGAAGGGGTGCGAGAGTAAAGTCCGCCGGTGAGGGCATAGTCGGTATTATTTGCGATCGCTAACGCCTCAGCAAAATCCTTGGCTTGGATAATCGCCAGCACCGGACCAAAAATTTCCACTTGGGCGAGGGGGGATGAGGGGGATACTTCAGTAAAGAGGGTGGGGCCAATGAAGTAGCCTGTCTCTGGCGCTGGCATTTCCAGCGCCGTTTCAGCCTCAGCTTTCGCTTTATCAATAGTTTCCCGAATGCGGTCTCGGGCAGTGGCGTCGATGACGGGACCCACTTTGGCGCTTGGCTGGTCCGCAGCGCCGACATGAAGAGAGCGCGTCGCTTCAATGACTCGATTAAGAAATGTGGAATAAATTGGCTCCAGCACAATAACCCGTGAGCAGGCGGAGCATTTCTGCCCGCTATAGCCGAAGGCGGACTGCACAACTCCCTGGACAGCTTGATCTAAATCGGCGCTCTCATCCACAATAATGGCGTTCTTGCCGCCCATTTCAGCCACCACTCGCTTCAGATGCAGTTGCCCCGGACTCACTTGCGCCGCATCAGCGTAAATTTGGCAGCCGACTTCCCGCGAGCCGGTAAAGATAATCATATGAACATCGGGATGTTTCACCAAATAGGCGCCGACCGTTGAACCTTTGGCCAGGACTAATTGGAACACACCCTTCGGCATGCCGGCGTCGATCAATATTTCCGCCAATTTAGCGGCCACAACTGACGAAGTTTCCGCCGGTTTCAAGAGGGTGCAGTTACCGGTCACCAAGGCGGCGACCGTCATCCCAGTCGAGATCGCCAGGGGATAATTCCAAGGAGAAATCACCACCGCCACCCCTCGGGGAAAATATCGATAGCGGTTGGTCTCCCCAGGAAAATCAAAAGCTAGCCCTAAGTCAAGCCGTTCCATCTCATCGGCATAGTAACGGCAAAAATCAATTGCTTCAGAAACTTCAGCGTCCGCCTCCCGCAGAACTTTACCCACCTCTAAAACAATCCAAGCCGCTAGCTCCAGCCGCCGCTGCTCCATTAAATCCGCCGCCCTTCGCAGGATATTGGCTCGCTCCTTTGCAGAGGTTTGTCGCCATTGAGGGAACGCTCGCTTAGCAGCCGCAACGGCCTGATCCGCTTGCGCTTGACTGATCAACCCGACGTTGCCAACCACCTCAACTGGATTAGAAGGATTCACTGACTCAATGTGAGCCTCTGTGGAGACATATTCCCCATCAATCCAGGGGAGATACGTTTTCCCAAACTGCTGTCGAATTTGCTTAAGCGCCTCTGCTGCGACATCACGGCGCTCTGTGATGGAGTAGTCGGTGTCGGCGACATTGAGGAAGGATGGGGGAGATGAGGATGGGGGAGATAAGGGGGACTCTGGAGGCTGGATTCTGTCTTCTGTCTCCTGTCTCCTGTCTTCTGTCTCCGGCTCTCTATCCGCTTCAGCGAATTCTGGAATCGTCAACAGCTCCTCAACCGGTCGCTCTTCCAAATTCATCCTTAAGAAAGAGGTATTGGCCGTATTCTCTAACAAACGGCGAATCAGGTAGGCCATCCCGGGGATAAGTTCGCCAAATGGGCAATAAACCCGAACTCGATAGCCTCTATCGACCATGGCTTTGGCGAGTTTGTCGGCCATGCCGTAGAGCACCTGCAGTTCAATTCGCCGAGGGGGAATTTTTAGGGTTTCTGCGATCGCAATGGCGTGGGCTTGAGACCGAACGTTATGGCTGCCAATAGCGGCGTGCAGATGTTCATGATTTTCCAGCAGCAGCCGAGTCATCCGCTCAAAGTTAGCGTCGGTGGAGGATTTATGGGAGTAGGTGGGCTGGGGCCAGTCTTTTTGTATCGACTTAATGGTTTCTTGGTCCCAATAGGCTCCCTTTACTATCCGCACGGTGACGGGGGTTCCCCGTTGCTTAACCCAAGCGACGAGGTTCTGTAAGTCCTGATAACTGTCTCGTAGGTAAGCTTGGAGCGTCATCCCAATGTCAGTGCGATGGCGAAATTCATCCTCTAACAAAATGTCCTTCAAAATGGACAGGGTGAGGTCTTTATAGACATACTGCTCCATATCAAAGTGCACTGCCGCCTCCAATTCCTGTGCTTGACGCATGAGAATGCGGATGCGATCGCTGACCCGTTCCTGACTACCCGCCGCATCCAGAGGATCAAACTGGGAATAAAAGGCGGTCAACTTGACGGAGACTTGCACTTTGGGCAAAGATTCTCCCTCTGCTTGATCAATCAACTCTACCGTCGACCACCCTTTAGCCGCCTCTGATAATTGCCCCATCATGTCTAGATAGCGATGAAGATAGGCTTGCGCCTCTACTTCTGTGATCACCGCTTCCCCGAGCAAGTCAAGGGTGAACGCCATTCGACTTTTTCGCAGCCGCTCAATGGTTTTAATCGCCTGTTGCGCGGTTTCACCTGAAATGTACTTATGCGCCAGGGTCTCTATCGCGGCTGAAACCGTCGAAGCGGCAATTTGCCCTGGGGCCGAATCAGGGTTTGTAAAGTTCAGTAGGCTTTTAAGTCCTTCCGGGAGTTCTACGGTTTCATCGCCTAGATATTCCTGCAGATGCCGAGCTATTTCGGCCTTGCTGCGGAGAGCAGGCAAACAGTCCACAAATCTAAATAGCTGAACCCGTAACCCTGGATGTCCCATGGCAAAGGCTAGGAGCTTATCATCCCAACGCATTTGATCCCGCATTTGAGCCAGCAGCGAACGCTTCTCCCGGGTTGTCGCCAATAGCTCTTTAGCGATCGCTTGGGTCATCGTTTCATAAGCAGTCGGTTGAGAAACCTCTAAAACCACAATATGTAACCCTCCTTAGGGATTAGCGTAAAGAAGTAAAGTCCCAGGTGAAGGCTGGAAATGGGCAAATGGGTAGATTTTTTTTTATTTTGAGCAAGTTGATTAAATCCTGATGTCTAGTCATTCAAGGGCTGAAGCCGACATTAAAGCGCTGATTTTATGCAACAAGTGTTCTGGGACAATCGGCTTTGATAGAGTGTCGTCTGCGCCTGCCTCACGGCAGATCGTCTGATCTTGGGGAGTATTCTCTGCTATCAGTGAAAGTATTTTGACTTCTGCAGTCGCAACATATCGCCTGAGAGACTGAATAATGTCACTCCCTTCCCCTCCGCTCAACGCCATATCGATAATGATGGCGACCGGCTGTAATAGTTCAGCCTGTTCCAAGACACTCGATCCATCAATAATCCAAATGACTTGATAGTCTGCCGCCGTGAGCAATTCACAAATGATACTGGCGGTTTGCTCATGATCTTCGACTAACAAAATCCGTCTTAGCGACGGTTCTAAAGGGATGATTTCCTCGTCAGCGGAGTAACCTGACTCTGAGGTTAAGCGCTGAGCGGGTAATCGCACCGTAAACACAGACCCTACTCCCATCTTAGAAGTAACGCTAATAGAGCCGCCGTGTAGGTCTACCAGCTGTTTTGTCAAGGCGAGCCCCAGCCCTGTTCCCTGATACTGTCGATGGCGAGTTGCTTCAAGCTGTTGAAATTTTTGGAACAATAAGTTGTGTTGGGACTCTGGAATGCCAATTCCCGTATCCTCTACCTGTAGTACCGCCACTCGTTGTTCAACGCGCACCCGCAAATTGACCTTGCCTCCTGCAGGGGTAAATTTCACCGCATTACTCAGCAAATTCTGCAAAATCTGCGTTACCCGCCGGGGGTCAGCAGGGAACCGATCTTTATTCAGAGGCACCTTTAGGTCAAGTTTTAGTTCAATCCCAGACTGATTGGCTTGGTCTCTAAACGTCTCTAAACTCCGACGCGCTAACCTTGATAGGGAAAACTCGCTAATTTCTAGCACAACGCGTCCTGACTCTATTTTGGAAACTTCCAGGATGTCGTTGATGACTTCAAGTAAACGCTCTCCACTTTCGTGGATGGTGTTGAGATAATTCTTTTGCCGCAAGCTTAATTCCCCAAAAGACCAGCGCAACAATGTAGCGGACATCCCAATGATGCAGGTTAACGGTGTGCGGAGTTCATGGCTCATTGTGGCCAAAAATTCACTTTTCACCCGGCTGGCTGATTGTGCTGCAAGCAGGGCGTCATGGAGTTCCTGGGTGCGTCCGATGACATATTCCTCAAGGGCTTGCTTTTGGTGTTGCAGCTGACCGTAAAGCTGCGATTGGTCGATGGCGACGGCTAAATGCGCCGCAATATGTTTTAGAAATTCCAGCTCCCAAGCTTGCCAATGACGAGGTTGAGAACATTGATGAGCGATCAGGAGGCCCCACAACTTTTCTTGAGCCACAATCGGGGCTACCAGCTTAGCCCTAACCTCAGCCTGTTTTAGAAAATTCAGCAGACATGGCGAATTCCGATAGGCGACGGCGACATCATCAATCGCCACTGTTTTCCCCCTCAGATATTGGGCTTTACATTGGGGCAATTTATCGAAACAGTAATCCTCAGAAAATTGTAAAACTGAAGAAATATCATCAGAAATCCTGGATTCATAGGTGATGTAGTTCCTATGGCGGGCTTGCTCTACCTCTGTAGCGGTCTCTTCCTGAGTTTCATTTGTAGGGGCGTGAATAGAAGCTTGGAGGTTTCTGGCGGCAGGTTCGCCAGTTGAGGCAATCGGAGAAATCGGGTCAATATCAAATTGGTAAATCACCAAGCGATCTGACTGAAGAAATTGCCGCACCTGGGCCACCGTCGTTTCGAGGATAATCGGCAAATCCAAGCTCTGTCGTATTTTCGTAATGACTTGGCTCAGAAGTAAGCTTTGCTCAAGGGGGCGTTCTCGACCCCATTGCTGCAGTTGGGTGGCGGCTGAGGAATTGCTAACGTCTGGAGAATCAAGCTGAGATGATTTCCTTTGGGTAGCGCTCGCCATCACCGACAGCAATTTTTGGGCAAAGTCGCCCTGAATCGAATGCATGGAAGTGGTATAGGAGCGCAACATTCGTTGCATCGATTTCAGAATAGCCAGCGTAGCGGAATCATCTTTTAGCCCCCCCTTCAGGTGCTTGAGAAATTCAGCGATCGTCGCCCAATCTAACGTTAGATTTACTTGAAAGGTTTCTTCTGAGGAGGAGGGAAGGGAATCCCCTTTTGCCAGCATTGCTTTTGCCAGTATCAGCACATTGACCTCGGGAGAAGTCAGTAGTGTGAACTGGGTAAAGTTATCCGGTAACAGCAAGGGGTCAGTAGCCAGTCCTGACTCTGTTAATAACAAAGCATGAGTATTTGCTCCCTTTTGGGCTAAGAGTTGGCGCAGTTCCACAAATGTGGTGAGCGGTAAAACCCAATAAGAAGTTGAATCTAAGAAATCAGGCATTGCTTAGGGAGTAGGCGAAGACTATGTCGCTTAATCAGAATTGACTGCGGAAGTTAAGCGGATAGGCCTGTCAATTGCGCATCTAAATTTTGCAAGTTTTGTTTAGGCAGTTAGCAAAAGGCGGTTAGCAAAAGACGATAGGCGGAGAAATGACTCCGATTACCGCCGGGCTCCCTGAAACTGCAAACTATTAGATGCACATCGGCTTATCCTCAAGTATTACCCCCCATTGGGCTTAGATGGAGGCTCTGCCAAACTCAACACTTTCAGGCTTAATCAGGCTTAATAGATTGGCATTCAGCATGAATTGGCAAAATCGCAACTCAAGTAGAGACTGGAGGCATCCCGCTGAATGCAGTCTGCTGGGTGTTTGGATCCTGCCAAATGCCTGTTTGCAGATAGGGATCATACTAGCTTCCTATCTCGCTTGAGCGCGCTTACACCATAGTTCCTTCAGATTTATCGGTCCTTTAGAGTTGTCGTCGCCATGCATCGCTTAGCTGCCGCCCCTGGAGGCTGGAATCCAGACATAGAAGGGGTTGTTTTCATCCAGCAAACGCCGGCTCCGCTGGTTATTCTGACTGCCGCAGACACGGATGTTCAATCCCTGGCCAAAGTCCATTCCCAATTACCGCCAGACTTTCCCCAACTGCGAGTGACTAACCTCCTGCAGTTGCAGCAAGCGCTGTCTATTGATATCTATGCGGAGGAGGTGTTGTCCCAAGCCCAAGTCATTGTGTTGAGATTGTTGGGAGGACGCGCCTATTGGTCCTATGGTCTGGAAGTCATTAAAGAAACGGTTGAGCAGACAGGCGCTAGTTTAATTACGATCCCCGGCGATGATCGGCCTGATCCCGAGCTGATGAGTCACTCCACCGTTTCCCTCAATATCGCCAATCAACTCTGGCGCTACCTCACCGAGGGCGGTCTTGATAATATCCGCCATGGTTTGGAGTGGATCTGCGATCGCTGTCTGGGCGCCCAATACAATCCACCGCCGCCCCATAGGATTCCTCGAGTGGATCTATATCCGATTAGAGATAAAGCCCAGGTAAAGGGGCCAAAAGTCGGTCTTCTTTTCTATCGCGCCCACTACCTGGCCGGCAACACCGCCCCCATTGACGCCCTCTGCGACGCCCTGGCGGAGAAAAGATTGACTCCCCTGCCAATATTTGTTTCATCGCTCCAAAATCCAGAAGTCCAAGCAGAATTACTGTCCTATTTGAAGCCGAAAGACGGAGACGCCATCGAAGTTTTACTGAACACCACCAGCTTCTCCGTCGCCAAACTGGACGCAGCCGCCCCCAACCTTTCCCTGTGGGAAACACTAGATGTCCCCATTTTGCAAGTTATCCTTAGCGGCGGCCCCCAGACCCAATGGGAAACCCATCCCCAGGGACTTTCCCCCAGAGACATCGCCATGAACATTGCGCTGCCAGAAGTCGATGGCCGGATTATTAGCCGGGCTGTTTCGTTCAAAGCAGTACAGAACCGCGACGCCAATCTGGAAACCGACATCGTGGGCTACGAACCCAAACCCGATCGCATCCAATTGGTCGCCGATTTGACCGCCAACTGGGTTAATCTACGCCGCACTCCCCCTGCTGAACGCCGCATCGCCCTAATCCTCGCCAACTACCCCTCCCGCAACGGCCGCCTCGCCAACGGCGTCGGCCTCGACACCCCCGCCAGCTGCATCGAAATCCTCAACGCCCTCAAACAAGCAGGCTATCAAGTTGAAGACATCCCCCAATCCAGCGACGACCTGATGCACCGCCTCACCACCCGCCTCACCAACGATCCCGAAAGCCGCGCCCTCCTCACCGCCCGCCAATCCCTCTCCCTAGAAGATTACCAGCAGTATTTCCAAACCCTACCTCAAGCCGTTCAGCAAGCCATCTGCGATCGCTGGGGCGTGCCAGAAGACAGGAGACAGGAGACAGGAGACAGAATTCCCCCCTCTGACTTCTCCTCCCCATCCCCCCTATCCTCCCCATCTCCCCCATCCCCCCATCCCCCCATCCCCATCCCCGGCCTTCCCCTCGGCAACCTCTTCATCGGTATTCAACCCTCACGGGGCTACGACCAAGATCCAGCCCTGAACTACCACGCCCCAGACCTAGAGCCCACCCACGATTACCTCGCCTTCTACCGCTGGATACGGCAAGATTTTGGCGCCCACGCCATTATCCACGTCGGCAAACACGGCAATTTAGAGTGGCTCCCCGGCAAAGGCGTCGCCCTATCAGACACCTGTTATCCAGAAGTAGCCCTAGGCCCCCTCCCCCACCTCTACCCCTTCATTGTCAATGATCCCGGCGAAGGAGCCCAGGCCAAACGTAGGGCCCAAGCCGTCATCCTCGACCACCTCACCCCCCCTATGACCCGCGCCGAACTCTATGGCCCCTTACAGCAACTCGAGGCCCTTGTAGACGAATACTACGAAGCCCAAACCCTCGATCCCCGACGGCTACTCCTCATCCGAGATCGCATCACAACCCTAGTCCTCCGGGAAAACCTGCATCAGGATCTGGGGATCGCTGGCTGGGAGGGTAGGGGAGATGGGGAGGATGGGGAGGATGGGGAAGGAAGAAAGGATAGGGGAGATGGGGAGATGGGGAGATGGGGAGGAGAATCCACAATCCGCGATCTAAAATCCAAAATCCCTGATGCTCAATCCACAATCCACAATCCACAATCCACAATCTCTCCCCCATCTTCCCCATCCCCCCTATCTTCCCCTGCCTCCCCCTCCCCCCCTCCCCTCGAAACCCTCCTCCCCCAAATCGACAGCTACCTCTGCGAACTCAAAGAAGCCCAGATTCGCGATGGCCTGCACATCTTCGGGCAATGTCCCCAGGGTCGCCAACTGAGGGACCTGATCATCGCGATCGCCCGTCACCCTAGCCGCCAACGACTCGGCCTAACCCGTGCGATCGCCCAAGACTGGGGCCTTGACCTTGATCCCCTAACCGTTGATCCCGCCGAACCCTTTTCCCCTGCCGATATCCCTGTAGAGACGTTGCATGCAACGTCTCTACAAAATTGCCGCACTGCGGGCGATGTCATCGAATACCTTGAAACCCACGCCGCCCACCTCATCGACACCTTGATCCCCAACCCACAACCAATCCCTAACCCCCAATCCCCAATCCCCAATCCCCAATCCCCCATCTCTCCCCCATCTCCCCCATCCTCCCCATCCCCCCACTCTCCCTCTGCCCTCCTGCCCATCCACC
>JAAUYH010172730.1_pt1 | contig 12666 bp, 11 predicted proteins | sample 7278061 | NCBI WGS metagenome assembly JAAUYH01 (sample SAMN14350203, study PRJNA611818) | marine sediment metagenome | isolation source: surface marine sediment (0.6m) | place: French Polynesia: Moorea | collected 2018-08
CGTCGTGCCGAGCCCATGGCCAGGACGTCTGCGAGGCGCGTGCCGACCCTGAGAGCCCCAGAGAAGCCGCATCGGGCCCGAATCCGCCCCTCGCTGCTGCCCCCCGCCCCAGCGGCTGGGGCAGGCGGCCCCGGTGGTGCGGATCAGTCGGCGCCGAGTCGCGCCTCGCGGAGCGCGGAGCGGCGCACCTTGCCGGCCTCGTCGCGCAGCGGCTCGTCGACGAATTCGAACGTTCGGGGCAGCTTGTAGGTGACGAGCCGCTCGGCCAGGAAGCCCCTCAGCTCGGCCTCGTCGATGCCGACGCCGTCGACGATCGCGTGGATGCGGTTCCCCTTGTCCGCGTCGGGCAGGCCGATGACCGCCGAGCTACGGACCTGCGGATGGGCACCCAGAGCCGCCTCGATCTCGGCCGGGAAGACGTTGGCGCCCCCGACGAGGATCATGTCGCTGCGGCGGTCGGTCAGGTACAGATAGCCGTGCTCGTCGAGCCAGCCCATGTCGCCCAGGCACTCCCAACCATCACGGATATTGGCCTCGGCGCCCACGTACCGGTAGGTAGGCGTGTCGCGGCCGACCGCCCGCATCCACACTTCGCCGACCTCGCCGGCCGCCAGCACTTCGCCGTCCTCGTCCTGGATCCGCAGCTCGCCGTTCAGCGGTGTGCCGACGGAGCCATGGTGGGCCAGCCACTCGGTGCCGTCGAGCACGGTGAAACACATGCCCTCGGTGCCGCCGTAGAGCTCCCACACGACCTCGGGACCGACCCAGTCGATCCATTCCTCCTTGAGCCACGCCGGGCACGGCTCGGCGAGGTGCCACAGCAACCGGAGCGAGGACAGGTCGTAGGAGAACTTCACGGCGTCGGGGAGCTTCCAGATGCGCTGCATCATCGTCGGGACCATGTAGATCGACGAAGCTCGGTGCTCGGTGATCGACGCCAGGGTGGACTCGGCATCGAAGCGCCGATGCACGACGACGTGGCCGCCGCTGAACAACGTGAGCCACGACCAGATCAGCGGACCGTTGTGGTAGAGCGGCCCGGGCATGACCATCGTGTCGTGGGCCTGGGCCCCGAGCAGGGCGGCGAACTTCTGGAGGTTCTGGGTGAATACCGCCGGGTCGCCGCTGACGATCAATTTGGGTCGCCCGGTCGAGCCGCCCGACGTCGGTGCCTTCCAGGCTGCCGGCACCGGGGGTACCGGCAGGGTGCCCTCGAAGCGGGGAGCCTCGAAGCCGGCAGGCAACGAGGGCCTACTGTCGTGATCGAGCCCCACGATGACGGGGGAGTCGGCGAGCTCGACCAGCGCCTCGAGCTCGGTCGCCGGCAGGCGAGACGACACCGGTTGGGGCACGGCACCGAGCTTCCAGCATGCGGCGAAGGCCACGAAGTATCCGAACCCGTTGGGCTCGGCGATCGTGACGAAGTCGTGGGCGGCCACACCGAGGTCCCGCAGGTGCGCCGCGAGGTCGGTCGAGCGGCGATCGAGCTGGGCATATGTCAGTGTCTGGCCCTCGAAGGTGACTGCGACCTTGTCGCCTTGGGCCTCGGCGTGCCGGCCGAACAGGGCATGCAGTGGCGCCTCGTCGCCATTGTCACCCACCGCAGCCGGCCGCTGGGGATCGGACGCCCACTCCGACCAGGACCCCACGTAGAGACGGGGCGGGGCCAGGCCGGCGGCCTCGGCGGCGATCAGGTTGTGGCAGGCGCTCACGCCCGAACCGCAGTAGAAGACGGTCCGTTCGGTCACCCCGGCATCGGTGAAACGGTCGGCCAGGTCGGCGCTAGCGCGAAAGTGACCCTCGCCGTCGAGGTTCTCGCCGAAGGGAAGGTTGACGGCGCCAGGAATGTGGCCGGCGCGCGGATCGACCGGCTCGAGCTCGCCGCGGTAGCGGTCGCCGGCGCGACTGTCGATCACCAGCCCCTGAGCGAGCACCTCGGCTCGCACCGTCTCGGCGTCGACGAAGAACTCGTCGGGCCAGGGCACCGGCTCTCTCGACACCGGGTGGACCTCGGGTACGTCGGCAGTGAGCGGTTCGGGCCATGCGGGCAGGCCGCCGTCGAGCACCGCAGCCGGGCTGCCGATGCGTCTCAGCATCCATACGAGGCGGCTCGCCACCATGCCCCCGGCGTCGTCGTAGGCGACCACCGGTGTGTCGGCGGCGATACCGAGGGCCCCCAGCCCGTCTGCGAATACCTCGGCATCCGGAAGGGGGTGGCGTCCCCCATCGGGTCCGGGCGGTGCGGCCGCTATCTCGTCGAGGTCGACGAAGAGAGCGCCTGCGATGTGGCCGGCGTTGTACGCATCGTGACCCGACCGACCGTCGAGATACCAGCGGATGTCGACGACGGCAATCTCGTCGCGGTGCTCGACGACCCAGTCGGCGTCGACGATCGGACCCATCTGCCCGGGCGTCTCCATGGCGAAAACGTAACGAGCCGGCTCCCGAAGGAGCCAGCTCGCCGAATGACCGGGGCCGACGTATTGACGCGCTACCGACTCAGAGCGTGTCCTCGGCGCGGCGGGCGGCGCCGACCGCGACGACGCCAGCGAGCGTCAGGGCTGCGCCGGCCAGGGCCAGAGACGCAGCCAGGTCGTTGGGGCCCGTGAGGGCCAGCTCGTCCGGTACGGAGGCGGCGGTCGTGGTGGGGCCGGCGACCTGAGCCGTCGTGGCCGGGGCCGCTGTAGTGGCAGGAGCGGCGGTTGTGGCGGGGGCAGCAGTGGTGGCGGGAGCGGCCGTCGTGGCCGGGGCCGCTGTAGTGCCCTGGGCCGCTGTGGTCGTGGGAGCAGCGGTGGTCGTGGGAGCAGCGGTGGTCGTGGGGGCCTCCGTGGTGGTGACGACCGGCGTGGTCACCAGGGTGAAGCTCACGCACTTGGCAACGACGGAGTTGGCGACAGAGTCACCGGGCAGCATGTGGGCCACCGAAATGGAGCTGACGTCGCTCGTGAAGACCTGGTCGAAATAGGTCTGGCGAATGACGTTCTTGGTACCGGGGTCGGGAATCACCGGCGAGGTGTAGCCGGAATCGGTGGTGAAGTACCAACGCTCGTTGGGCTCGTCGACGTCGTCGAGATCGGCCCAGGACTCCATCTGCACGTTGTACGTGCCGGCCGGGACGCTGACGGCGTACGGGCCGCCGGTCTCGATCTCTCCCTCGGCGAGGTTGGCGTCGATGCTCACGACGATGTCACCGGAGCACGCTCCGGATGCGAACGCCAGCGCATCAGGGGCACCGTTGCCACCGGAGGACGAGCGGGCGGCCAGAGCCAAGCAGAAGGCGGCTGAGGCGGCGATTCGGTTGAGTGGGCGGGCCCTACGCATGAGATTCACTCCTTGACATGCGGGTCGTAGTGAAGATGTCGTCCGACGGGGGGTGTCAGTTGAGGGTCACGAATCCGAATGAGCTGAACGGCCCAAGACCACGTAATCTGCGCACATGGGCGGCAATATCGTCACCTACTACGGGGGGCTCCGACTCGGTGACCTCGATCTGCCGACCCGAGTGAGCGTGGTGTCGGGCACTCCCGTGTCGACTGCCGTCGCGATGATGGCGGCCGCGAACCAGAGCGGCGCCGTCGTCACGAGCGGCGACTCGGTCATCGGCGTCTTCACCGAACGCGACGTGACAACCCGGGTCGCCTCGGCCCCGGACCGATGGCACAGGCCGATCGACGAGTTCATGACCCCCGAGCCGCACGTCATCTCACCCGATGGCACGGCCGTCGACGCCCTTCGAACCCTGAACGAACACGTCATTCGCAATCTGCCGGTGGTGGGGCCGTCCGGGTTCGTCGCCACGGTGACCTACTACGACCTGATCCGGGTGGCTTCGGCCTACCTCCGCACCCACGCCGACAGCGGTCACGACATAACGCCCGAGGCCAGCCTCGAGTACATCGACCTGAGCGGCATCGACGCCCGCGAACCTCTGCTCGCCGAGCCGTCCGAGCCCGTCAGCAGCGCTATCGAGCGGATGATCGCAGCTGGAACCGGTCTGGTCACCGTCGTCGACGGACGAGGCGTTGTGGTGGGCGAGTTCACCGAGCACGACGTGTTGACGAAGCTGGCCTGTCAGGTCGGCGACCTCGACGACCAGGTCATCGGCGACTGGATGACCGAGGAGATCGCCGGCACGCTGTCCACCACCTCGATCGCCGACGGCCTGCACCTCATGGCCGAGGTCGGCCATCGCTACTTGGTGCTGCTCAACGAGAATCGCCACGCCCTGGGGGTCCTGACCTTCCGCGAGATTGCCGAGTACTTCGAGGCCGCGCTCCAGGTCCACTGACGTGAGCCAGGCCGTTCCTTTCCCGGCGGTTCAACCGCCCGGCTATGACTGGCTCGACGGCGAGCCACTCTTCGACGCCGACCGCGACCTGGCCCTGACCGAACCCGACGAGATCGTCATGCTCACGGATCTGGGCTACGAAGCATCGGACTTCGCGACGAAGGCAACGCCGGTCGCGGCATCCTCGCCGTTCCGGGTGTTGAGCGACCGCGGCGCCGCAACGATGCTCGACATCAGCCGGCGGCTGCGCCAGTTCCACCGTCCGGCGGGCGACCGCATAGAACGCATGACCCGGGGCGGCTGCTACCGCTCCCGCTGGTTGAGGGATCTGTGCCTCAGCCCCGAGGTAGCCGAGCATCTATCGCGGATCTACGGCACCGAGGTGGCGCCGCACCCCATGCCGGTGCATCTCGGGCACCTCAACTTCGAGCCGACCGAGCTGGGCGAGGCCGTCGACAAGTGGCACCACGACACCCTCCCGCTCGACTACGTGATGATGGTCGTCGACCCGCGCGATCTGCCGGGAGGGCAGTTCGAGTACTTCGTCGGCACCAAGCACGTGGCGGCGGCGCTGGCCGAGGCCGGTGAGCAGCCGCCGGTCGACCGGCGAGTGGCCCCGGTGTTCGGGGGGCCGGGCTGGATCATCGCCCTACACGGCGACATGGTCGTGCACCGGGCGGCTCCCTTGGAGGCGCCGGCCGAACGGATCACGATGGTCAACGGCTACGTCGCCACCGACGTCTCGGCCGACGAGCAGAGCCGGAGCCGCGATCTGATCGCCGTCGACGACCCGGAGACGCTGTACACGGAATGGGCCCGCTTCGCGGCGTGGCGTACGCAGGAGCGGCTGGGCCGGCTGATCGGCGAGCTCGACTTCAGCTCCGACCCCGAAGCCGCCGCGCGAGCGCTCGAGGACGCCATCGCCGATGCCCAGCGGGCCATCGGCGACATGCGGGCCGGCGAGCAGGACCTGGCCCACTACGGAGGCTGAAGTAATACGCTGCGGCGCAGACAGGCGCAGACAGAAGGAGCGGGAGTGACGGACGACGCCGAGACAACCGAGAGCGAGTCGCCTCCGGTGCCGCAAGGGGCAACATGGCACAAGGTCCTCGACCGGGGAGAGCTCGACGAGGGCCGGGTGACGACGGTTGCCGTGGGCCGGCGCACGTTCGCCGTCAGCCACTACGAAGGTCGATACGGCTGCGTCGACAACGCCTGCCCGCATCAGGGTGGACCACTGGGGGAGGGCTCGATCGAAAAGGGCTGGCTGCGCTGCCCCTGGCACGGCTACGACTACTCGCCGATCTCCGGCCGGCCGCCCGAGGGGTTCGACGACGCCCCGGCCTGCTTTGCGACCGACGTGCGCGAAGACGGCGTCTACGTGGCCCTGCCGCCGGAGCCCGCTCAACCCCTCACCGTGTCCGACGTGATGGTCGAGACGATGGTCAATTGGGGGCTGAGCCACGTGTTCGGAATGGTGGGGCACTCCAACCTGGGGTTTGCCGACGCCATGCGCAAGGCCGAGGCCCGAGGCGATCTCACCTATATCGGTATTCGTCACGAGGGAGCCGCTGCGTTCGCGGCGTCCGCCTTCGGCAAGCTGACGGGTCGTCCCGCCGGGTGTTTCGGGATAGCCGGGCCCGGATCCACCAACCTGCTCACCGGCCTCTACGACGCCAAGGAGGACCGGGCCCCCATTCTCGCTCTCTCGGGTCAGGTGCCGTCGAAGGTGAAGGGTCGTGGTGCCTTCCAGGACACGAACCTGGAGGGGGCTTTCGCCGATGTGGCCCGCTTCAGCGAGACGGTTCACGCCACGTCGAACCACGCCGAACTGGCTTCGCTGGCCATGAAGACGGCCATAGTCGAACGAGACGTCGCCCACCTGATCTTCCCCGACGAGGTACAGCATCTACCCGTCGCAGAAGGCTCCGCCGCTACCGGTCCCGACGGACGGATAGGCAACCGTGCCATCGCCGCCCCCCGCGCGGAGGTCGATCGGGCCGCCCGCATGATCGCCGAGGCCAGCCGGCCGATGATCATCGTCGGTCACGGCGCCCGAGGCCACATGGACGACGTCCTGCGCCTGGCCGAGCGCCTCTCGGCCCCCGTCGCCACGACCTTCAAGGGCAAGGGGCTGATCGCCGACAAGCATCCGCTGGGGTGCGGCGTCATGGGTCGATCCGGCACCCCGATCGCCAGCTGGTTCATGAACGAGAGCGACCTCGTTCTCGTATTCGGAGCCAGCTTCGCCAACCACACCGGCATCGCCGACTACAAACCGCTCATCCAGGTCGACTTCGACCCCATGGCGCTAGGCCGGTTCCATGCCGTCGACGTACCCCTGCAGGGCGAGATCGGCGTCACTGCCGACCAGCTGCTCGACGCCCTTCCCGAGGAGTTGGCCTGTCTCGACCTCCGGGCCGAGATCGACGAGCGCTGGCAGATCTGGCACGACGAGAAGGCAAGGCGCCGGCAGGACGATGCGGGCCGGGGCGTCAGCGCCGCAGCCCTCATGGACAGCCTGACCCGGCACGTGGCCACCGATGCCGTCATCGCCGTCGACGTCGGCAACAACACGTACTCCTTCGGCCGCTATTTCGAAGCGTCGGGCCACCAGGACCTGCTCATGTCGGGCTACCTGGGCTCGATCGGCTTCAGCTTCCCGGCGGCCATGGGAGCGTGGGCTGCCGTCGGAGACAGCCGCCAGATCGTCAGCGTCAGCGGCGACGGCGGGTTCGGACAGTACGCCATGGAGCTGACGACAGCGGTGAAGTACGGCATGAACATCACCCACGTGCTCATGAACAACGGCGAGCTGGGCAAGATCTCGAAGGAGCAGCGAGCCGCCCGCTGGGATGTGTGGCAGACCTCGCTGCACAACCCGAGCTTCGCCGGCTTCGCCGAGCTGTGTGGGGCCAGAGGGCTCAGGGCCGAGACCGCCGACGAGCTCGATTCGGCGATCAGCCGGGCCCTCGACCACGTCGGACCGGCACTCGTCGAGGTCATGACCGACGCCCTGCTCGTATGAGGAGAAACCCGATGGAAGCTCTACCCGCCCCACCACCGAACCTCAGCGCGACCCGCGTTGCCCTCCACCGCCTGGCGGCGTACGTGATCGCTCCGACCCGGTACGTCGCCACCGGCCGGTTCGGGCTCCGCAGTACACCGGGCGGGTTCGGGACTCCCGAGTTCGACGGACGCCGAGTCCGCGTCGAGGGTCGCGAACTGATCGACGAGCGGCCCGAGGGCGAGCGACGGGCGGAGATCACGACCCTGGCCGCCGCGGCCGCGTTCCTGGAATCGGCGGTCGATCCCGAGACGGCCGCCGAGCACGATTCGCCCGAGGTGGGCGATCCCGAAGCCGATCTCGGCATCGATGCCGAGGCGTCCGCGTTCCTCGGGACCTGGTTCGCCGTGGCGTTCGAGGGGCTTCACCAGCTGCGGGGCGACGAGGAGTCGGTCGACGGCAGCGAGCCCCAGCTGTGGCCGGGTCACTTCGACCCGGCCATCGAGGTCGGTGACGAGAACCATCGGGGCAGCTACGGGGCGTCGCCGGGCGACCACGCGGTCGACGAGCCATACCTCTACGTGGCCGCGTGGTATCCGGATCGGATCGACGTCGACTTCGATGCGCCGCATTGGAACGGAGCCGGGTTCAGCGGCCGCCTGCTCCGGGTGTCCGACTTCCCGACCGACCGGGATCCCGTCGAGGTAGCGGTCGAGTTCTGGCGGCAGGCCCGAGACGAGCTCAACCCGTGATCTCGCCGGCTGTCGTGGCCCCATGATCGGAAGGGGTCCGCTGGCCGGGCTGTCCATCGTCGTAACGGGGGCGAGCAGTGGCATCGGCGAGGCCATAGCCCGCCGGTTCGCAGCCGAGGGCGCAGAGTTGACCCTGGGCAGCCGGAGCGAGCCGGGCATTCCCGAAGCCAGATGGGTGCAGACCGACGTCGCCGACTCGGCCCAGGCCGACGCCCTGATCCGCGCCGCTGTCGACGATCACGGTCGCATCGACGTGCTCGTCAACAACGCCGGTGTCCAGGTGGAGAAGCGCATCGTGGCCACGACCGATGCGGACTTCGACCGGGTCTTCGACGTCAACGTCAGAGGCGTGTTCTACTGCTCGCGGGCCGCTGTACGGGAGATGGTCGCCCAGGGCGACGGTTCCATCATCAACATCGGTTCGACCGTCGCTCAACATGCCGAACCGGGCCTCGCCGCCTACAACGCCAGCAAGGGAGCCGTCCACGCTCTCACACGAGCCATCGCCGTCGACCACGGCCCCGATGGTGTTCGCTGCAACACGATCGCCCCCGGCTGGATCGACACGGCGATGGCCGAGGCGGCGTTCGCCGAAGCGGACGATTCGGGGAAGGCCCGGGCCGACGCCGAGCGCCGGCACTCGGTGCAGCGCCTGGGTCGACCAGACGAGGTGGCGGCGCTCGCCGCATGGCTGGCCGGGCCGGAATCAGGGTTCGCCAACGGGGCTGTGTTCACCCTCGACGGCGGCCTGTCGGCCCGGAGCTCGGTCAGCTGACGACGGGAAACCGCATCGGCAGCCGCCGCGGCCCGCGCACCTGACCGCCGGCCCACGTGATGGCGGCATGGTCGGCCAGCTCGAAGTCAGGAATACGTTCGAACCACACGCGTAGCGCCACGTCCATCTCCAGGCGGGCCAGGTTGGATCCGGCGCAACGATGGATTCCCGAGCCGAAGGCGATGTGTCGGTTGCGCTGCCGGTCGATCTGGATCCGCTCGGGATCCTCGAAGGCGTCGGGGTCGTGATTGGCCCCCGGGAAGTTCATGAGCACCTTGTCGCCCTCGTGGATGGTGATGTCGCCGAAGTCGACGTCCTCCATGGCGACCCGAGCCATCGTGACCGGCGAGTAGTAACGCAACATCTCCTCGATGGCGGTGGGGAAGAGCGCGGGATCGGCCGCCAGCCGCCTCCGGTCTTCGGCGTGGGCGCCGAAGTGATACAGCGCCGATCCGATTGAGCTCCAGGTCGTGTCGATGCCGGCGACGAGCAGCAGGTTCGCTATGCCGGTGACGACCCGCACCTCTCGACCCTTCATCTCGGGAACATCGAGGTAGAGCAGCTTCGACAGCATGTCGTCGCGGGGGTTCTCCCACCGGGACCTGACCTCGGTCCACAGAAACTCGTCGATGATGTCCCGGTACTTGATACGCGTGGGCGGATCGTCCAGGCCGATCTCGAGCAGGCCCCGAACCCACTCCACGAACTCGTCGGCCCGATCCTCGTCGAGGCCCATGAGGTGGGCGATGACCCGGGGTGGGATCTGCTGGGCGTAGTCCACGGCTGCGTCGCATTCGCCCCCTTCGATGAAGCCGTCGATGAGGCGATGGCAGAGGGCCTCGGTGAAGGCCCGGTGGTCCTCGACGACCTTCGGGGAGAAGAAGGGCAGGATCATTCGGCGGGTCCACACCTGCTCGGGCGGGTCGGCCGAGATCGGCGGGGCGTTGAGGCCGTCATCATTGGGGATGCCGAGGTCGGGCGGTAGCGAGATGACGAGCGGGTCCTTCGACGACAGCTCGGGCACGATCTTGGCCAGCGCCTGCACGTCGTCGTAGCGCGTCGGCAACCACGACCGACGGCCGCGACGGTCTGTCCGTGCCATGGGGCAGCGCTTGCGTAGATCGGCCCAATAGGGCACGGGGTCTGCGACGTAGCCCTCGTCGTAGAGCTCGAAGTCGGTCGACCAGTCCTCGACCGGTTCGTGCAGCGTCATCAGTCGTCCACCAGCTCGATGGCGAACTCCGGGCAGTTGTCAACGGCGAGCTGGGCCTTGGCGGCGAGACCTTCGGGCACGACGCCGTCGCCCAGCGCGTGGGCAGTTCCGTAGTCGTCGACGTCGACGAGCTCGGGAGCCAGGGCATAGCAACGGTTGTGTCCCTGGCACTTGTCCTGATCGATGCGGATCTTCATGGCGCCAGAGTAGGGGGATCGGGCGGCACGAGGACCAACTTGCCTGTGAAGCCCTTGTCGAGGAAGTCCTGCTGGGCGGTCACGATGTCAGCGAGTGGATAGGTGCCGGCGATGACCGGCTCGATCTCGCCCCGCTCGATGTAGCCGACGAGGTTGGCGAACACCTCGACCGGTTGATACGTGCTGCCGAGCAGCGACTGATCCTTGAGGTAGAGGGTGCGCAGGTCGAGCTCGACGATCGGGCCGGCGATGGCACCACAGGTCCCGTACCGGCCGCGCTTGCGGAGTATGTCGAGCAGCGCCGGCCACGCCGGCCCTCCGACGACGTCGACGATCACGTCGACGCTGTCGGTGCCGAGCTCGGCGACAAGGTCGGCGCTGCGGTCCACCATGAGGTCCGCTCCCAGGGGTTCCACGTCGGCCCACTTCGCCCGCGAAGCGGCGGCGATCACCGTGGCCCCGCGCCGCCGGGCCAGCTGCACGGCCGCCGACCCGACCCCTCCCGACGCGCCGGTGATCAGCACGGTCTCGCCCTCGGCGAGCTCGGTGCGGTGGAGCACGCCCTCCGCGGTCGAGTAGGCGCAAGGGAACGACGCCAGCTCGACGTCGCTCAGCTCCGAGTCGATCGGGAACGCCTCGTTGGCCCGTACGACGCCGTACTGGGCGAAGCCGCCGTCCATCTCCGAGCCGAAGGTGTCGCACTCGGTTTCGGGGTCACCGGTCCGGGAGTACTGCATGCTGCGAATCAGGACTCGTTGGCCGTTGCGGCCCGGATCGACCTCGGCTCCGACGGCGACGATGACCCCAGCAGCGTCGGCGCCCTGAATGCGGGGGAACTCGACCGCGCCGTCCCAACCCATGCCGTCGTCGATCGGGGCAACATCTGTGTCCGCGGCGGCCTCGTTGCTCGCCGTCGTCACCGACTTCGAGTACCAGCCGATCCGCGTGTTGATGTCGGTGTTGTTCACGCCGGCGGCGCCGATGTGGACCAATACCTCGTCGGCCGCCGGCATCGGCACTGCGACATCGGTCCGGTACTCCAGCTTGTCGAAGCCGCCGTGCCCGGTCAGCACCACAGCGGCCATCTCTTCGGGAGTCACAGCTTCTGGGGTCACGGCCGCCGGTAGTTCCTGGCGCATTCCGGCACCGGTAGTTCCATGCGCATTCCCGGATCGGTGATCGGTTCGCCGAACGTCGTGCCAACGGGAATCAGCCCGGCCCACACCGGGAAGTCATAATCCTCGTCGTCGTCGACCGGCCAGCCGTCGCGAATCTTGGCCGAGGCCTCATCGAGCGGAAGCCGAAGAACCGTCGTGCCCTTGACCTCCTTGTCGGTCATGGGACGCAGCGACTCGACTCGGCCGGGAACGAGCTGCTCGACGATGGCGTCCAGAGCCGCCGTCTTCTCATCGCCCTCGACGACCTCGGGCTCGCCGAAGATGATCACCGACCGGTAGTTGACCGAATGGTGAAAGGCCGAGCGCGCCAGCACGAAGCCGTCGACGAGCGTGACCGTCACACACACCTCCTGTTTGGCGGCCGTGCGAAGCAGGCGACTGGCGGGGGAGCCATGCAAGAGCAGGCTGTCCCCGACACGGGCGTGAAGGGTTGGCATGACGACGGGCGAGCCGTCGACGACGAGCCCGACATGACACACGAAGGCCTCATCGAGAATGGCGTCGATCGTCTCCCGGTCGTAGTGCCCCCGTTGGGGAAGGCGTTTGACCTGTGTTCGATCGGTAGGAGCGGTCATGAGGTCACACGGTAGGCCAGTTACCCTTTGCGGATGACCTCGGCGACTCGCCGCCCTCTGCGCCTGCCGCCGCTGTGGTTGATCGTTGGGGCCGGGGGTGTCATCACGTCGATCTCGCTCGGCGTGCGCTCGACCTTCGGGCTGTTCCTCGACCCCATCGCCGACGGACTCGATACCGGGCGAGGGTCGATCGCTCTGGCCATCGCCGTGCAGAACCTGATCTGGGGGGTGAGCCAGCCGGTGGCCGGAGCCATCTCCGATCGATTCGGTGCCGCCCGAACCCTGGCCGGCGGTGGAGTGCTCTACGCGGCCGCGCTGCTCCTGATGTCGACGGCGACCGGACCCGGGATGGTTCTTCTTTCGGGTGGGTTCATGGTCGGTGTCGCCGTCGGGGCGGCCAGCTTCGCCGTCGTCTTGTCGTCTGTAGGTCGGATGGTGCCGCCGGAGCGCCGGTCCCTGATGCTCGGGGTCGTTTCGGCGGTGGGATCGCTCGGCCAGTTCGCCCTCATCCCGATCGCCCAGACGATCCTCGACCGGACATCATGGGAGACGACGGTGGTCGTCATGGCCGCAGTCGCCGCGGCCCTGGTCTTGTTCACCCCCGCCCTTCGAGGTCGGTCGGCCGACTTCGTCGATCCCGGCATCGGCGAGGCGGACCGACGGCGGAGCCTCGGCGAGGAG
>JAAUYH010226489.1_pt1 | contig 12665 bp, 6 predicted proteins | sample 7278061 | NCBI WGS metagenome assembly JAAUYH01 (sample SAMN14350203, study PRJNA611818) | marine sediment metagenome | isolation source: surface marine sediment (0.6m) | place: French Polynesia: Moorea | collected 2018-08
AAACTTTTATTCGCATATAGTATACGAGATGCTTAATTCTTTTGACAAGGAGTTTCGCTATGGCTCCTTAAATTTATATCGAGCAGCAAATCAGCTTGATAAAACTATATTTTTCGAACACAATGGTTGAAGTGAACATTCAGCTTTTTAATCACGACAAACAATATTAAAATTCCTTTCCATATTGCATAGTTACATACAAGTCAAATTAACAACAATGAGGTTTGAAGTTATTCCAAAGGATAGAATAAATGTTATATCAACGCCTATCTGACTAATATATTAAGTAAGAGTACTCCGAATAAATTGTCATTAATATGAATACAAGTATGAGTTTTCCGATATAGACAATACCTAAGCATATTCTTACGTGGGTCCAATTGGAGTGTACTAAATTGTTTCGTATGTAAATCCAATTTTAAGTTCGCTGTTCATTGTTCCCAGCTGGTTTCAATCCGAATAACGACTGCCATAGTGAATATTTAAATTTGTTTTAGTCAACACTCGTAATGCAAGTCCTTAATTAATTCACAATGCATTGACTGTTGGATAAGACGCTGATATCTACCCTGCTTCGATATAGTTCGAAAATTTTGCATGAATTCTATCATACTTACAAAAATTAAAGTACATTGGATTCTTAAATCGGTATCTTTGCGATAGTAAATCTTGCTCCATATCAATTAATTCTTTTCATAATTTCCGAGCGACTCTGATTTGTTGTGAATCTCGATTTTATTACTTTCTGTCTCAAAAATTATGTTCGACAAGAAGCAATGTTCTTGACTGCATTAACGATAGTAAGCGCTGCACGGGTACTCTCATAAAATTCTACAATACCCCGTTTCAGGGAGAATCCTCTTATACGAAATCGTGCAGAAAATTTAAAAATTCAAGGCTTTTGTTGATAATGCTAATTAAGGAGACCAAGCAAAACTGGAGTCCGCAGTTTCTGGAATATTTTTTCGACCAAAATCTATAGCTATCCAAGTAGATAGATCTATATTGCATTGAATACCGTGATTTCGCTTTATAGATATGAAGCGCTATTCAATTATTTGTGCTTCTGTATCAGGAAAATCAGTTGAAGACCAAATTTGGTAGAACTTTGGGCCTCGTCCTATGATTTTTTCTTTTCTTTCGAAATATCCGAAACTAAGATCGATTGGGGGACAATGACAAAAGACCGATTTTTTCTCTCCGTGGAGCGAGTAATTCAATGTCTAGTACTTCTTTGATTACGCATTTCTCCTGTGTCGAGAAAATTTTCTACTGAGTGATGAGTACTGTTTTTATTCGGCCTTTCTATTCAGTCTTATTGACCATATCCTTGAGAATTTTAATTTTTCTTTAGTATTCCGTAGGCTGGAATACTCCGTGAAACTAGAGTATCCTAATATTTTTGGAGGATATCGTACAACTTCCATTATTATTCCATTTAATATATTCCTAATATTAGTAGTGAAATTTCTTGGTATTCAACAATTAATTTTTTGTATTCCATAATCATTTAAATAATGGAATCTGGGATTATGAGACAGAACATCAAGCAACCGAATTTTATTTTCGATATTGTGGGAATCGAAGCACAGTCCGTTTAACATAGTCTTGCCCAGAAATATTCCAGCCAACCGATTTCTTGATTTTTGTTCAATTTTCTCGGCAATTCTAACCTTTCTAACTTTTTTAGAAGTTTCATTTCGTACGTATCCACATAAAATCAGAATTAGAACTCAAATTTTCAACTTCAATTCTCAAAATAGAGATGCATCGACTTTTTTCTCACGAGATTGTGCATTAGGCAGAGAGTAAACTGAATATCGAAATTCACTGCCTGCTGATTCCGAGATGAACAGTTATAATTACGTTATAATGCTCATGAAATTCCTTAATCACAAATGCAACAAGGCTGGTACGTGGATTTCATAAAAACTGTAATATAATGAAAAAAGTGGTCCTAACCGAAAGTAATTCCACTGCTTTCGAGAACCTGCTGCACATCGCGCAGATAATTCGCCTTTCCTGTGGAATTTTTTTAATCTTAACCCAACTATTTCATATACGGCTAGACATGTACCTGTGTAGAAAAGTAAATTTTAGTAATGTTTCTTTTCCCATTGACGAAATGAATTACACTATCTTCGAGGAAATATTGCCTTCCAAGGAGTACCCTTTAAAAATAGAGTTGTTTCAAAGGGCCTTTCTAACTATTTCAGAATAAGTTGAGGAAGTCAGTGATAGTTATCTGACACACGCCAGCACCGCGAATGACTCACGTCTGCCTCTATCTGGATGCAACAAATGCGGGCAAAATTCACAACGAGAACATCCATATCTGAACTCAGCTCGTGTCTACTTATGTGACGTCGACAGTGTAGAAACAGCAGCGCCCGCACAGTCGAATAATCGAAAAGCATCAGGCACAGTCCGTTCTGAATTATTACAATACTTGAGTTGACCAATATAAAAGCAAATACGACAGTGCGATTGGAAACTGTAAGTGCCGTATTTCGTTGTTTGCTCAATAAACAGCCATCACAATCGAAAGCACAGTATGAAGAAATTAAGTACAAACAATTAAAAAACTTGTAAGAATTGAGTTCGACTTTTCGATAAGATTGGCAACTTATTGTTCCACGATTCATCCAGTAAAAGGCCTTCGAAATTTCTCTCCAACCTGCTCCAATGGCCGAAAGGCGATGTATTGAAAAATAGCATGCGGACAGATGAGAATTGCGTAATTTCGATCCCATTCTTATCTTCTGTGTGGACAGCTGGAGGAGCTACCAATGCGTGTGAGATTAGTTCAAGGTGATTTTGCACCACGCACGCAAGCATCATACCACGCTCAAATCTGAACGACAACTAATACAAAATTAAGGCAGCAGCCATTTTCTACTGGCGATGCGCTGAGCTGTACGAGCCTTTTTTCGGCAATGAAACATACTGCACATCAGCACTACTATTATCCGACTCCCACTCGGACTTGGTTGATGAAAAGAAAGCGCAATGAAACGAGATAATGGTAGAATCGAAATGTCGACGCCTGTTTAAGTTCACCACCCGTTTTTCCATCGGAAACGAGCAGCTGCAAGAGTAGCTGAAGAATAATCGCTTGATTGATGACTTTCGCGATTTTTTTACAGGAAGCGGTTGTTATCTAGGGTAAAGTTTCACCACAAACCGCAGACTGGGGAGGGCATGCATGCTTTTTCAGCTACATTAGAAATAAATTTAGAATCATTCTCTTGGGTGCACACACATCTAATTCCGGTTAGACCCCCTAATTACAATCAAGTACTGAATTTTTTTGCAGAGGAGGAGAGTCAAATGAATTACATTCTAGACAATGCCAGAATCAATCTCATCTCATTTAATTGTCCATCTCAGTCATCTTCCACATCACGATTTTGCACAATTCCCACTCGATGCATGCGGTGTATTTCGTTCATTCGCTCTAATTATAGCCCAATACGAAAAACAACATATATTTGTAAGCGCGTACACTCATTATTATGATGAAATGAGATTTATGAAATGTCAATTGAAACGAGACTCATAGCTAACTCTCGAGTATGGGAGCAGTCTGTTGTTCAAACTCAGCTTACGTGCTAGTTCTACTTCACTATTTTTCTCTGCGAGTGTACCATCCCCGTAAGCACTCCCAAACGTTCACAGAACTCATACTGAAGCAAGTATGGAGAGCGCGAACTTTCCATGAGAACCACCGTTACAACTCTTTATCTTGTATTCTCGTTCAAAATTTATTATATGCTTGCGTCTTGGGTGAACTATAGCTAAATCACCATGTAGTAGGCTTTCCAGGTCCTCCATGCCTTCAAAGGTGTATCGCCTCATATCCGTGTGTTGAACTATGCCCATTACAGTTTCGAAAATCTAGTATGCATCCTGATGCCAGGCTGTTTATCTGTATAACCCTTTTTCATAACGAATGACTTCGATCGCAAACCGTGAAAACTCCTTCAGTGCTCTGTTTTTTCCTACGTACTTTTCAGAATCAATTGGAACGGCCTGATGTTCAGTGATTGCTCAACGGACACGGTATTTTAGGTCTGATATAAATCCATCAGTACCTGGACTTTTCGAAATACTTCAAATTCGTGCGCCGCAGTTTGGAGATGCTGATTTTAGTAGCGTGGTGGATTAGACTGCCGTTTCGAGAGATATCATGTTTTCACGATATTGAAGAGAATAGCGTCTAGGTCCATCTTGAACTGAATATATTCTTGCTTTATAGTGGAATGGTACTCAATTGTAAAGTTAGAAATTTCTTCGTGTCAAGTTTCATTATAGTGTTTTTGTAATCTTCAGATAAACAGATAAGTTATAAATAAGTTTGTCCGACGTCCATTTAGCATTTTCAATTTCTCATTTCAGGTGGACATTCTTGTAGCTCATTTTACATTTCATGCTCCGTTGCACAACAACAGCTCTCACATTAATTTTTTTCTATTTCCGTCTCCAAAGAATGTCGACTTGATTTCTCCATGCCGCAAATTCTATCTACGGTACACATATACATATTTAAATATTTTGCCATTGACTATCTAATTTCAACCAATGTGAAGCTGAGTGAAAATTCACAAACTGGTTTCATCACAATCTGATACTATGATAAATAATACGGAAAACTATTTGTTCATAAGATCAGAAGTATAGAGTACTGAAGATTCAGATAAAACACACTTGATCGAACCTCTGAAAAATGAAGAAGGTAAATCTAGACATAGTTCTTCTATACTACCAGGGCGACGAAGAAAAGAGAATCGTTCTATCTTGCGAAACAAATTTATTCAGCTACAACACGATAGAATAAGACGACCAGGCTTCTGCGATGAGAAGCTCAAGCTCAATGAGTAATCACAATGTGTTCTTTCTTCAAATACCGTTTGGAGTTGCGCTTTACTTTGCTAATCTCCGTGTTTAGAAATATGTGCTCATTTTCTTCCTCCTATTTCAACTCACGGTTCACTAAACAGCTTATCGAGTTGCTTCAAATTTTTGTTTTCGAGTGAATGATTCGTGCTGTCTCTTGAAAATAATGCAGAGATTTGAGTGCTATTTTTGCTCCTTGAGCGAATCCGAGTAAGCATTACTCATATTACGTTTTCAATTGCGACGGGATTCCCGGCTTTGATCTGATGATACTTTTTCTTCTCCGTTGTCTACTGTATCGATTACAGGAATTGTTCGCAAGAGTGAAGTCAAGCAAGTAGTTATCCTCATTATGCCTACAAAAGCAATCAAATACATAGGCAGCAGTAATTATAATATTGTTCCGAAGCCGAAGGCACAATGGTTGAATTGATGAATGAGAAAATCATGATATTTCTTGACATGAAAATGGCAACTGTTCCTTCGAGCATTAATTCAATTAATAATTCGTCGTACTATGCTGTTAGGCTAAAAACTCTGATTAAGAGTGGTGAGTATTCTTATGATGCAGTGGGAAAGAGATACCTCTGCTACAGCAACCAGATTTTCTGTAAAAATTGCGGTTTGACTAATAATGGCCGCGACTAGCAGTAATTATTCTTCTATTTTCTAACTAAATCGATTTCAAAAATTGTAGGAAAATAATTTTGAGATTGCAGTGTTATTTTCAAAATTAATTAAGGAAAGGATCATTTACGGACGGTGTTTTAATTGTTCTAGCCATCAATGTGAATAAAAATACTATTTAAAGAGTTATCTTCTGGGAAAGAAACATGAAGTACTATGATATTAAATCTAACCCGCGATAGTAATATCAATATAATATTTATATTTAAGAAGACTTTGATTTTTGAAATGGAAACGTTAGACTTCTTCTCGAGGCTTTAGCATGATTTGCAACAACATTTTGCTCTATGTGCAGCGAAACGGGATATCGCTTTAGTACGCCCGTTACCCAGATACGACCACCAATGGGCAGATCAGCGGAAGCCCAGGGGATCACCTTGCTCCTCAGCACCGATCGAATATACTACCCTCGGGCTGGTCAGAATGAGGACTGAGTTATGAAAGCAGGACCACACCGGCTACGTCAGAATGTCCAACGCGAGTGTGGAAGTGCAAAGTAACAGTGCAGAGGTCCCAGGCAACTGCCAGAGATGTGTCCGTCCGTAGATGAGCTCTTAGCTACTGCCCGCAACCTTTCTCGTGCTAGAGAGAGGCGACAAAATCTGTTTACCAAGTAGCCCCCGGCGAGTTTTAGCTGCCGGTGCAATCTAATTACTATCTCCAAAAAAATGTAAACTCAATAATCAACCGAGAAATAGAAAAATTTAGGACGGTATACGTTGTCCAGCGCTGCAGTCCTAAATGACAAGCGTCGTTCTACGGCACTATGAAAAAATAAAGACACGAATGCTTGACTAGGAGATCATGGTAGACATGAAAGATACCTTTGTAAATGCACAAGACCCGACTCGTCAGAAGGCTTTTCAAATAGAACAAGAGCTGTGAGGAAGGAATCTTGATCTTAATGATCTGGAAATACCGTAATAATTTGAGGCGGCAATTCGACGAAATCAATTTTGACTTCCCAATTCAGCGCTGTCTGGGCTGAATCTAGTGACAAATTTAATCTGTTAATTCTCAGCTAAACGCATAGCACCGTTGAACGTTTGGTTTTTGTCGAGTTCTTGTCGTAAATAGAATAAGAGTACGGTAGTCTATCATATGTAAATATTTTTGGCGAAGGTGTGCTATATTTTTCTCTAAATTCAACTTCTCGTTCAGACTTCTGAATTGAATACCAGTCAAATCTATGGAATTAATTAACGGTTAAAATGAAATGGGATGATTTGGTACACAGGGCAGTATTTTCGTGTTATCCTACCGTAACTCCCATATAGCTGATCAGTAGAAATTTTTTCTGCCCTAACTTAGCCAATTTCTAAAACTGTTGAATATCATTCAATAGGAAAATATAATGAGAGTTCCATGAGTTATACATGAAACGGAGATTCATGAGGCCCTAAGACATAGAGAATATGTATATTGGTTCAAGTGTTTATGAGTATTAGCAGGTTCTTCTCAATTGTAATATATCAGTGATTCAAGAGTCGCGAAAAGAATTAGTTCCAAAAATTTGAATTTTCTGGTAACCGTTATTGACATAGTTAGAAACGCGGGGTTATGGTCATAGTAACCGATTTCTGGTGCCAGTGGTTAGTACCTGTTGCTAACCATTTCCGGCCAGTGGCAAGACTACAGTACCGAATTATGAAATGAAGGATCAAATATCATTTTAAAATGATGTTTTTGTAATACTTGTTGCCCATCGAACTTGATGAATCAAATCTGACGTACCGGATCAAGACCGTACCAAGTTGAGAAACGCGTTGGTGGTACAGTTTTGTCTTGTCGAGGAGCAGTGCTTGCTTCAGGTCGCGATGACCGTATGAATAGAGGGGGCACAGATGATGAAACCGCTCGACGAACCTTAGCGCATCGCGTTAAGTCTATTTTTGACCGCAGCGCGACACAGAATGACGAAGTGCGCACTGCTACTGCTTCGGTGTCCAGCGCTTCATCAAGGAAGGCAGCACGCGCAGTTAGTGGCCTTAAATGCGTAAGTGAATCAGAAGGGGAGCGTGCTGTGGCTGCGGCAATGAACGAAGTAGTGGCCGGAAATGTGACCATGGCAGAGCTGGCCACATCATTTTTCGATAGCGATGGTATTGCAGATGTTGAGGCAGCCCCCTATCTGTGCAATCTGGCCGAACTTATCTCGCGTGGGTATGTAGGAGTGGGTGATATCGATGTTTCCCGCCTTCGAGATCGCGCGGTATACGAGGTTGGGGCAAATCATGCCGCGACATGCTCATGTGAACCAGTTACCGGCGTACAGAAGCTATTTGATGCAATTGTTGGAACTGGAAGATCACGCGCTCGTGACAATATTCTGAACGAGGCTCTTTGTGCACTTTTACAGCAGGTTCGCTTTATCAAAGTGAATCCGGCACAAGCGCTGACGCTCGTTTTACCTGTTATAAACAGTGTCGTTCGTTTGTTAGAAAAGCGAGAACAAGAGCATATTCTCGCGAAGTGGGCTCGAACTGCTGTATTGCAATCGACCAAAGGCGGACTACAATTTGATGAAGAAAACGACGCCCAGCGCTGTCAAGTGTGGACGACAGAGCTGCGAGACCTTGCTACCGCCTTGAAACCTATCGAACATCTACTCAGCGCCGAAGTAGAAGAAAAAGCATTGGTTACATTGTTCAATCGACTTGCACCAAATCAATTGGTAGATCTCGTTCAAGAAATTATTTCCACTGTTGCTGGACAGCCTGGTGTTGCACCGAAACATAATTTGACCGGGTGTTTCGCACGAATATGTGTATTGGTGAGACATACCGGTGGGCTAGAAGCACCAGACGAGCGAAATGAGTCACCTGTTAAATCTCTTGAGCGTGCTCTTGCTTCTGCTCTCTGTGGATTGCAAGGTGCTCATGACCGAAAAAGGCAAGCAATGTGTATCACGCTGGCGAGGTTTCTCTTTGGTGCTCGTGATGTCATAGCGAGCAGTCATCTGGGGTACGAGAAATGGTTATTGGGCGTGCTGAAGACTGCGAATCGTCCGTGCATTGTCCAACTCCTACTTGTTCTAAACGAACTTGTACCCCTCGACCCAGTTCCATACCTGAAAGCACAAACGCGATGTTTTAGACGAGTTCCGGCGTGGGTTGATGTATCTCGTGATTACTGTGCCATTGCAAGGACCCGTGTAAAGGACCTCACACCGTCTGATGCGGTGACTAATGCGTCGAATGCGTCGGTTCTCGCAGCCAAATCCATGGAAGATATGTGCAGATATGTCGCCGAGTTCCACCGGAATGACGGGAAGGTCCCCACGTCGTTGGTCCGTTTTATGAACTTCCACAGATACAACTTCCGTGAGAATATCCTACCTCTCCTGCTTCAACCAGACCTTGACCCACCGAAAGAGGTTATTGACGCTGATTTCGCGTTGGGAGGATTCGACTTGTTTGATGAGAAGCGTATTGAACTTATCAAAGTTCTGGCTTACGAGCGAATGGACAAGGCAGTGCGTAAAGACGAGGCGGACAATGCTGTACCCAAGATTGAACAACACATTCGTGATAGACGTGCTCAATTGCTTGTGAATGGTGGTTCAGTTCAATCTACTGCGAATCGAAGGAAGAAACTGAACGAAGACAGTTCCCTAGCAGAAATTTTTGAAGAGGTTTGCAACTCAGCGATGCATTCTCTTGCGTTTGAAAGAGAGAAAGATGCGGCAAATGTCGACTCTCTCGGTGGTATTATCGATAACCCAGCGGGGAGGTGGCACCGAGCAAAGGAGCTCCTCGTCAAAAAACTGCTTTCGGTTGATAATGTGCCGGAATGCGCTGTGCACCTCCTGCAGGTCATTGCTGACCAAATGCAAATCTCAGTTGCCAATGCCCCCACATCGAATGGTATCCATTGCAGTCCGAAGGATGACATTTCACAGTATGCTCGATTGTGGCGTTCATGCGAACGGTGGTTGCGTGCGCTAATGATTCATGTACTGGGTAAGAGTGACATAAAGCCCCTGTCAACAGCACTCAAACTGCAATTAGTGGCCGCAGTCTGTTTCCAGAACACCCCCCTCAGTATGAAACAAGTGACTGCTATCGCCTTACTGCTTTATACAATCACCCTTGTACCAGTAGACAGTAATGCTGCATACCTGATGACGAATAATGGTAATCTCATCCATATCGTCACCACCGTCGCTGAATCTCTACCTCTCGACAGTGCCACAGTCTTGCGCAGGTCGTACCTCCTGGCTATCACGTACCTTGGACTCGTCCTTGCGAATTCGGAACACCCTACTATTAACACGTTCGCGGAACCGGCAGGAGAGCCATGCAGTACCTGGCAATCTGATTACCAGAATTCACAAAGCACCGTCCTACCCCCGTCGTTCACTGGCATTGTTCGTTGGGTGCTGTGTGGGACGTGGCGTCTGAATCAAAATCGTGGGTTCGAAGTTGCACCACCTGCCGAAGAATTACTTGGCCTTGTCAAAAAGGGACTAGCGATTGCGAATGTGCTCGCTTTGCGAGACTGTGGCCGTCTTACATTCGAAGATTGGCTGCGAGTCGAACTACGCGCGGGATGGGGTCGAGAAGAGAAAGTTCCTGCGGTTCTTAAACGTTTTGCGAAGAACGACCCTGAGATAATCGCGGATGCTGTTATGTCGGTTGCCCGACTTTGTGCTGATGGCCGACCGCTACCATCCTGGGTTATACATGGAATTGCCGAAGCTGCGAACTCTTCTACTGCTAGAGGTGTGAAGCAGTCGCTCGCAAGTTATGTGAACGATTGCGATGTCAACTTCTGCAAGGTATTTGTACGTGTGGCTATGCGTCTTCCAGAGACTACGTACTTTCTCAACGATAATCCTATAGATGTGTTTCGCCACATACAGGCTTCCCTTTGTTCCCTCTGGCCTTTCGATTTGCCGCTTCTTATTCACTTGTTGCGGTCTATGTCGTATTGCAGGAAGTCAGAACGTCCCGAACTGCCGCCTCCAATGCTCGTAGCTAGTGTTGCAGCACATTGTAAGGCCGAAGGTTCGGACTGCGCACTTGAACGCGCATTGCGAGATTTGGATGATTCGTCTTGGAATGAGTTGAAGGAAAGTGGGTTAACATTTGCGCGTGTACTCATGATGTTAGATGGTACAGGGTCTATGAACTCGCAGGTGATGACCCAAGTAATGACGCAATTGCTGGGGAAAAAGAATCGCAAACATCGACCAGAAGTTGCACGGCGTGCCGTGCAGAAGAGTCCTGAAACGCTTGCACTGTCTTTAGTCGCAGATAATAAGGACTCGATTGATTTCATTCAGAACATTGGTGAATCGTTTGAAACTCTTGTTTCTGTCGATGTCCTTGATGCCACTATTGAAGCTGCCGCCCTCCTGTGTTTCCCACGAGCACTCGTCGATGCAGTACGTGCGCGGTTGTTACTGGTCAATGCACCTTTACCGTGGTGGTTATGTGGAAACGAGCACACTCCGTTGACACCGCCATTCATTGTGAAGCGGATGCGCGAAATTTTGCACACACAAGCGAAAGATGGCTCGTCGCTTATCCGTGTCGCGGCGGCTCTTGCGGATATCGGAGATAAAGCACTGGGAATCGCAGCTCGGCAAAATGCACTATCAATGCTCGTTCACACACTCGATGATATACGCCGTGGGCTTGTGAACATGGAAGATGCGGACCGCGTTGTTTGCGGCGTGATTGAGAAAGTCGCGGCGCTAGTCAACCAGAGACCGTCTCCAGATATCATGCGGCTGCTCAAAACGTATCTGCCGAATGTGGTGGTTCGAGCAACCCGCCATTGATGCACTCACCTCGTAGATAGAAATACTAACTTCTTCGTGCAACTTCTTGGATAGGTGCATGATGTTCGCTCGACAAGGTATTACTATTATTTGTTGCATTAAACCGACAGGAAAAAGATCCAAACTGAACTCCACAAATATCCAGTTAGTACAAAAAGGGGGGCTCCTTTCTACTCCTTCCATATCTAAATTATGAGCTTGGGTCAATGCTCATAATACCTTCCTCTATTCCTTGTTCTACGCCCGATTTCTTGAACTCGGTCTTGAATCGAATTTGCCACGCTTTCTAGGTGAAAGACATGGTTGCAAGGTGTAAACGTATAATTGGTCGATTCCTCCACTCTGAATTAAATACTTGGATAAATTCCATTCTCTTGTAAAATAGCAAGAATTGGACGAACGTGGATTACGATCGCCAGCTGAATTACTTTAAATAGTACAAGACGTTTGCTCATCTACTTAATTGAGGTACGTGTATACATCACGAGTACCGTTTCTTATTAATTAACAAATGGAAATAAATAATGAAAAAAACTGGTTGCTTGAATTTAAACAACTATAAGAAACAGAACATCATATCAACGAATTCACAACATCCATCTCTGAGCCCAACTGAACTACTCTAACTCATCACTTCCTTCTGCCATAGAGAGTTTAAATTCTATTCATGACTACCAAAAAAGACAACTGAGCAAATTTTCTAAACTAATCCTCGAAAAATATCGAAACCTAGATATACCTACTCAAAAAATAACAAAAATAACTAGAAAATTAAATAAAAATAGAATCCAAGGTTATTGTATTAACAAGATTTCTCAAGAAGATCTAGTTAATGATGAAAAAACAAAAGGTCTTGCTTAAACGGAAAAATTTGTTGAGTGAAGAAGAATATTCGAAACCGCAAAACTACGGGTTCGAGCGTACAAATTGAGAATTCCGAACTGTGATACATGCTGCTTGCCGAAAACGGTTACAAAGTGAGGAATTTAATTTTAATTTTTCTGTATTACGTAAGATATCGGTACTTGAACTTTTGCAATAATCGATGAAATTTTGCTTGACGAGATCCCCGAGCGCTCATGAGATGCGACAGGTCCTGAGCTTCAGCTTACGTCGCTGACTTCAATGACGATACCAATATTTGAAGTACATCGTGGTAAGGACTAATCCTTAATATGCTACGAAACTGCTTATAAATCATGGCGAAGTCGAAGAAATAGAAGAGAAAAATTTATTAGTAATGTTAAATTTTTAGAACGATCAGTTGTAGAGCAGAGTAGATAGAAGGAATACG
>JAAUYH010061200.1_pt1 | contig 12663 bp, 8 predicted proteins | sample 7278061 | NCBI WGS metagenome assembly JAAUYH01 (sample SAMN14350203, study PRJNA611818) | marine sediment metagenome | isolation source: surface marine sediment (0.6m) | place: French Polynesia: Moorea | collected 2018-08
GTCGTTTGATGACACCGATTGAATAGAAGAGTTCTGAATATGATTTTACAGCTGAGCAACGGCTTGTGGGCGACCACAGCTCAGTGATATTCGCAAACAACAGTTATCCAGCACCACAAAAGGTACATAGCAGAGGAACTTAGATAACCAGATCGTATGAAACACGAGATATGTGAAGAGGAACCCAAAAATGGTGCAGAAGCACAGGAAGAACAACATATACAATGCAGAGACAGCATCGATTGCTCAGAGTAGATCGGCTAATGCTCTTCTTTAATGTGTTGGAAAACACTACAGTGTATGGTAATAGTTTCTGTAACTCAAAAACATAATATTATCTTCTCGGTGTGACTGAATAGCCACTGACTTTCAAAATCTAATGATAATTATCAAATACATAGGATTTTCGAGTTAGCCAGGATGTGCCAGATTTGAAGATACATCTCTTGAAGTACGCGAATATACCCCAAAATATGATCGTATCACGCTATAGGCTGGTGCAGTTTCAGCGGAGAAAAGAAATTTTTCTACACGTGAACCAACGAAAATAGATAGTAAGCACGGCGATATTCATGACTAAAAGAATTTGAGCCATACTTTCATCTTTTTTCCGTAGAAGGCTTGAATTTTCTGAGCCCTTCATATCAGTGATAAGTCGCAAGCAAGATATTTTCTTCAGTCTGGCTTGCGCTATTGTAAATCACATACTGTAATAAAAAAGGAATGCATGATACTACTCAACTTATCAGCAAAAAAAGTTGGAGAATATCATGAAATGGAAAAGACACTTAGGACCGCTAAAAAAATTTCCAACTAAAGTTGCTACAAATTGTCAAATTTTTAAAAACGCGAGGCATTGTAAATCGTATCCACGGTATATTAAACAATTTTATTGTCTTGCATTAAATCTATCCGCAAGAAACTGCCGTACGGATGGTTCTGCCCATCATGTCTCATGGAATTTACTGACATATGGTGGCTCTTGAGTTTTAGAATAAAAATGAGTCCATGCTCTCTACCACCACCTTTTTCACTGTACGTATGTCTCTAGATTTCTTAGTTTTGTGACTTTCAAAACTCTTTGTATTATGACTTGCAACGTTTTATGTTGTGTTCTTCATGTCTATTTTGAAAAACTCTGTACCATTCTTTTAATGATTTTAACTAGTTAATTGTTATATTTTTCGAGAGCGGATAGTAGACAACCCTATGAAATAGAACTCGGCAGCATAACAAATTACTTAACTTCAATTAATTTCTGCATTAGTAATTTGAGTAAATTTAGTAAACAAATTGGCATGTGAAATGTGATATAGTGCAACAGGAAACTTGAACAGGTTGTCATCAAGTTCGAAGGCTTTTAATGCTTTACTGTCATGTAGTAAACTTATGTCTCATGAAGTTAATGACTCTTGTATTTCTTAGAATGGTTTCCCAGTGAGAACTGTGCTTGACAGGATATATAAAAAGCGGGATGTGATAGTACAAGTGTGACTTAGTTAACGGAGTTCTAATTCGAGACGGCTTGTTGATATGTAAAATGAGCCGCAATTCTCCATTTATTTGCACAACAATGCATTAAAATATACTTTGATCCCAATTCTAACCTCAACCAAGCACTAAACTACAATTGATTTACAATTAATAGAGGCACCAATCGAATAGGGATTAAAACGGGAATTGCATCTGCTGCAAACGCTGTACAGAAGAGGGAAACTTAACTCTGTCTGTGCTGGCCAGTGTGACATCACATCTTACGAAAATTGCATATTCACGCTGCACAGTAGAGTATTGGAAGAAGTACATGAAAGGTCAGCGTTATCTACCTGCATCACGACAGAAGTAACGTAAACATTTTACAATAGAAATAGCAAGTAAACACGTTCAGCAACAGCAATTACATTACAAGGAGATGACCCTTTAAGCCATACTCCGCGTAACACGGGCACGATTACGACGTGCAGCACGTGCATCGCGTGCTTTCCTTTCTTTCGCGAGCGACACTTCTTTCTTTCCAGTGATTTCCCTCTTAGATATACCACCTTTTCTGATACTCTTCTTCGTCGGTGAAACTTTGTTCGCGACCACCTTGGTTTCCGTCTTAACTTTTCGGGCCGGAGTCTTTCGAGTACGCTTCGACTGCGTGACTTCCTCGGGTTCAACCTTCGTAGCACTGGCTTCCTGTTTACCAATGCGCTTGCTCTGACGTGTGCCCTTCCTAGAATTATTGACTCGAGCCGACTTAGCCTTAGAGACACGACCAGCACTCACACCAGCCACTTTCGATGAATTCTTCGACGTAGAAGCGCGCTTCGAACCGATGGACCTCTTCGTTGCGGGAGTCGATTTCTTGGACTTAGTCGTCTTCCTCGATCCAGGAGCTTTCCTTTTCGATGATGAACCCGTACTCCTGGAATTCGAGGTTGACGAGGGTTCCACATTAAAGAATTGCTCAGGCATTGAATCAGCCAAATTAATCGCACGACGACCGACCAGCATTCCTCGAGGACCAATAATCCCGGTAGGTTCAACCACCCAATCCATACGGCAAGTAACGCATCGGATATTGTTATCTGCGACCTCATTCTTACTGAAACGAGCAAACTGTGCCTTCTTGTAACGTTCGAAACACTCCTCATGCACACCCTTACCACAACCATAACCACAATGCACAAGGGGCAATCCATCGGTTAGGTCATCCATACAAATCGGGCATTGGTCACCTTCTTCAGGAAGACGGGGTTCCACTTTCGGCACTTCGCCACCCGTTTCGAAATCACCCGCAATCGACTTGAGACGCTCCTTCAACGCCGCAGGAGCGGTAAACTCTTCATCAACATCAGGTGCAACTTTGGCGAGTACCTCATGCAGGAAGTGGATGTCAAGCTCCTTACCGTTCTCCAATCCAACGAGTTGTTCCTCCGAAATCTTCAACACACGTAACGCAACAAACAGCATGTGTTTGCATGTACCACGGCGAATGATGTTATCGGGACAATTGCAACGGAATCGATTCATGCGGCTCGATGAATCAACAAGACTCGAATCCGTGCTTGGAATCGTAACGGTCCATACCTTTCCGCTCTGACCGGTGACGATAAATGCCGCCGCCGATTGAGACGAGGTGGCAGCTCGTCCCATAAAGTACATACGCTCCTTCTTGGCGCGCTGCAAGCGCGTCTCCTTCTGCTGCGGCATTCTGGATGTACCTAAGTTATCTTGAAACTTGGGGGTGAAACGAGTGCCTCGTAGGTTGATTGTGAATCGTGTACCCGGCACGATGATGGGATGGGAAGTGCAGTACTGTACAAGAGACCAATATGCGTGGGAAACTACACCTGTATTTTGAATAAAAATAAGTAGTAGGCTATCATAACTTGATCTGTTTCGGTTCCTGGCACCCGGGTTCTTACAGTTGCGCGAAAACGTTCAACCGCTATATTTGTAGACCAAATTCGCTGCCGACTGTACCAGTCGAGGCTCTAAAACTTAAAGCAGACCTCGTAGGCCTTGTCCAAACTTTCCTTGCCGAGCCATATAGACAGTGCCCACAGAAATTGCGGCTCCAATTGCGCCCGAGATGCCGGCCGTACGCACACCCTTGGTACATTTGTACAGTAGGCCAGTCGCAGCACCCGCGAGCGCGTAGTTCAATGCTCCATCATCACTCAAATAATGATAAATTCCTGACTCAGACATGCTGAACATCAACGCGACAACCGCGAGTCCGTTGCTGGCTGCTAATCCTCGCTTTGATGCTCCATTCAGCACAGCATTGAGGCGCAGTTTGGTGCTTTTCCCGGTCGATGCCCTTAACCCTTCAATCGCACCATAGCCACCACCTCCAAAAGCCCCTGATAGGAAGGCGGCTCCAGTAAGATACTGCAGTTGTTCGCCAAAACTTTTACGCCGAACTTCCATATAGTCGTCGGAAAACACGTACTCCACACCGCCAGCGCCACCACTCAGTCCGGGCCCTCCATAGATCCCGAATGCAGGCGCAACTGTTCCAGGATTAACTCTTCCCATCGCATCGAAGTTTACGCGGGGCCCCGCACTTACGGGAGCACCACCGACATCCGGAGGCGGAAGAAATGACGCACTAGGTTGCTTCGAGAAAAACTCATCGCTCGGTGTGGTGAAAGCATCTCCCGAAGTAGCCGTGTATGGATCGCTGTCGGAGAAAGCCGATCCGAACGCATTCTGTTCCTTGTCAGGAACGAAGGAATTGTCGTACGAAATCTCTTCCTTGTGAAACTCAGTCTCGGTCTTCTTCGGCTCATCATCAGAAGAACCCCACAGCCAAGACATTTTGAGGAAGTTGGATTTGTGGTGCCGGCGACGGGCGTCAACCTGGAACCTTGAATCGTATGTGAGCTACTAGCTGATTGGACAACGTATCTAATTTTTATTTGATTAAAAAATCCCATGTCAAATAAAAAATGATAAACTGTCAGCCGGCTATTAGTGTACAGTACTAACGCACTGAAGCGTAGAAGGGTGTCAAAACCTCCCACAATCGATTAGCCTGCGACAGCACTAGCGTGGCCGGTGGCGCGCACGGTCCCATGAGCTCGTACGAATACTTATTCAAGTATATTATTATAGGTGTGTTCAGGTGTCTCCTCTTCCATTGATGTCCCAGTTTTCTGCGTTCGTGCTGACGCATTTTTCTTAACGCGCCTAATGAACAGGGGATACGGGCGTAGGAAAATCATGCCTCTTGCTGTGAGTATTTCAACATAACTTGCCCAGTTTGCGCCCTCTAGCTCGTCTAACACTATTGCAGTCAATTCACGGACCGTCGATTTATTCCTGTTCATGACCTTACGATTGGAGTTGAATTCGGCGCTCGTATTGTTCCGGTCGATAAGACGAATGTGAAACTACAGATATGGGATACCGCGGGTCAGGAGTCGTTTCGAAGTATTACCCGGTCCTATTATCGTGGTGCCGCTGGTGCGCTTCTAGTCTATGACATTACGCGAAAGGAAACTTTCGAACATATGCGGTCATGGCTCGAAGACGCTCGAGCACATTCGAATAACGACATGGCGATTGTTCTTGTTGGCAATAAATCAGACTTGGAACATCGCCGCGAAGTACCGCGCGAATCTGGCGAAGAATTTGCGCGTGAACACGGACTTCTATTTCTGGAAACGAGCGCGAAACTGAACACCAACGTTGAAGAAGCATTCCTGAACACCGCTCGGCAAATTTACGACAAAGTAAAGTCGGGTGCTTTGGACGTTGGAAGTGAAACTCATGGTGTCAAGGTCGGAGCCACAAGTGACACAATTAATCTTCTCGATGACGTACAAACCGAAACTAAAGGTGGTTGCTGCTAATGTTTGCTGTGTCTTATTTCACTTTACCTAGTGCAAATTGCGCGCAATCCAGCAGAGGAATGGGTGAGGACGTGCATCGCTAGGCTAAACGACGGCAAAGATTGGGAAATTAAGCTAGTTTTCGATTGTTAATTCAACCTAACTTAGTTTGCTCTCGACTTTTCTCTGACCGCTTCGAAACGCAATATACACCGGCAAAACTAATACATACTCCCAGAAGAAATTGCCATCGTCTCCGTGAGCTTAAGGACGAGTATTCGTCGAAGAAAATACCCCCGCTTATTAGTGAACCTAAACACCAGATTGTTTCGATGCAAGGCACTACGAAAAGCGCGTCGTGACTCCGCAGTAGATTGCTGAGGTTGAATAACCAGAACAGTGCTAGAACCGCATATGTGCAGAAGAGCAACAAAAATTGTGGTTTCGCCGCATTCCGAAAACCGTTCGCGAGCGTCAGCAACATCGCCTTCGACATGAATACTGAATTCACACATAATAGGGCAGCAGCCGCTGCATGTGTCAATCCTGTGTAGGCCACCAAAGTAGGGCTGGCATGTTGAGGACCTCCGTTTCGACGAATGCGCGACATCAGTCTAGTTCTTACAATCATTAATACGGATGACACAGTTAAACAGAGCACAGCGTATATGCAAAACGCGCGACGATGGAATAGTTCAAAAATTTCTTCAACGGTTAGAGAACTAAGTTCAGCCAGGCGCAGTTTTAGTTAGCACTGAAATTCGACGCGGGCGAATGACGCGTGGTATTACGTACTGGGGATTGGAATGGTTAGCAGCAACAACGGCGAGGAAATTGCCAATGGGAATGAGAACCATTGGCAACGCATCCGATGCGAAATTAAATCGCTCGCCGAGAAGAACAGTAGCGAAAAATGCATTGGAGACAAGGGCAATACTAGAGACAGGCGCAAGTAGTGTTTGTGCAGCAAAGCGGAGACCAAAGGTGTTTAGACAACCACCAGTACAATTGATAACATATCCCAACACCCATAAAGCTCGGGCATGTGCAGGCCGCAGAGTGCCGCGGTTAAACCTCGTTTCTCGGCGCGGTGGTATTCGCGAGTTTGGATGCCGAAGATGGGACAGTTTGATGACGTTCATTCCAAAACCGCACAATGTGTATCCGCACATGGCGAGGCCAAGTCCTATGCCCCATGATGGTAGAAACCTCATAGAAAACGGTTCTTCCGGTTCAACGGGGTGCATTTTCACCGTAATGCGTATACCAGGCCGGGTTAAGCCCGCGGTGCGCGGCGCTCTTGGTTGTGCTCGTGAGAAGCAATGCAAACGACTGAATATTGGCTTCAACGCTCGAACGTGCACGATACACAGGAAACCAGGCACACGTACTGTAAGATGCATTGCTGTTAACAATGACCAGTAGAATTCTGTTTAATTCTTGGTGAATTTAAATTGGAAAAACACATTTCGGTTCTGTGCACCGTAAACGAAATAACAACCATCCGGTAATGATTGAAACTAATCCTGAAGCGTAACTAGTAGAATTGTCGTTCAGAAGTAACTTAAATTAATTATAGAAAAGCTTATCTTCAAATTTCAGAGAACCGGTAGACTTCAAATACTGATAGACCATAAACAAAAATACTGTTCCGTGCATATTGAACAATAGCCAGCCATCATGTGCTCTATTAAAATATTCTATTACCAACTTAACAGGCAGAGTAATCGTTTGCGGAAGGAAAATCATTAGAGGAAAGTAGCGTTTTTCCATGATGAATCCATTCTTACGAAACATGGAGCATTGCCGGACGATAGGAGTTTACGAGTGCTTTATGAGACTACATTCCTCATGAAAGACTAAATACATGAATATTTAATTTCTACTCAATAACTAACCAAAATTGTGCTTCGATAGTATGATAATTTACATGAAATTTTCGTTTGATTACTACTGTAGCTATTGACTCTCAAATGTTTGCAATAAATGTTCAATATTTGGATAATAACTGATCTATTTGTATTCATCAAATGCTCAATTTTCTCGAAAATTGTGAACTACTGAATTTATTGAAAATGGAATGATAAAATAGAACGATGAAGAAACTTTAACTTGGACTATAGCGATCAAGGATGTGCCAAAGCAGTGAAAATGTACAGGTGGCATGACTAATAATTCACTAGCCATACAACAATCATTCTGGACAAATTCAATTTGGAATAATTGGTACGAAAAACTCCTTCAAGCAGACAATACTGTTATATAACTAGAAGTACCTTCATGCATCGATTTTCTAGCGTCTGCAGGAGTTGATTTAGGCAGTTTATCTCCTTTTTTCTGATTTCAATGCCGTATGTGCAAAATATTCAGTAGATCATGAATCGATAGTTATTAATTACACTTTCGCAAATAAAAATTCGTGAGCGCTGGATGCCTAGATGACATAAAATTTTCTTTTCTTACCGAAAACATGACAGCAAAGTGTATTCAGTGCTATCAAGTATGGCTGAATAAATGGCCCAGATCAAGACAGTGGGAATATAAGCGTAATAGCATAAATCATTAACTGCAATCGAATTGTAGCAAATAATGATTCAAATATGACGTAACTGGTACGAAAGAAATCCAAGACGAAATATATCTCAAAAGGACGATATTCTTCATTTGTGAACTTGCAGTTTCTTCTTCTGTTCTCCTATCTAACAAATTTACTTATAATATTTGTCGTCGCTCGATGCGCTACATAATTTTTTACTTTTAAGTCATGAACAAGATTTCATTCTGATATTCTTGTCAGAAAATATCAATTTTTATACAATGGATTGATAATTTATATTACTGTATCATTCAATCGACGATTCGATTATATTCAGTTCTGTGGTAATACCAAAGATTAAAATATGCTTTTTCGGACAACTAAATCTGTTCTACAGAGAATTTTCGTGGTTTGAGTTATTTTAGTTATAGTTTCATTTACTGGATCTAAAAAATTTTCTCGGCTTAGTTATCTCCAGTTTCAGTGAAGATTAAGTGAGACTGATATGTCAAACTGAAGAATCCACGATTCATCGCAGAATAATAAGGAGTAAACATGTAAAGAAATCATTGATGAGCAATGTTTGTAGAGTGCACTAAGTAGAGGAAGGGTTTTTAACAGCAGAGAGATATAATGATTCACACCAGATACCTTTTTCCATGTTTCAGTTTCGGAAACTTCAACTTAAAAATTTGAATCTTTTCTATCGATTTCAATGATCTCTTTTTGTATTGCGATATTATTATAGTCTATCTTATCTCAATCCCATGTGTCAGTATCGATAATTCATGTTCTACTTATTTAATCACAGCAAGTAAGAATAGTATGGTTCCTGGAATACACAGAGCTCGTCTGTTGTTCCGAGAATATGATTTATGCCAAATGGTAGAAGGAAAATAGCTATTTCATGTATTCTTCGCAGCAGTTGAACATTTTTCAAGAGAAAACGCCTGTTTGGCAATCTTTATCATTGCGCGATTAATCTGCGTTATGAAAGATAAGACTTGAAGCTGCGAAAGCAGGGACCTGTGCCGTAGATTAAAGCATTTACGGATGAACTAGTCTACTTCTGACTATTTCAGTATTAGTAGATATTCTCATTGTTTTTTTAGTACGCATATAATCGGAGACGGAAAAAATTCAGGTAAAATCTGAAGACTTTTAGTAACCAGTATAAAAATGCCTGAAATTTTGAAGCGATGAACTAGCTTGGATCCTATTTCGGAACTATTGAAAACTAGTTTACATAATTTCAACTTATGGCCATAGCACAAACCATCGAACTTGAATAAGTATTTATTTTCTAGTTTGTATTGGAATTGGAAAGCGCGACTTAATCCCTAATATTGGTGTTACATTATCTTATGCGATCAGGCCTCAATTAACTCTAAACGGCGCACTAAACCGTGTGCAAGGATAGAAATTGTACTGCCATAACTAGAATTCATACAATGGGATAGAACGTCCTACCTGCTGAGCAGAATAAAGACCGAAATAGGATGAAAAAAGGCAGAGCGATCGAATTTCTTCCGGGACTTTTCGTTTTTAGAAAAGATTATAAAAAGTATGCATGATTTCTCAATTCATTGAACTGATCGGTCAAAGATTAAATTAACTTAGAAGAGGCCGTGGGTTTTTTATATATCAATTACTCGAGCAATTTTTGTGGGCTTGAAAAGAAGATCGTGGTAGTTGAATAGCACAGACATCACTAATTAATGTCCTAGAAAGCGTGAAAGAAGACAAAACCAGTCCATTTCTTCGGGTTATTCGTTATATTTCTAGGTATGTACCCAGAGAACATGTATTAGAGCGCCGACATCATGAAGAGATCATGCTGGTAAGTGGCAGTACAGCAGAACTTCTGTCGATGAAATATTTCAGTTGCGATGAGCGAATATGGCCGTCTGTTTTGGGTCGGCATTCGTCATCTCACTTGGAGTTGGGTGTAATCATAATCCGACCACAACTATGAAGAGGAACCAGCCATTCGAAATTCCTTTTTACACGTAATAGTTTCGTTTCTAGATCTGAGTCCTATCTACCGTCTTTTTATTGAGTCGGAGGTGTTGGGGCTCGCCAATGAATAAGTCACGGGATGCAGTGTGTGTACTGATTCGCTTAATTACATTTTCGATGCAATCTAATTCTAAGGGTTAGTTGGGCTGAAACGATGATGCCTAAGAGATCCGATGAACAACCATTCAGCAAGCACGACGCCGTAAGCTGTAGAATAAATGGCGAAGGATGCATTCCATCGCGGTTCAAATTGAAAAGAAGAGGGATAAAATGAGGATTATTGTGCACGGAGAATCGCATCGTCAGCTTTACTCTAGCGCCCAACAAAATCAAACTGAAATTCTTGGTGTATAAGAAACGAAAAATATTGCTGAATAGCTTGGCTACGGTGCTGCATTATGGGATTTGAGATATCTGCCATGGATCAGAAACCGGAAATATACGTAATGGGACCGACAAATAGCGAGAGTGATATACTACATTTTGGTAAGGGTACAAGTAAAATGAACAGTTACGAAGTATCGACTAGTTTTACGCCACCTAAAAATTGGGTTTTAAATTCAACGCAGGCGATACAGAGAATATGTTTGAGATTTGGATATACATTTGGAGCCATTCAACTATATTCGTCTATCATTCCCTGCTTCTCGTTCGTCCACAGTTACACTGCTTCGTGTAATAATAAGATTACAATATTTTACCTAGATATCACGACGCACAAAAGAAGAGCGATATACAATGCTGATTTATAAGAATTATTTTAAGAATGTTGGAACGTGCCGCTACGTGACTATTACTGCTCTTTTTGCCGCGTTCTTGTTTGCGCATCAGAGTGGTGCAGCAATATTAACTGCAGATTATATTTTGCTTTTCTTTTAATCCTTCCGCAGCAATAGCGCTTTCGCCGAAAGTAGCGAATGCAGTTATTATCTTGTAGCATTGAAACACTTAATTGATATTCTTTAGGATAACCTTTTCTACATTCTTAGTATCCAAAAAGGGTTATCCAATGGATCAAGTAAATAACTACATGTACAGGTTTTGAGTCAGTTTCTACACCGCAGAGCAATGAAATTGTTAATTTGAAATAATTTTGGAGGGAGAGGTTTTCATCTAGCCCGCGATGTTTTGCGCTTAGTCTCATGATGTAAAATTGCCTTTATAGGCTTTAAGTTCATATGAAATGTAGTTCGAGAAAGGCTACGGAAAATATTATAGGCGAGGCAATATCTGTTTCAAACTAGCATGATGTCAGAACTGAAAGAATGCGTTAAAAATGATTGAAATTGGTTGATTGCTCTTTTCTTGCACTGATCGAGTTCTCATACATCCTAGAGAAGTAAGTAAAGAAGAGATCGATTAGGAATACCGTATCAAAAACAAAACATTTGAAATTTCAATTAAGAATTCTATAAAATAGGAGAAAGGATTAGTTCCCAATCAAATGCATTTCGCGACTTAAGTACAATAAAGTCGAGAGTTCTAGAATCTTCTTGGGCATATTAGCTGTTTATACAGCCAATTTCACAGACTTGAACATAGTCATCTCGCTTTTTAATCTTGCATTTTAAAGCGGCGTTAACGGAGTGATACCTAATGTCGATGTCTATGTTCCTATCCGAGACTTGCTTGTTCAGTGCAAGCTCTTTAGCTTCTGAGCAGTCGATTTGCACATTTTTTGGCACGGAATTAATAAATCTCTCTCAGAACATTTTTTCATCGAACACACACGTTCAACGCATTCGAACAGAGCGATATATTCCGACTCACCTGATGAAGTCACGCTTGTCGACAAATTTCGTATTCTCCAGACTATGGGCGTACGGTCGATGGCAGTTCAATTGTTAGCCTCTTTTCATCTGACCCAATTTTCATTAATGGAATTGTCTAGAAACTAGGGTAGCACTGGACAAGAACCCCGGTTAGTGACCATCTATCGTCCCTGCCACACAATGCATAATCGGCTTGACCAAAGTCAAATATCCGGAGGTAGGAAAGTTAACTATCCTTGCAATTTCTTCTGCGGAGATCAAGATGTCAGGCCTTGTGTATATGGCCACGTAGAATAGACTTCCAATCATAGAGTGATACTTCTTCTGCTGGTGATGATTTAATATTTCTTCGTTCTCATGAGCCGGTGATGGGTTTGCAGCTTTCGAAGGGTGATTCAACTTCATTTTTTGTTATCGCACCATGATCTTTCAGCATTTGTTTGATTTGTCTAGTTTTGTTAATTTTGATACCGTGTTTTGATTTAGTTATGCTCTAATCAACAATGAATGTTAAGATATCGAACAGTTTGGAGTCAAATTTCTCTGGTAGCTTCTGTAAAACGACTGTGGAAAGTCTGCCATGGTGCTGAAGAAGGACAGGGACGCGAGAACTTACTATTTACGGTGGGAGGATGGATGATAGGACAACTCTGAGGTACTTAGCTCTAAACCTCTCGGAACATAGAGTGCTCATTCAGGCTGGATGGATTTCTTCGGTAGTGTCTGCCGAAAAAAGCGAGGCGGAGTAGTCCCTGAACCTTTCTACGAGTTTCTAAACTACCTAGGTTAACAACAAATGATAAATGATAAATTCTAAATGAAACGTAGACTATCATACTTTGGTCACAGACTTGAATTTCTGAAAGCCCTTAAATAACCTCAAGTTATTAATTAGTGATTTAGTGTCATTTATTGTAGGAAATTCATCCAATAAAAGACTCTTTTTTGTATTACGGACTTTGAGTGTTTTTAGGTTTCTTGATTGGTATGGAACTCGCCTTCATGCCCA
>JAAUYH010134077.1_pt1 | contig 12662 bp, 12 predicted proteins | sample 7278061 | NCBI WGS metagenome assembly JAAUYH01 (sample SAMN14350203, study PRJNA611818) | marine sediment metagenome | isolation source: surface marine sediment (0.6m) | place: French Polynesia: Moorea | collected 2018-08
CGGCTCAGCACCGTGTCGGGCCCGCGCCGCAGGAAGGTGTCGCCGATCTCGGCCTTGGGCAGCTCATGCCCGGCGGCCAGCGCCTCGGTCAGCTCCAGCCAGTCGAGCCGCGCCTGACCTTCCGCAAACGGGATCGTCACCACGCTCATGCCGCCGCCTCCGCCGCGCTGAGCAGCCCCTCGGCCACCAACCGTTCGGCGAGCCCCTCCGGCCCCTCGAAAAGATGCCCCCGCCAACCCCGCGCCTCGGCCGCCGCGATATTGTTAGGCCGGTCGTCGATGAAAAACAGCCGCTCGGGTGCGTAGCCGCAGCCCGCCTCCAAGGCGGCATAGATCGCCGGGTCCGGCTTCATCATCCGCAACCGCCCCGAGACATAGAGCTGATCGAATTCGGTCAGGAACGGGTACATCGTCTGCGCCAGATCGAACGTGCTCGCCCCGAAATTCGACAGCGCCAGCACCGGTACACCGCGCGTCCGCAAAGCCCGCAACAGACGCACCGACCCAGGGATCACCGGCTGGAACATCTCGGCCCAATGCGTGTTCCAGATCAGCACCTCCTCGCGCCACTCGGGATGTTCCACGGCGCATTCGGCCACCACGTCCGCGATCTTGTCGCCCAGATCGACGCGCTGGTTCATCGTGTCGAGATCGACCGCCGCGAACAAGGCCCGCCGTTTCGCCTCGCCGATCAGCCGGTCGAACGCCGCCTCGGGTTGCCACTGCACCAGCACGTTGCCGATGTCGAACACCACCGCGTCAATCGTCATGCGCCCCTCCCGATCACTGCCCGCAGGTCTACTGCACCCCCGCCGCGCCGCAAACCGAATTCAACCGGCCGCCCGCACCGCCCGGTCGAGCGCACCCAGAAACCGCGACCGGTCCGCCTTGGAAAACGCCGCCCCTCCGCCCTGCCGGAACGGGTCCGCCGCGCGCAGGTCCGCCATCAGGTCCCGCGTCGCCAGCACGTTGCCGATATTGTGCGCATTCAGCACCTCGCCGTTGTGTTTGACCACCTGCGCGCCCGCCTCGATGCACTTCGCCGCCAACGGAATGTCCGAGGTCACCACCACGTCCCCCGGCCCGGCACGCTCGGCGATCCACATGTCGGCGACGTCCGGCCCGTCGGGCACATAGACCATCTCCACGAGCCGGTTCCGCGACGGCCGCAGCCCGCCGTTCGAGACGAAGAACAGCTTCACGCCCGCCCGCGTCGCCACCCGCTCTGCCTCGGCCTTCACCGGGCAGGCATCGGCATCGACATAGATCACACGCCCAGCGCCTCAGCGTGGAAGGCGACGTGATCGGCCATGAAGGTCGAGACGAAAAAATAGCTGTGATCGTAGCCCGGCTGTAGACGGTAGACCGCCTGCTGCCGCCGCGCCGCGATGGCCTGGGCGAGTGTCTCGGGGCGCAAGAGATCGATGAACTGGTCCTCGGTCCCGGTGTCGATCAGCATCGGCCCGTCGAACCCCTTCTCGGCGATCACCAGGCTCGCGTCATGCGTCGCCCACTTGGCCTCGTCCGCCCCCAGATAGGCGGTGAGCTGCTTGCGCCCCCAATCACTGCCCGACGGATTCGAGATTGGCGAAAACGCTGACACCGACGCAAACCGCTCCGGCATCGCCATCGCGATCGTCAGCGCACCGTGCCCGCCCATGGAATGCCCGGTGATGCCCTGCCGGCCCTCATCCAAAGCGAACTCTTTGAACAGCAGCGCCGGCAAATCCGCCGTCACATAGTCCCACATCTTGAAATGAGGGCTCCACGGCGCCTCGGTCGCGTTGACGTAGAACCCCGCGCCCTGGCCCAGGTCGTAGGCCTCGTCATCGGCCACGCCCTCGCCGCGCGGCGAGGTATCGGGGAAGACCAAAGCGATCCCGGCCTCCGCCGCCCAGGCCTGCGCCCCGGCCTTCACCATCGCGTTCTCATGCGTGCAGGTCAGCCCCGAGAGATACCACAGCACCGGCACCTTGCCGTCCCGGGCCTGCGGCGGCAGGAACAGGCCGAAGGTCATGTCGCCCCCCGTCGCCGCCGAGGCGTGCGTGTAGACCCCCTGCACGCCGCCGAAGCAGGCGTTTTCCGATACCGTTTCCATCGCGCGACCCTCCGTTCGTCGCCCCATTCGCTACTGGAAGGAGACCCGCTCGGCAAGCCACGCCAGCACCAGCGACACGGTCACGATCGAAACCGCCGTCGAGATAAGGATCGTCGCCGAGACCCGCTGCGGCGCCACCCCGTAATGCGTCGCTACCATAAAGATGTTGCCCGCAGTCGGCAGTGCCGCCGAGGCGATCATCACCGCCGCTGCATAGGGTTCCACCGGCCAGATCACCAGCGCGGCCAGCGCGATCGCCGCCGGATGCAGCACCAGCTTGCAGAAGCTCAGCCAGCCCGCCACTCTGAGCCGCTCCGCCGATTTCGACGCCAGCGAGGCCCCGATCGCGAACAAGGCCCCGGGTGTCGCCGCGCCGCCCAGATAGAACAGGAAATCGTTGATCGGGCCCGGCACTGGCAGGGCCAGCGCCGAGACGCTGAAGCCCAGGAATATCGACACCAGCATCGGGTTCGTCACGATCCCCTTGCCCACCGTGCGCAGGATCGACAGGACCGAGCCCTCGCCCCGGCTGCCGGTGATCAGCACCACGATCAGCGTGCCGAAGATCAGAAGGTCCACCGCCAGCATCATCATGATGAAGCCGACCGCCGCCTCACCCATGATCAGCGCCAGCATCGGGATGCCCAGGAAACCGATATTGCCGATCACCGCGCATTGCGCCTCGACCGCGCCCTCGGCAATCGGAATGCGCCGCCACAGCGCTGCCGCATTGGCGATCAGGTAGACGAACAGCGTCGCCCAGAAATAGACCCCGATGAAGCGCAGATCGAACACCTCGCCGAAGCTCAGGTTCGCCGAGAACCGGAACAGCATCGCCGAGAGCGCGAAGTAGAAGACGAACTTCGTCAGCGCCGCCGAGGCCTCTTCCGAGAACATGCCCGTCACCGCGGCCAGGTACCCGACCCCGATCAGCAGGAAGAACGGCAGCGTTTCGAGAAAGATCGCCAGCATGGCGCGGCCTTATCATTCCGCGCGGTGAAGCGGAATGTCGGTTGTGGGCTTCCGTGGTGCTGCGGCTTTTCGGCCCCTGCTTCGCGCGGGACTAGCTCCGAGACCCCTTGCCGCGCCCGCTGCTTCCCTTGGCGGCGCCCTTGCCGCCGGACGACCCGGATGCGGACGACTTGCCGGTCTTCGTCGTCTCAGGTTCCGGAGCGGCTATGGTCTCGGTGGTCTCGTCTTTCCGCCGGGTGGACTGATACGCGTTGGTCGTCACGTCGCCGCATTTGGCGCAAGTGTAGCTGTCGACGACGTCGTAGACTTCCTCGGTCCAGCGTTTGACCTCGGTCGACCCGTCGGGCTGTTCCTTGCGTTCTTCCTTGGCCTCGCTGCCGGCCAGTGTCTCCTCGCTGCCGCTGCGCGACCGGCTGAACGCCGCGCCACATTTTTCGCAAAGCGCCGACTTCGCGCCGGACTTGAAGCTTGCGCGATAGACGAAACCACCCACGGCAAGTGCCGCCACCACGGCGCCTCCGTACCGGACCGCACCACCCTGCCCGCCGAGAATCCACAGCGCGATCAGCCCCACGACGGCGCCGACGATAACACCCCAGATCGTCGCGGACTTCTGGATCGAAGCGCGTTTTTCCACTTGGTCTTGCGAAAGGTCTGTCATTGCACCGTCCCCCTGCTGGCTGCCCGGACTCTAGAGGGCCGGGCGGACATCGGTCAATGAAGGGCGATCTGGGGGCGCTGCGGACGGCCTTTCCATTTCCGGTCTCCGAGGGACCGAGGAGACGCTGGGCGAGTTGACTGCCAACATCGCCTCGGGTAGGCGAACCCGGCGCCACCTCGGTGTTAATTTCCGGATACTCAATAAAATCAAATGGTTAAGTATGTGTCCTAGCTAGGACATTCCCCGGATTCACCTTGGAATTCGTCCCTCCCGGACTTGAGCCGAGTCAAGGTTCCCGGATTTGTCCGTCGATAGTCTAGGCTTCAGGAGAGCCCAGAATCGCCGGGGAGGGGCGAAAGATGCGTTCATCATACCTGCAAATTTTCACCCTGATCGGCGTCCTGATTTCCGCCGGCCCCGCCGCCGCGACAGGCCTCGAGTTCTACGCCGAAATTCGCGGCCAGATCGCCTCGGGTGAGTTGGGCGCCGCCGAGCAGCGCCTCGAGGAGGCCTTCCTCGCCGATCCGGCCGCCGCTCCCGAAGACCGTATCGCTCTGCTCGAGACCCTCGCCGAGGTCCAGATCGCCGCTGGCAAGTACAGCGACGCCGGCGACACGCTGTCGAACAAGGCTGCCCTGCTGGCCCGCCTTGACGGCCCGACCCACCCCGATCTCGGACCGATACACACCGCCGCCGGGCGGGCCTACCTGAAAGGCGGAAATCCCACCCGTGCCGTGGCTGCGCTGGAGGCCGCGATCCGGGTCGACCAACGCTATCTACCCTGTGAGGGTGCATCGCTCGCGCAGCTCTACACCGACCTCGCCGAAGCTCTGCGCCAGGACGGCCGGCCCGACGGCGACGCCGAGCGCCTCGCCACCGATCCCGACGCCCGCTGCGAAGCCATGAGTCCCACGCGCAGCCTGACCGTGGACATCGCTGGATCCGAGGCGGCCTTTGCCCTTGTCCGAACGCTCTATGCCACCGATCGCACCCCGACCGGCTCCAGCCACGCCAACGAATTCTACGGCGCGGAGCGCGGGACTCTCACCTATGGAGAGGTCGAGGTCTCGATCCCCCGCGCGCACAAACCCGGCAATATCGAGTCACCGTCGCTTTTCAGCTTCAGCTGGGAGGAAAACCCCGACCTGCATATCGTGCTGATGGATGTCTCGACGATGTCCGAGGCAGCTTTCTTTCAGGCAGTCGGCGAGGCCCTCGGGCCCGATGACCAAGACGAGATTTTCGTCTTCATCCACGGCTTCAACGTCACCTTCGCCGGGGCGGCCAAGCGCACCGCGCAGATGGTATACGACCTCAATTTCACTGGCGTTCCGATCTTCTATTCCTGGCCCTCCGTCGGCCACCCCGGATCCTACCTCGCCGACGCCGCTTCCGTTCAGGTCAGTGCGCGGCACCTCACAACGTTTCTCGACGACCTGGTCACGCGTTCCAACGGCAAACGCATCCATATCGTCGCGCATTCCATGGGCAACCGCGCGCTCACCGAGGCGCTCGAGATCTACGCCCTCCGCCACCCGGAGGCGCGGGACCACTTCGACCAGATCATCTTTGCCGCGCCGGATGTGGATTCCGAGCTCTTCGTCTACCAGACCGGCATCTTCGAACGCCTGGCCCGGCGCATGACGCTCTATACCTCGGACGCGGATCTTGCGCTTTCCACCTCGCGGCAGCTTCACGGCAATCCGCGCGCGGGTCTGGCCGACGACGCCCCACTCGTCGCCGAGGCCTTCGACACGATCGACATGTCCGTGGTGGGCGAGGGTCTTTTGAACCACAGCTATTTCGCCGCCGACGCCTCGGCGCTCTCGGACGTGCTCTGGCTCTTCTGGCGCAACCCGCCGCCGGCCTCGCGCTGCGGCATGGTCGAGGAAGTGGGCGAGGCCAAGTCCCACTGGGTCTACGTCCCGGAACGCTGCGAGCCGAATGTGATGTTGTCGGCCCTCACCCTCGCACGGCTTGGCACGGAACAGGCGATGGAACGGCTCGAGGCGCGCATTCTCGAGGCCCGTGCGACCACGGACGCCTCGCTCGCCGGCCAACTCTTGCAGGAACTCGAAGCGGTCCGCGAGGTCCTGGCCGATCTGATCGGCCTCTAGGTCATTCGAAGCTCACCGTTACCGTGAACCCGTTGGCCGAGCGCGCATTGCCGCCGCCATCGGCGATCTCCAGCCGGTACGCCCCCGGCTCGGTGATCGGGATCGTGGCATAAACCGGGCCGCCGGGCCGCGCGGGCACGAACCAGCTCCCGGCATCGCGGTTCTCGGTCCAGAGCCGGAATGACACGTCCAGCGCCTCGTCCACGTCGTCGATCTCGATCTCCAGGCTGCCGGGCCGGTCGAGCTCTAGCCGCAGCCAGTCCACGTCGCCCCGGGGCAGGATGTAGCCGGTATGCGGCGCGCCGATCACGATCGGTTTCGCGGTGCCGAAGGAGTTGTTCGGCTCCGTGGGGTCGTTGGTCGCGATGAAGCCCGTCTTCAGCACCGCATGCTCGATCGCGCGCGCGTTGCTGCCGCCATCCGAGATCTGCAGGAAATAGGTGCCCGCACTCGGGAAATCCGCATATCCCTCGGTCACGCCGCCTTGCCGGTAGGGCGGAATCCAGTCGCGGATCACGTCGTGATTTGCGTTCCAGACCCGGTAGTGAAGATCCAGGTTCTCAGGGCTCGGATCGATGATCGCCGTAAGCTCGCCCGCCGAGGGCACCTCGATCTTGAACCAATCTTCGTCGCCGCGCGGCAGGATATTGAACGCGATTTCGCCGCCGGCAGTGAGCGGCGTTGCCTCGATGAAGTTATTGTTGGGCTCGAACTTGTCCGGCTGCGGGGTGAAATTGAGCGTCAGTGGGAAGGACTGCGCGTCGCTGGCGTTGTTGTTGCCATCGGCAATCTCGATGAAATACCGCCCCGGCCGCGGCAGGTCGGCGTAGTCATAGGTGTCCCCTCCGGGTCGTGGTGGTCCGAACCAGTCGCGCAGCACATCCTTGTTGGCGTTCCAGACCCGCATGTAGATGTCGAGTTCATCGGGCACATCCGTGACCTCGAGATCCAGTTGCCCGGATTCGTCCACGTCGATCGCGACCCAGTCGCGGTCTCCGCGCGGGAATATCGCGATCTGATGCGTGCCCGATCGCTCCTGCAGCGAGGCCTGCCCGAAGGACCCGTTCGGCTCCATCGCGTCGTCGACCGGCTCGAATGTCAGGTCGAGCCGGAACGCGTCGGTCGAGGCCGCGTTGGAATTGCCGTCGGACATTTCGATGAAATACCGCCCCGGTGCACCGAGTTCCGCCTCGATGTAGGTGTCGCCGCCCTCGCGCGCGGGCCCGACCCAGTCGCGCACCACATTCCCGTTGAAGTCCCGCACCCGGATGAAAATGTCGAGGTTCTGTGGCACCCGCGTCGCTTCGGCCGAAAACAGCCCCGGGCGGTCGATCCAGAACTGGTACCAGTCCCGGTCGCCGCGCGGAAAGATCGCCGGTCGGAAACTCGCGGTGCTGGGCACCGGGCGAGCGGTGCCCAGCGAGTTGTTGGGTTCCAGCGGATCATCGGCAGGGCGGAAATCCACGCTCATCGTGAAGGGTGTGACACTCGCGGCATTGCTGTTTCCGTCGGAAAGCTCGATCCAGTAATCGCCGGGCCCAGGCACGGGGTAGAGCTCATCGAGTGCGCCCCCGGGCGCCGCCGCCCCGCGCCAGTCGGCCACAACGTCCCGGTCGGCGTTCCAGACCCGGGCGTAGATGTCGATCTCGGGCGGGGTTTCGGGGATCAGGATGTGGATGTGACCCGCCACCTGAACGCTGACCTTGTACCAGGGCTTCTGCCCGCGCTCGACGATGCGGGTCTCGACCGCGGCCGCCAAGGGCAGGGCCATCGCGCGGCTGAGATTGTGCCCCGGCGCCGCGTCGACGATTGCCGTGACCGGCGCGCTCTCGTAGCCAGTCGGAGCGGGCACCTCAAGCCCCTTGACCCAGTCTGGCGGCACCACCGGGGTGTCACCGAAGAACGACCGCGTCCGCGTCTCCGCCACGGGGCCATTCGTCGACCGCGCGACCGACGCCATCTGGGTATCCTTCGGCGACGGCACGTCGATCAACGGCGTCGCCAGGTCCGGCGTCTTGTTGAGATAGACCTCGTCGATCAGCCGAACCAACAACTCCGGCCGCTGCTGGCCGTTGGTGGCGTCGATCACTCGCCCCACGACCCGGCGCAGCATCAGCCCGACCTCGACCCCCGGCGCCGACATCTCGGCCAAGAGCGCCTGAGTATAGGGGCTGTGCGGCCCGTCGCCATCGCTCGCCACGCGCCCCGCGGCGGCGGCATAGGCGACAATCGCGCCCTTGCCCTCGAGGTTCATCAACCCCAGCCCACGGTTCACCGCGGTGGACCGGGTTCCGCCGCCGAGCTGGTCCGGAAACGGGTTGTCCCGGCAGGCATCGAGGATCACGATCGACGCTTCCGCCCGCGCCTCCATTTCGCGCAAGAGGTCCTGCACGTTGAGCGCGCTGTGCTTCAGGGCCCATTCGGTGTCCAGCGAGACATCTGTCGGCAGCAGGTAATTTTGCCCACCGACCTGGATGCCATGACCGGCAAAGAAGAAGACAGCGATATCCGCGCCATTCAGCGCCCGTGTGAATGCGCTGACCTGCTCCGCGGTGCCCTCGGCGGTCGCATCGGCGACCAGATGTGCGTCAAACCCCAGATCGGTCAACGCCGCCGCGATTGCCGTGGCGTCGTTCACCGGGTTTTCGAGACTCGCCGTGCCGGTATAGGCGGCATTGCCGATTACAAGGGCCACGCGTTTCTGCGCGGCCAAGGCGAGGTCCGCGAGGAAGACCCAGATCGCAATCGTCAGGAAGCCAAGTCGCAGCACGATACCCCCTCCGGCCCAATTGACCGGCCCAACCCATCGCGCGCATCCCAGAGGATAGCGTCAGTCCGGCGGAGCGATCAACCGGTTTGAGACCCCGGCGAGGCGGCAAGTTGTCAGAACGGAAACAGCAGCGGCTCGGCACTGTCCACTCGCACATCGATCCGCGTGTCGCCCTGCAAGCGGCGGCGCAGTACGGAAGCATTGCCGTTAAGTCGGCTGTGTATTGAAGCAGGTGGGGTGGTGCCCAGGAGAGGACTCGAACCTCCACGTCCATACGGACACTAGCACCTGAAGCTAGCGCGTCTACCAATTCCGCCACCTGGGCCGGTGTCGTGACAGCCGCATGTATACACCGCATGAAAGGGTGTCAACGGCCATCCGCGACGCGATGGCGGCTTGTTCGCGGGCGGCTCCGGGGATAAGGAAATCGGCGAGCTAAGCGGGAGACGGCCTATGTCGAACCTTGTCACCATCTACGGCGGATCGGGCTTTGTCGGACGGTATATCGCGCGTCGGATGGCGAAGGCCGGCTGGCGGGTCCGAGTGGCGGTCCGGCGACCGAACGAGGCGATGTTCGTCAAGCCCTACGGTGTCGTGGGACAGGTGGAGCCGGTCTTCTGCAACATCCGCGATGATGAGAGTGTTCGATCGGTGATGCAGGGGGCGGACGCGGTGGTCAACTGCGTCGGCACCTTCGATGCGGGCGGTAAGAACAACTTCCAGGCGGTGCAGGCCGAGGGGGCGGAGCGGATCGCCCGGATCGCCGCCGAAGAAGGCATCACCCGGATGGTGCACATCTCGGCCATCGGGGCGGATACGGAAAGCGACAGCGTCTATGCCCAGACCAAGGCGGCGGGCGAAGAGGGCGTGCTGCGGCACCAGCCGGCCGCGCTGATCCTGCGGCCGTCGGTGGTGTTCGGGCCCGAGGATCTATTCTTCAACCGGTTCGCCGCGATGACACGAATGGGGCCGGTGCTGCCGGTAGTGGGGCCCGCGACGCGGTTCCAGCCGGTCTATGTGGATGACGTGGCCCAGGCCGCCGTGAAGGGCGTGTTGGGGGAGGCCGAGGGTGTCTATGAACTTGGCGGGCCGGATGCAGAGAGCTTCCGGGATCTGATGACGCTCATGCTCGCGGTGATCCAGCGGCGGCGGCTGGTCGTGAACATCCCGTTCTGGGTGGCGCGGATTTTGGCCGGCGGGTTCGCGGTGCTGGGCGCGGTGAGCGGCGGACTGATCCAGGGGCCGATCACGCCGGACCAGGTCCGAAGCCTCGCGAAGGACAATGTGGTCTCGGAGGGGGTAAAAACGCTCACCGATCTCGGGATCACGCCGACGGCGATGGAGGCGGTGCTGCCGGAATATCTCTGGCCCTTCCGGCCGTCGGGGCAGTATGCGGCGATCAAGGATTCGGCGAAGAATCTGCGGGTGTGAGGCAATGTCCTATCTAGGACATTGGCTTAAGGCTCTGATATTTCTGCAGAACCCGGAAATAGCAGCGGACTCAGAGTCCGTCTGACCGGCATGCAATCCAAAGCTAAGCCACCCAGTGGATCACGCAGGGTGTGAAGCGCAACGCTTCCAGGTAGCTTGGCGCCGGGAGAAACCCTAACGGGTCGAAGTGATCAGCGGCAAAAGATCGTCGAGATGCTTGGCAAGGTCGGTTCCGATGAACCGGCCCTTTGTGGTTTCACAGCCCGCGAAATACGCCGGATTGTCGGCACATTTCGCGCGAAGCTCGAGTAGCATAGCATCGAGCTTTTCCATCCGTTCCGTCAGAACGTCGAGGTCCTTTTGAGCGCCCAGATCGGGGTTGGTGCCGGCAAAGGCTTTGGCGGCGCCCTCCCATTGCTCTGCTGAGGCGTGACTGGGCACGAATTCCTGCTCGGGGTCGATATCGATATCTTTGTCGCGCAACCCATTGATGAATTTGACGACCGAGAGTGTCCGAACCGGTTGTTGTTTCGCAAGCCGGCTGACCGTGCGCCTGTCCACGCCGGACAATTCCGCCGCGCCTGAGATGCTCAGCCGATGGCGATGCAGACGTTCCACCAGATCAGGAATCCGGATGTCGTGTCGTACTGGACCCGCCTCTTGGGTCTTTGTTTCGGTCATTTCCGATTGCTCATTTGTTTTGCATCTGTCTATACGTCTGCCGATTCCTGCTGTCAAATCACCTGGGCGTCATGGCGTGTATCCGTGCAGCATCGTGGCGGCAATCCTACACAAAATATGGATCCTACCACTAAATGTCGTCAGTCTGGTAAGCTTTCCCTCTGCAAGTAGTGTATTGTGCATTTATGTACATCTGTGTATTTATGGGGATGTAAGCGGGAGGTACGCCATGGAGTACGGCGCGATGATGATTGCAGCGACGACGCTTGCCGGCGGCGTAACGGCAACGGTTTGGAGCATCAGCAAGTTCGTCAGATGGCGGTCCTGCAATGCCGGCGATCTTGGTGCCGCGCTTCTTGTGTTGGCAGTTGCCGTCGTGATGGTGCTGTTTGGTGTCGCGTCAATCATCGAGGCGATGTGAGCCGGTCACGAATAGGCAATCCATAGCAAGACCACCCCCAGCACCACCCGGTAGATCACGTAGGGCGTGAAGCTCACCGAGCGCAGCAAGCGCATCATGAAGACCAGTGCGAGCAGGGCCGCGATGAAGGCGAAGGCGGCGGCGATGGCAGCGTCCCGGGCGGCGGCTGCGTTGGCGGTCAGGGCGACCTCGGCACCGAGCACGACGCCGGAAGCGAGGATCGTGGGGATCGACATCAGCATCGCCAGGCGGGCGGCGCCGTGGCGGTCGTAGCCGAGGAACCTCCCCGCCGAGATCGTGATGCCGGAGCGGGACGTGCCGGGGATTAGAGCGAGGGCTTGCCAGAGGCCCATGATGGCGGCGTCTTTCAGCGACCAGCGGTTGCCGTCTTTCTCGACCGGGCCCTTCTGGTCCGTCCAGTAGAGCACGAGGCCGAAGATCAGCATGGTCCAGCCGATCACCTCGATGGAGCGCATCGCGTCGTCCCAGCCGGTGAGTTTCAGGAATGCGCCGAAGACGATCACCGGGATTGTCGCAATGGCGAGGCAAAGCGCGAGCCACGACCCTTGATCGTCGATCTGCCAGCGGACCAGTTTGGGGATGCCGGCAGCGGCGATGCGGACGTCTTTCCAAAAGTAAAGAACCACCGCCCCCAGCGTGCCCACATGAACGGCCACGTCGATCACCTGACCCTGGTCCTCGAGCCCGGTGAGATTCGGAAAAAGGATCAGGTGGCCAGAGGACGAGACGGGCAGGAATTCGGTCAGGCCCTGGATGACGGCGACCAGAAAGAGATGGAAGAGGGGCATGTCGCTCGCCTAAGCCGAATCGCCCCTTCAAACTAACTGCATGGGATTCAATGGAAAGACTCTGTTTAGGTAAATAGTTCTGTCCTAAAATGTCGTTAACTTGTGTGCTTTGCCGCATCGCAGCACTAAATTTGCAGAATTAAGGTCACATATTCTGACTTTATTTTACCCGCAACCTCACGTATAGCGGCGGTTCACGACGGTTCTGGGGAGGCCCTGGTCAGATGGCGAAGCAGAAGATGCTGCAATTCGTGGACGTGGAACGGGATATGCCCGAGAAACGTCCGCCGACTCTGCGCAAGACCGATTTCGACGAGATTTACGGCGAGTACGCTGCCGAGAAGGCCGCCGAGCAGTCCGCGCGGTGCAGCCAGTGCGGCGTGCCCTACTGCCAGAGCCATTGCCCGCTGCACAACAACATCCCCGACTGGCTGCGCCTGACCGCCGAGGGCCGCTTGCAGGAGGCCTACGAGGTCAGCCAGGCGACCAACACCTTCCCCGAGATCTGCGGGCGGATCTGCCCCCAGGATCGCCTATGCGAAGGCAATTGCGTCATCGAGCAGTCGGGGCACGGCACGGTCACCATCGGCTCGGTCCCATGACCGGACTGTTCAATGACGCAATTGCCCTCGCACAGACGGTCCTGCGGACAGATGCGCCCGCAGATCTCGGGGAACGTGTTCGTGGCCTGGCTGACCTCGTA
>JAAUYH010235909.1_pt1 | contig 12661 bp, 8 predicted proteins | sample 7278061 | NCBI WGS metagenome assembly JAAUYH01 (sample SAMN14350203, study PRJNA611818) | marine sediment metagenome | isolation source: surface marine sediment (0.6m) | place: French Polynesia: Moorea | collected 2018-08
AAAAGCGGTTTCTAGTTTTCTCAAAACTTGTTGTAAAACTTGCGATGGTGCAGATTTTAGAAAATCGTTGTTTTTCTTAGCAGTTACTAAGTTTTGAGCTTGATGATAATAATTAGGGAATGGTGCATCAGCTGGTATTATATATTCACTAACTATTGAACAAGAATTAATGCTACAACTTCTAGAATTGAGATAGTCTTTTAATTCTCTCAAATTATAGTTCCAAACAGACCTACATACGTCTAAAGTATGTTCTATGTATTCTTTTTGTTCTGGCGTTGGCAGTAACTTGTACTCCCAATTCATTACTATCATCACCCAAAAACATATCGACCTACAATAATACTTTAAAGGTTAATTAGAGAAAAGTCAAAATTTTCTAAACAAGTGCTGTGATTCTTTTAATTTTGCCCGCGATTCATCCCGTCGTCAGAGACGAGGGTCTTCTCGCGGAAGAGAGATAAAATTACTAAGGGCTAGAAACAGAAGAGTTTTTAGGTAAAAAGCTTGATTTTTCAGAGAGATAGACATAATTACAAAATTAATTGACTATAGAATAATTGTTGTTAAGTTTTTTGTAGAGCTACGGTAAAGACACAAGTCTCTCGGGTTGAGTTGGAGAGAATTTAGCCCTCGTGTTCCCCCCAAGATTGGGGGACTTTAAATCTTTTTCCCCCAACCCCCCTTTTTAAGGGAGGATCGAGGGGGGATCGAAAACTAGGAGTTTTGCTGCTTTTAAATATTTGTGTCTTCACCATAGCTTTGTAGGGTGGGGAATAAAATCTGTATCGGGAATAGTACCAGTGAGGTTTTGCAAGAACACCACATCTTTCGGGTTGAGGCTACCACTAGCATCAAAATCCACTCGCACCATAGTTCCCTCTCCACTAAAAAATTCTTGAGTGATATAACCTTCTGCAATAGCATCAGTAACAGTAGAAGGACTGATATAAGCTTCAATTTCATCCACAATCCCCCTAAAATCTAATTTATCCGTACCAGAGGTAAAGATAATATTCAATCCCAGATGCTCCTCTTTTTCCTTTTTTGTATTTACAAATAATCCAGATATCAAAGGTGACAAAATCATCTTTACTTCTGGACATAGTATGAATTGCCTTATAACTTTTTCTTCCTTTATTGACCCCTACTACGAAATATCACCCAAGTCTCCAGCCACATTTATATTGATATAAGTAGTTTTTATGAGCTTCTTTCAAACCAATCTAGAAACATCTAGAAGATATTACTGAGGACATAAAACGGATTTTAAATTAACTTCATAGAGGGAAAATTCCACTCTAGAGTCCTAAAGTATTATGGCTGGTTCAGATTTTTCTATTGATTTTGCTGCTGCTGCTCCCCAGATTTATGACCATGACACGGGGGGTGGTGCGTTTGAAGACAAGACCATTAATGAAGATGCAGTAGAATCTCTGGAGGGTGGAGATTTTGCTGTTGGGGATATTGTTTCTTATTATTTCAATGTTACTGTTGACCCCAACGCAGTAGATCAATTTGCCCAAACCATCGAAATTGATGTCTCTTTCTTGGTCAATACTACTGGGCAAACGGGAGTTTCCCATCGGGATATAGTGGGTGTTAGTGCCAACTACTATACAGGGGAGTTAGATAGTAACGGTGACACTACAATCATCGAAGATATAGCCTTAATTGATGACGATTCAACTATTGCTTGGATTGTTCCTGGGACTAAAATCTACGAAAATAAAGTAACAGGTGAAGAATATGCAGACTATGACACGGCTGCTGCTCAACAAGGGGCTGTTGTCAGTGCCACCGTGCGACTTAATGATTTAGAGCCTGGTGAAGAAATTGTCTTGCGGGTAGATACCCTCTTAGATGCCTTAGCAGGTTCTACTCCTACAGGGAACTTACAGGGATATGTTACTGGTGCAAGGGTAGTTTCTCCCACAGATGATCCCGTTATTAACGTCGGGAATCAAACCATCCCTTTTAAATTAACTGATGAAATTTCGGGTATTCCTGAGCTTGCCCCTGGTTTAACCGTTGAAAAAGTTGTTACCACTGACCTATCAGGAATATCGGTTGACTACGCAAACCATACAACAACCAATACAACCTTAGATGCAGAGGCTTACTTTGATTTAGTTGATAATGAGAGTGTTAATGCCTTAGAAGGCTCGACTGTTCGCTATATATACAAAATTGAGAACACAGGAAATACCACTCTTCAGTTTGCTAACTTACTGGACGATAATGGCACTTCTGCTGACACTACGGATGATGTTTATATTTTTTATGGTCAAGAAGATAAACAAAATCAAGACCCTATTCTCTGGAATATTCAAGGAAACGACACAACTCCTAATAACAACACTGATGTAACTACATTAACCGCCCCCAGTTACAATAATGGGATACAAGTTTTGGGGTCTGGCTTTTTAAATGACACAGAAAATGCCACTGTTTTAAGCACCCTTCAAGACCCAGCTAACCCAACGACAGGAACTGATACTCATTCCATACCAGCCAACAGTTCCATTTATGTCTATTATGATGTAGTGATTGTAGATAGTGATCGCACAGCTTCAGAAACTTACACTAACACCGCTACAGCAAATAGTCTAGTTGACCCCAACAACGGTACTCAGCAGGGGAATGAAATAACCGACACCGATACAGCCAATGTAGAAATTTTACCCACTGGTGGTAGTGCAGCTAGTCTCTCTGGTTTTACTTATCTCGATCTTGATAATGATGGGGTTAAAGATGCTGATGAACCAGGAATTGCTGGAGTCGAAATCGAGATTACTAACGGCACCCAAACCTTGACTGCAACGACAGATTTAACTGGGGCTTATCTTTTTACAGAATTAACGGGAGGAACAACTTACACCATTACTCAAACCCAACCGAAAAATTATTTTGATGGTAAAGATACTGCGGGAACAGGAGGAGGAACTGCTGATCCAACTGCTGGTAGTAACGAAATCTCTAGTGTCTCTGTTACTACTGGTAATTATTACGAAAACTACAATTTTGGGGAAATCTTACCCGCTAGTATTGGTGGGGTGGCATATATTGACTCGATTGATGACAATGGAACACCCCTGGATAATTCAGATGATTTTGCTGGTTCGGATCAAGATCGCCAAGACACAGAAGCAGGAAGGGCAGGCATTTTAGTCACCCTGAGTGGAACTAATGACTTTGGAGAAACCGTCAATCTTACAACCACAACTGATAGCAGTGGGCGTTACTATTTTGGCGATCTGCGACCCAGTGATGGGTTGGGTTATACTATCGAGTTTGGTGACGGTACTGACTTAGGAGTAGTGGGGTCTGGCGATATTGGGACTATGACAGACATCCTTGGCGGTACTTCATCTGTAGGAACAGCAGGGAGCAATGATGATATTACAGGGATTGTTCTCGGTGCGGGAGAAAATGGAACGAATTATGACTTTGGCTTACCTGCTGGTAATGTAGGCGGAGTAATTTCTGGGACAGTATATGAAGATAGGGGGATTTATACCAGTGGTGTTTTAGGTGGAACAGATGATGGTCTAATTACTGATAGCGATTCTTCTAGCACCTCAACTACACCTAGCACAGGGGAAAAGCGTATTTCTGGAGTTACTATCGAGCTTTATGACTCTAGCAATAATTTAGTTGCTACCACCACTACAGATATTAACGGTAACTACAGCTTTACTAATCTTCCCGACGGTACTTATGAAGTCAGAGAAGTTCAACCCCAATACTATGATCCTTCTGCCAACGATGGGGACGGCGGTTTTGTTGACTATCTAGATGGTCAAGATGCAAGAGATAATACGGTAATCACCGAAAATAGTGACACTATCGCAAATTTAGTAATTAGTGGTGGTGATAATCTTGTTGGTAATAACTTTGGTGAACTACCTCCTGCTAGTATTTCTGGTTACGTCTTCTTAGACCTTCTCAATACTAAACAATTTGCACTCAATGGAGGTGAATCATTAACCAATTCTGACGAAACTACAACCACATATTTACAAGGAACTATTGTTGGTGGGAATAACAGTATTGTTGATGTTAATAATACAGGGTCTGAGGGTGTTGTTTATTTAGTAGATGTTCGTAACGGTGAATTTGACGACGATGAATTTGGTATTGCGGGTGTTACCCTCCGTCTTTATGCTAGTAGCGACCTAACAACTCTACTAGATGAGACTACTACTGATGCTGACGGTTATTATCGGTTTGATGGTCTAGCTTCAGGGGACTACACTGTAATTCAAGTTCAACCTAGTGACTATGAAGATGGTATCTATAACTTTGATGCAGATTTATTCTTCAGTCGTACAGAGGTTCTTCCAGGTAATATTCTTGGTGTTCAAGAGGGTCAATATAATGATCCAGGTTACAACGCAGGGACAGAAGAAGATAACTTCAGCAGTATTGTTTTAAACTACGGTCAATCTGGTGTAGATTACAACTTCCCTGAAGCATTACCTGCTGCTAAAGCTCTGATCACAGGGACAGTTTATGAAGATTCCAATCTTTTAACAGGTAGCAACGATAATAGTGCATCAGAACCAATCTATGTTAATGATCCTGGTATTGCTGGAGTCACTATAGAACTTTATGACTCTAACAGTACTTTAGTTGATAGCACCACCACAGACGCTGACGGAAACTACTCGTTCAGTGTTGATGGAGGTGACTACACAATTCAAGAAATACAACCAACTAATTATGATAACGGCACCGAAAATAGCACCAACTCTATCGCAGTAACCGTTGCTGCTGGAGAAACTTCTAGTAATAATGACTTTGGTGAAGTAACTTCTAGCATTAGCGGTTTTGTCCTATTTGACACTGATGGTGATTCCTCAACCACAACCAACGATCAAAGTGGTCTGAGTAATATTACAGTTCGGCTTCTGGACTCAGGGGGAACTGAAATTGCTACAACCCTTACTAAATTTGATGGCTCTTATGAGTTTACTGGTTTGTTAGCAGGAACTTACATCATTGAACAAGTTGATAATGGAGATTATAGCGATGCTTCCCCCGAAATTATCTCTGGCTCAGGTACATTAAGTCCCAATTCCAATGGGAATAATGATCGCATCAGCAACATTACCTTGAGTGCAGGGGAAGATTTAACTAATTACAATTTCTATGAAACTACCAAAAATGAAGTCACTGGTACTGGTGCATCAGAATTAATTAATACAACTACTACTATTGCTACTACAACTGGAGACGACATAATTACTGCCAACAAAGGACAAGATACTTTAACTGGCGGTGGTGGTAATGATTGTTTCCATCTCAATGAAACCAGTGATGGTATTGATATTATTTTGGACTTCAATGCTGACAATACCAATGTTACTGAGCGAGATTTTCTTGATTTTCGAGATATTGCTGCTGGAGAACTGAGTGGAGTTACGGTAACTGATAATTTATTTGATGATGGCTATATCAATGCGAAAGCCTTTGGTTCTCACACGATGATTCAAGTTGATGTAGATGGCGTTGACGATATATACGATAAAAATGTGGTTTTACTAGTCGGTGTTAGTGCTGGTGACATTGATGCCAGTGATTTTATTTTCTAATTTTATTTAATTAAACAAGCCTCACCTTATTCCTGTTATACATTTGGTTAATTTTATGTCTTTATCTCACTCTAATTTCTCTAAAGCTCTAATTTCTGTTCTTAGCACTGTTGGCTTAGTAACTGTGGGCAATTTCATTTTTATTGATACTGCTCATGGTTTTAATGTGACTTTTGATAATGGTAGTTTTGACGATCCAAATGATGGATCGGGAACTCTTAATAATTGGTCAACTATTGGAGATGTCACTACTAATACAGGTATTGATGGTGTTACCCCTATCAGTGGCTCTAATCAAGCAATTATTACTAATGCTTATAACATAGAAGGCGATCGTACTGATGATGGTATTTATACCTTTAATCAGTCGGGAACTAATCCTGTTGATGCTGATACCATCACCGATAATCATACAGGAAGCGATTTACAAACTTTTCTAGGCTTAGGTATAAACGATCTGAGTATTGATCGCAATCCTGTTGTTACTGGTTTTCCTCGTACTTCTAAAGAAGGTTCGGGAATGTATCAAGATATTGAGATTACTATCTCCACAGATGATGTTAACAACGGGACGAATGGTTTTGAAATTAGTTTTAACTGGGCTTATTTAACCAATGATGGTCAAGAAATTGATTATCTAGGTAATCAAGATTTTAGCTTTATTTCTCTGATCAACGATCCTGATCCTTCTGTTAGTGTTGATAGTACTGATCCTAATTATGTTACTGGCAATGTTACTGTTCTAGGAGATAGTGACCAAACTACCATAGTTCCACCCACTGCTAATGATGATTATGTTTATTCTACAACCACTTATTATGATGTGAATAATGTTTACACTCAATCAGTTACTGGATTAGCTGCTGGTACATATAGCTACAGAGTGGGATTTGGAGTTGTTGATGTCGATAATGTTGATCGCTCTTCAGCTTTATTGCTGGATAATTTCAAGGTGCAACAAGTTCCCTTTCAATTTTCTCCTGGCTTGGGCTTGCTAATTGCTGGAGGAATAATAGGATCCGATCTCCTTCGTCGTAGATTGAAAAAGATCTGAAGGGGAGATGACCTTCAGGAGTGGCAGAATAAATTGGGGTAGTGATTCCCATGTAGTGAAAGATTCAGCAACGCCGAAAGATTAAGGAGGTATCTAAATCGGATTTACTATTATGCCTTAAGTAAAAAAGTAGGGCGATGCACTGCCCACCCTACATATTAAAAAATTGTCGATTAATTAATAATCTTAAACTCATCAAATTTAATTACTTCTGAATCTGGTTGACGAGTATCAAAACGATAACTACTAATTATTCCTGTCTCGGTATTGAAGATGCTAAAAACAGTAATATTATTGCTAGCAATGTAGGGTAATTTGTTTCCCATATCATCTTGCAAAGGAGCAATAGTCGGAATAATTGGTTCTAAACCGTTAGGGTCCCCTACTGCTGAATAATTAGAATTATTGGGAGGGATTGGACGTTTATTATCTCCTAAATGCGCCCCGTAAGTATTACCAACATTAGATGATTCTAAAAACTGCATTCCTGACTGACTTGCAAAACGATTCCACAGATGGGAATGTCCATAATAAACTAACTGTACGCCAGCAGTTTCTAATAAAGGAATTAGATCGCGGATAATATAGTCTTGCTCGATAGGATATTCATATTTAACAGATTGAATATTCCCTTCTCGATCTTGTTCTATAAAAGCTTGAGGATCGGTGTAAGGAGGAACAATATTACCTCCTAGAGTATGGGGAGGATGATGAAACATTACTATCTTATACTTGGCTTCTTGGAAAGCATCACTGGCTAATTCTGTTTGTAACCAACGGTATTGAGTACTATCTTGACTTATTGGCTCAAAAATATGCTGTCCATAACCCCAGTCTTCAGGAGAGTCTAAATCTCTGACGCTTTCTTGATATCTTCCTTTTACATTAGGTTCAGTTGACGGCGATCGCCATATATTGGTAACATACAAAACAACTAGGCGAATATCCCCAAAGGTAACAGCATAATATTGTTTTCCTCCTGACTCACTTTCAGGTAGGGTAAATATTTCTTCGTAAGTATCACTATTAAAAGAATTATTTTTTACATCTTCTTGAGGATATAGTTTCTTGGCGACAGAGCGAGGAATTGAATCATAAAACTGATCGTTGAGAGATTTTGTTGTGGAAAATCGCCCCATCACTTCATGATTACCCAAAGCAGGAAACAAAGGTGCATACTGGATAATTTCCCCACCTTTATAAATAGTATCTCCTAACTTATAGTTGGCTCGTCCTTGCAAAGCAGGGAAAAAAGCACCACCCCTACTATCATCAAACCATTCTGAAGCCCGATCTGGAATATTGATTAAATCTCCAGCAAGAAACACAGCATCAACTCTTCCTACTGTTTCTACTACTTTCTGTAAATTAGCAGCAGTCATAGGCATTAGTTGATGATCCGAAGTTAGTAAAATCTTGAGGGGTGTGTCTGGTGTAGGGTTACTAGCTAGGGTAAATTGTTTACTACTGATTACTTCTCGATCTTTTATGCTAAATACTTGATAAGGAATTCTCTGGTTAGGAGTTAACCCATTTACTATGGCTTCATGTCGCCAAATATCTCTTGTTGTAGGTTGGGTATATTCTTGAGAGACACGGGATTTTTGATCTTCTCTGACTCGACTAAGTTTAGTAGTAGTTGCTTCTGTTTGTGTTTCTAAATCCTTACCGTATCTAAGATAAGAGCGATCGCCCTGAAATTCTGTAAACCAAACTACCCTAACAGAATCAGAATTCGGTAATTGTAAAAAAGGATCGCTTAAGAGAGATGTCATAGTAATAGGAGATGGTAAGAATCTGACAAAAAATATAAGTGATACACACAAGACAACGATAAAAATTAGGCGGGGTTTCATTCAAATTGCATTATGAGGAGAAGTTGAAGCTTTCTGCAAAAATAGTAGATTAGATAAATTAAATGCACGTTAAGCAATTGTAGATTTTTTTAATACCGAAAAAAAGAAACTACTACTGTTAAACTCAGGGTGAATGCAGACATAGAATTAAAATATGAAGGAATTTTGGGATCGAGTACTCCAATTTTGTCAAGAAACCACCCAGTCAGTAGGCGAGCGCCTGATTGAAGATTCTGGTAAACTGCAACCAGAACAAAAAACTGATGGTAGTTTGGTCACAAAAGCTGATAAATGGGCAGATGGAGCAATTAGAGAGGCTATAGCCAAGAATTTCCCAGATCATGGCGTATTAACAGAAGAAACTACCCATATTTTCCCTGATAATGACTGGTGTTGGATTATCGATCCTATTGATGGCACTACCAACTTTACCCGTGGCGTTCCTATCTGGGGTATATCTTTAGGATTAATCTATCAAGGTACTCCCGTCTTTGGTTTTGTCTATCTTCCGTTTCTGAAACAAGCTTTTCATGGTTTCTGGTATGGCGACTCTGGCTTAACAGGATACACTGGAGCATACTTAAACCATCAACCAATTTTTACTAGCAAAGATGCTCCTAGCAAGAGTCACCTATTTAACCTCTGCGCCCGTAGTATAGCAATATTGAAAAATCCTTTTCCTTGTAAAATCAGGATGATTGGAGTTGCTAGTTATAATCTGTTACTAGTAGCTACTGGTGCTGCTATTGGAGGTGTAGAAGCTACGCCTAAAATATGGGATATTGCAGCAGTCTGGGTAATTGTACAAGCTGCTGGAGGAACTTTTGTTAGTTTAGATTCTGATGCCATATTTCCGCTTAAGATAGGAAAAAACTACGGTAGTCGCTCTTTTCCTTGTTTAGTAGTTGCTCGTCAAGAGTTAGTACCTATTTTTAAACCTTTGGTGGAGTTTATAGCAAATTGACATCCTCCCGCCATCGGAGATGGGGGTTCTTTCCACTCCCAAGATAAATAAAAACAGCTATATTAAGAAGTATCAAGTAACTTTAAGTTTTTAGTACTAACCAACTTCACTGGCGCAAGCCTTGGGGGGGATACTAACTATCTCAACCAATTAACTTTATTTGTGACTTTCTGCTCATGTAGAGAAGCCGACAAAAATAGTTAAACTAATAACTCAACTACACAATACATAGGGTATAAACATGAATGCAACTCTAGAATTAACCAGCGGTAAAATCATCAATATGAATCGTTTTGTGGCTTTATTACCTGATGCTCAGACTAACGATAATCCTCAATATTTATTGCTCTTAGAAGGCTATGATCAACCCATTAACATCGACTACAAAGAAGCAATTTTAATCAAAGAAACTCTTAAATCTAGAGTTAAACCAGTAGGAAATAATGGCTTGATTTTAGAGAAAAAAATCAAGCAAAAACAAAGCAAGCTAAAATTACTCAGAAAAAGAATTCAAAAGCTAAAACAAGGAAATTCATCCCCAGAAAAAGAAGCTTTTTTGCAAGAGACCCAAACACCAGTAGAACAAAAATTATCCTAGGGTAGAGCTTACTCGAATATGCTACTTGCAAGAGTAGCCAAACTGGTAGGGACGTTGTATACAACGTCCCGCAAAACAACTTTTGTTGTTATCTCTTTAACTTTATTTATGCCTTCTGTGTGATTTACAGGTCATTCTGGGAACTATAAACAGTGTAAACCCTTAGACATTATAGATGATCTGTAAAAAATAACCATGAATCCTGTTAGAGTATTGACAATCGCTAAAAACGGTTTTCAAGAAGTTATCCGCGATCGCATTCTTTACTTTATTGGCTTCTTTTCCCTAATTCTCATTCTGGCACAGAGAATCATTCCTGAAATTGCTGCTGGTACTGATGAAAAAATCTTATTAGATTTTGGGATTGCTGCCATTGAAATTTTAACGGTGATAATTGCTATTTTTGTGGGTACAGCGTTGATTAATAAGGAAATCGAAAAACGCACCCTCTTGATGCTCATTCCGAAACCCATTAGTAAAGCTGAATTGATCGTAGGGAAACATTTAGGATTATTAGGGGTTTTAACAGTAACGATGACGATTATGATGGGGATTTATCTGGGAATGCTGAGTTTTTCAGGTATTAGCTATCCTTTATTCCCTCTGATTCTTACTGCTGTCTATCTCCTAATTCAATTGGCTTTAATGATTGCTGTAACAATTTTATTCGGTGTTTTTACCAGTTCGATTTTGGCAACACTACTCAGCTTTGGGGTTTATCTGATGGGGCATTTTAGCCAAGACTTGTTAGAATTGGGTGAATTAAGTAAAAATTCTAGTATTGAACGCTTAACCACAGGTCTTTATTTGATATTACCTGATTTATCCCAATTCAATTTAAAAAATGAAGCTGTTTATGGTTTGTTACCCAACCAAGGAGATTTAATTGCTCATGCTCTTTATGGATTTTTATATACAACACTACTTCTAGTCATCTCTATTACTGTGTTTTCACAAAAAGAATTTTAAGATTAGTAGTAAACTAATACTACTAAAGAGCCAAACCGCTTGTACTTTAAAGCAACTTTAATAGTATTGAGAAAAGTTTAGGTAAGCTTGACATAAATAAACTGTTTCAATAGATACTATAAATAAGAGTCTCCTGATGTGAGATATTTAATGACAAATAGGTTTACCTATATTGATTTATGTCTAATGGTTCGGGGTTAACTCTCCATCTTCTAACAAAACCAAGTCTAATCAGCAACCTGAGTCTGCTCATTATCACAGATGATAATAGCAACCTAGACACAATTGTCGAAACCCTAGAAGCAGCCAATATTGATTTTACTCATCACTTTGCTGCTGTAAATGAGTCTCGATTATTACTGTTAGAAAAAGACTATGATGCAGTTATCTATGATTATACTGTGTCCAAAACTCGTCCCATAGAGTCTCCTATTAGCAAAATAAAATGGTGGCACACTTTACCTGTAACACTTCCCCTAGTCTTAGTTACAGACCCTTTAGGAGATGAAATGGCTGTAGAGTGTATCCAATATGGTATTGATGGGTACGTACTCCGTAATAAAATAGATCAGCTACCGCAGATATTAACAAAATCTTTAGCTAACTCCTTATCCCTACACCAAAATAAACATTTTAAATGCGTTAAAAAATTAACAGTTTTAAACCAACAACTTACAGAAGAAAACCATCAACTCCAAAATTTTAAAAATAAGATAGAAGACTATATCTGCGATCTAATTCATGAGTTGCGTAGTCCAATAGCAGCGATTTTAGGTTTCGCGAGAATGCTTCAAGACGAGATCTATGGCTCTTTAAATCCCAAACAAACGCAATATGTTTCTGCAACTTTCACCACAGGAGAACATCTTTTAGAGTTAGTCAATAATTATCTCGATCTAGCTAAAATCAACGCCAATCAAGAAGAATTGGAAAGAGAAAGATTACCAGTAGAGGATATCTGTCAAGCTGCTTTAGCCATAATAGAAAAAAAATCTCGTGATAAAGGACTAAAATTAATTTTAGACATTGAAGACAATATTGATTTTTGTTTTGCGGATAATTTGAGGCTCAAACAAGTTCTGGTTAACTTACTATCTAATGCTGTTAAATTTACTAAAGAAGGTTCAATAACTTTACAAGTAACAACAACTAAGGACTTTCTAAATTTTGCAGTGATTGATACAGGGATTGGTATTTCTGAAGCAGATTGTCAAAAATTATTTCAACCCTTTCAACAAATTCAGACTCTTTTGCATCGCAAGTATAAAGGTACAGGATTAGGTTTAGCTCTGTCGCGAAAAATAGTAGAGCTTCACGGTGGAAAAATAACCCTTACTTCTAAAATAGGAGAGGGTACTTGTTTTAATTTTTTCATTCCTCACTATTTTGTCGATCCCACCAGTCTATCATCCGATTCCAACTCCACCAACAATCGCGATCGCCGTTAGATTTTTGACAGCCTAGACTACTAATATAACCCACATGACCCCCAGATTGAGTTAAGATTAAATTGATCGGATCGTCGCTGCACGTCAAATACTTGGGTAAACTTAGTTAAACCTTGGCAAGACCAGTTGATTGTTTGGCAAAACTTTATATTACGCAGGTTTTATTCGTTGTAAA
>JAAUYH010044203.1_pt1 | contig 12660 bp, 7 predicted proteins | sample 7278061 | NCBI WGS metagenome assembly JAAUYH01 (sample SAMN14350203, study PRJNA611818) | marine sediment metagenome | isolation source: surface marine sediment (0.6m) | place: French Polynesia: Moorea | collected 2018-08
AGTAAAGCCGTTCCGTAATGCAGTTGTCTCATTGCAGTAATCATTGTACTTTGTAGCGTCCAGTTCAACTGTGCACTGCAGGTCGCAGCTCTCATGCGCGATGTTGGCAAAATGCAGCTGCTTCACGACGTCGAACTTCCAAAGTTCCTGTTGTTAAGAACCCGGGGAAGGTGGTAGCAGCGGAGATGAATCCATTGTATGTATACAGCTTGTCCCGATTCGAGAACATAGTATTGAACTGACTGCTGCTGATCACATCTAATAAATCGGAAGAGGAAGGAGGCTGTGAGTTGCTAGGAGGTGTACCGGATGAAGAGCATGTCACATCTGCAAAACAACTTTCTCCGGTGGGACAATCGGAGTCAACAGCATTCGGGCACGATTTCCTACATTTCCTGGCGTCGGCAAAGGACGAGCCACACCACAACTGTTGAGGGTTAGTTGAAGTGCAAGAGACATCTGCAAAACAACTTTCGTTTCCTGGACACTCGTCATTCATCCCTCGGGGGCAGGATGTGCGGCATTTCGAAGCGTCCGTCCACGAAGTTCCGCACCAATTCGCGGCTTGCGACAGACTTGCTAGCGCGATAGCGAAGAAAACGAAAGAAGCACAGTGTGCCATGGATCGACCCCGGGCAAGTTGAACACCGAAGATGTGGGTTGGGGAGGTATTAAAGTTGTTTTGCACTCCGCTAATGCTGAGCGATCGGTGCAAGAACACCTGCTTAGCTATGGAGCAGAAATGATGAGCATATGTGAGGAACAGATTTATCTCACCAATGGATGAAGAAAGAAACATACAACCTACAATCTCATTGACCGTGTGAACAATATCCGCTGATTTTTATACGTCAGCGCCTCTGAGCAATGGAGCAACAAATCGGGGTTTTAAAATCAAATGAATTATGCGCATTCCACTCCTCAACTAAACCTGCTCTACAGGTCCAGGTGCTTTCCCAAATAATAAACCCTAGGGACACATCTGAAATTTGCTGTAAAAACTGTCACTGTACTTCACGGTCCCGTGCGTAGCTTGTGTAGTTAACGAGTCAAGCGTGAACCTACGTAAATTAAATGGATCTAACGAAAATACATACTCTTTGAAATATCTTCTTTGCGAGGAAGTCAGATTTTTCTAGCTAATTCTCTTGAAGCATCGACAATAGCGAAGTAAAACACTTCATGCTGTTCGTTTCCATTATGTTCCATTTATTGCGATGGCATTGGAGTTCAAACCCTGCCTTTGAGCCAACCCATGTGGAGCGAGTGTGCAAGTGTGAAACGTGGTGGCACGGATCGTCACCTGCACCTGCCTGATCCTACAGGTTCCGGAGAGTGTATATGTCTGCTGACACTGCCGCTCCTTTGTTGCACTATTAACTACGGTTCTGTATCAAGCGATTTGGTGGGCGCGGCCCAATGAGCAATTGGGTAAGCCATGTTATTCGACTAATTTACATGCAGCCATCCGCCTCCTATCGCCCTATCGGTACGGTGACTGCAGCGATTACTTAGCATTCAGTTTTCCCAGGACCCACAGAAGTCCACAACACTTTGACGAACCTAAGATAATTGTTCACTCTGGAGCGAACCTTGGCCGGTTCTTTCCCATCACACTCCAACGCTCCGTTGATGCTTCTAATAGTCTCCCCGAATCCGCGTCCCGTTGTAATCGCGTTGTGTGGCGTGAACGAACCAGCCCCCTTGCTATTCATCCAGAACCAAATGGCAGTGCGCCATGCGGTCTTCGAATCTGTCGCGACCAAATCGGGATTATGGAGCAGATCCAGGCCCAACGCATCGCCCGCGGCCCTGTAATTGAAATTCCAACTCAATTGGATGGGACCGCGCCCGTAGTACTGGAACCGACGTCCGTTCTTGTCGCATGTCGCGGTGAAGCCGTTCTGCGTGGCGGTTCGGGCGTCACAGTAGTTGTCGTAGTTCGCGGTGTTCAGTTCAACCGTACATTCCAGGTTGCAGCTCTCGTGCGCGATGTTGGCGAAGAACGCGGCGGCCTCCCGACGTCGGACCTCGAAATCTCCGGTTGTCATAAACCCGGGGAACGTGGCGGCGGCGGAGATGAATCCCTTGTACGTGTACAGTTTGTTACGCGTCGGGAACAAGGCGTTGAACTGACTTCTGCTTACAACACACGACAGAAGGAAAAACGATGCTGGCGATGGCCTCGGCGTTGGTGTAGTGGGAGTGCACGCCACATCCGCGAAACAACGTTCTTGTCCGGGACAGTCGGCATCCACGCCATTCGGGCAGGACTTCCCACACTTCCCGGCGTCCGCAAACGACGTGCCGCACCAAAACCGTCGAGTGTCAGGTGGACCCGGGGGTGGTGTGTTGGCCGTGCTGCAAGTGACATCGGCGAAACAACGTTCGTTTCCTGGGCAATCGGCATCGACGCCGTTCGGGCACTGTTGGCTGCATTTCGCTGCGTCCGCAAACGAGGCGCCGCACCACAACTGGGGTGTATTCCCGGTAGGTGGACTTGGTGGTGAAGTGTTGGTCGGAGTGCAGGGGACATCGGCGAAGCAACGCTCGTTTCCTGGGCATTCGGCATCGACGCCGCCCGGACATGACGTAGCGCATTTCGTGGCGTCTGCAAACGACCCACCACACCACAACTGCGGTGTACTATCCGGGGGAGTGGTGGTTGTGGTGGTGGTGGTGGCACAAGTGACAGCAGCGAAACAGCGCTCGTTTCCTGGGCATTCGGAATCGACGCCGCCCGGGCATGTCTTCGCACATTTACTGGCGTCCGCAAACGACCCACCGCACCATAATTGCTGAGTGCTAGGCGGATTCGGGGCAGAAGTGGTGGTGGTAGTGCAAGAGACACCGGCGAAACAACGCTCGTTTCCCGGGCATTCGGAATCAACGCCACCCGGACATGTCTTCGCACATTTTCCGGCGTCCGCAAATGACGTGCCACACCAATTCTGTGCTCGCGCCAGGCTCGCTAGCGCGATGGCGAAGAAAACGAACCGAGCGCAGTGGGCCATGGATCAGAGGCGGTTAGGTCGGACGCTGAGGGTGCGGTCAGGTCAGTATTTGAGTAGCTGCGGGCCCTGCTGATTCTGAACAATCGTTGAAGCAACAGCTGTTCAGCAATTGAGCAAAACGATACAGTACGTAACAGACTGAAACGTATCCATCGGTCAGGCGGAAGGGAAAAAACACGACAATGCGCAATCGGTGCAATCTCATTCATCGTGTCAACAATGACCGCTGATTCCATCCATCAGCGCCTGGCAGGATTTGTCCAACCAGTCGCGCGTGCCGCGCCCAATGAATTCATCTCGTTTCAGGAGATTCCCGATACTGCACGAATCAACCACGCCCGTCGACCGTGCAACGTATCGGAAATACGGGTCGGTGCACTGCAGCAATGCTATTTACAAATTTCAATGCATCGCCCCTGCACTGCCCCCCTAATTGCTCAGCTGTACTGTAAATTTTGGCCACGCTCCGCTCGTTTTCCCACTCAAATTATCCTCAGGCATTACTGAATTAAAGGTCAGATAGTGAAGAAGCGAACGATTTGATAAGAAGAATTTGAACATTCTCAGTAGAACCTTTCTTACCGAATAAACAATCCTGTGGCGGATGATATTAATGTAAAACTACAACACAATTTACTTCGGTAGTTGCCTCTCCCGTTCAAGAGCAGCAGATTCTTAGCAATCAATAATCGTCGTCGAACTCGGTCATGTTTGGTGGTGAGTACGCTGCCATGTCTGCCAACCGACGCTTCCCAGCCGCCATTCGCATGCTGACCGGTGTGTCGTCCTCGTCGTCTTCCTCGCCTTCGTCCACCCCATCAAAGTCGAAATCGTCCCCATCGTCATCAATATGCTCTTCTTCTTCGTAGCCACCATCTCCGAAATCATCAACGTTATATTCATGATTTGCCTCGTATTCGATTCCGTACCCATTGTCGTAGATTTCATCGCCAGGAAACTCCGTTTCCCGTGTTCCTTGATTTTCATCTACATCCTCCTCCTCTTCGGCACCTATGTGATCACTCTCGAACTCTGCTTCCTCTTCTTCATTGTAATAATCTGCGCCTGCGAAGCCCTCATCAGGATAAGTATTGTCGTATTCTTCTTCGACCACGACCTCCTCCATCTCTTCTTCTGTCGTGTCGTCGCCATACGTGAGAGGCGACGGAGGTGGGGAATCAGTAACAATTGCCAGCGACTGTTCACCGTGCATATACGATTCGTTCGTATCGAACCGCATGTCTGCGATACACTGCCGGGTTTGCTCCTCGCATTGTGTGTGGGTCAGCAAAAGCAATGAAAACGCGACGAGGACTACAAATCGGGCCATTGCTTCTCGGTGCTCAGAATTCTAACTCCTTTTTTGGTTTTATTCGCTATCAAGGTCGCCACGGTTGAATCATTAAGGATGTGACTGACTGAGAATTAAAAGATTGCTGCAATTTGCAAACTCCGAATCAAATCGTTTTGCTGGTATCCATTTTGTTGTAACGCCCATGCGCTTTGCGTATTGCAGGGTGCCAGTACTCTTTACAATATTGCCGTGTTCTCGAGTCGGTCGAACATCACGTGGCCATGTGATCTAATGAGTGCGACTTATCATATGCCTATTGTTTTAACTGCAAGGTAGTCCGAAAATTTTTGTGTGCGGGAAGAAGTTCACACTCTACCGACAAGAGTTTCAACAGAAAAGAGCTAGAATCATAGAGATCCGGTAACTCAATCGATGACCTACAGATCAGTTCTATTCCGAGTCACTTGTTACTCTTTCAGTCGAGCGGCACCTAAGAATACTCCAACCACATTTTTAACGAGTATATACGATGCTTATCATATTTGGAGCCATGAGGAGGGTATCGAAGCATTAGGGTTAATGCAGTACTGTAGCCGTGTACGAGAAGTATTAGGCCTTCCGCACCAGACACTCTAATAAGTAGAAGGCTACAGTCGTACTGTACTGAAGTAGCAAAGTAATGCTGTACTTGTACCTAAGATTCTTCTTGGATTCCACCCTATTTCCAAAAAACAGCAATACAAACCTGCTTCATTTTTGGAGGAATAATATACTCGAGTACAATTCCAAAGCAGCCTTGTTCAGCAACGTATGAAACAGTTTGAAACCTAGCGCAGAAACCAATTGAAGCACATACGCCGTACAGCTGTTTTTTTTATTGATGTCTGTTAAATACGTGATCATCCGTGTGATCTCAAGATAAGCTGACCCTCCGGTTATTTTTGAAATGTACTCGCAGTACTTGAGACATTTTCTCCGTGCAGCTGTTCCCAATTACATCATGAAAGAAAGCTAGATCCGTGCATCTGGACATTGTACGATAGTTGTAAGCATAATGTTCTCCCTGATTAACTTTTCAACATCGATTCCAGCAAAGGAGAGGAAGTAGAAACTCTAGGGAAAGACGCACTCAAATTCTGCAACACTAAGCCCTTCCTGATAGTTGAATTGAAATTCTGATTCGTGAGTCTTCATTCTCCTCCATTCAAGTTCAGAGAAGTCACACATCAAGTTAAATTAGTAAATTACATGAGATGTGTCTGTATCTAATAACAATTTAGTGATCTCGGAAAAGAATGAATCGCCTTCCAGCTCCACATAGATTTGTTAAAAGGAGGTCTCGAAAGTATCTTGATTCTCTTCCTTTTTGCTAATTTTCTGCTTTACATCTCCTAAACACTGTGATCTGCAAATGAGAAGGTTAGTCTCTCCAACAGCTAGCGCAACAGTTCAGATTTTTCATATCGAGATAATTGTCGTGCTTGGGGCAATCATGTCCATCATTGCCATGGCGAGGTCAGCCGGAATTGTCGTGGCAGTAATCCGGTGCCGTCCTATTGCCAAGATAAGCTGACCCTCATGGTTTTTTTGAAATGGACTCGCAGTACACAAGACATTTTCGCCGTGCAGCTGTTGCCAATTACATCAAGGACACCGTTGCGCGTAGTAGCAGTTGCTATTTAAAAAGTCCTGATGAGGTGAAGCTCGCACAGCGGCATTTTATCCCAGTGCGCAACTTTGCGCTCGTCAAGACTGTATATACAGGCCGGTACTACACCAACCACATTCGGGCTCTACTCCGCTTGCCTAAATTATGTGATGCGGCATTAAAGTCTAGAATAATAAATCGGGTTTCGAATGCGTTATCTTTTTCGGTGCCTTCGATTGGTTGGACCGGTCTTCTTTTTCACACCTAGCTGAACCATATACCCCAATTCAAGCGCCCAATCATCTTGCACTCTCTGCAATCTTTGCGTATTCTGGAGTCAGTCAATGAACACGGAATCACATGACCAAGTACACCTAGTTTACTGCATGAGTTTAGTTCCCAATTTCAGTTTGTGGGAACCATTTTAGTTCCATTTCTATCGAAAGGTACGCGTATCAATGGAAAAGAGCTGGAATCATTGATAATCTAGATCTCAGTCTAAAATTAATAATCAGTAGATTTCTAGTGATAAATGAGCATCGGTGATGAATTAGCAGCCATTTCTGGTAACATACGCTTCACGTCTGCCGTTCACATGCTAAACAGTGTGTCTGCCTTGCGGCTTCTTCGCTTGAGTTCGCGCTACTCTTCGCAATCTCCATTTCCGAAATCATCAAGGTTTTACTCGTCGCCTAAACGGCTTTACGGCACGATGAATTCCGTTCCACGCTGATTTTCATATTTCACGCTCCGCTTTCGTACTTTCCTCATTTCAGGAGCATAATATTGCACTTGAGAGACTCCCTGCGCGGTTCTATCCTCGCTAGCACTCCCGCGGCGGGTTTCATCCTGCTCTTGGAGGTGATTGCCATGGTCTACCTGTTTTTATCACCTCCAATCGGTTTGCAGCAGTAGAATAAATTTTTTTGCCCTGTCTGCCATTGCCAAGTGTTAAACCCTATTCGAACGGTCAGTTCTTCCGGCTGTGCGTATGGGGTGGTACACTTAGCATAACCGTAGGCGCCCATCAAATATGAACGGATCAAACCTTGCAATAGACTGCATTCGCCATCGAACAGGGTACAAAATTATTACGCTAAACTTACGTGATGCAGGTTAGAACTGGGATATCGTGATTGTAAACCGAAACCAACACTGTACCATCGGACATGCACAGACATATCCACCCACAGACACGCAGCACCTTATCAATACTGGACGACGAAACCCAGTCGTCTCCCTCCAATATCAAAGATGCTGCTGACTATACTTCTTCTCTGCATTCGCTCTACTCCATGCAGGAAATTTTGCGATCTTCTCTCCATCGTTCGTAGCAGTCTGCTGCTCGTCGTTCAAACTTCCACTCGTCTCTAAATTATCCGGGTGAATTGGTGTCTTCTGGTGGTTGTGGTTCAGGATTTGAGGCCGCAAATGATAAAAAAGAGCGTGAAGCGTCTGAAACAAATAGTTCTTCTTCGACGTCGTAAATATCTACAGTGAATACGAATGACTTCACCACTACATCATCGACGGCTGCCCGCAATTCTTCCAATTTTGATGCTTACGAGGTTTGTACCGCTTCTGAGGCAATTTTATACGGCCTGAAGAGTTCCAGCACTTCGTCGATTCATCGCTCCGCATGCATCATCGTCATCTTCACGACAAGCGCATCAGCACCGCCTGCTTTTACGACATCGAAAGCCGTATTTAAGCAATCAAAGTGAATTTCAACTTCACACTGCGCCGTCTCAATCGATAGATTGATTGACATCAGAAGAGTTGAGGAAATGGATGAATCTCAGTTTTGGAACGAATTGGATAATTCAATTGTCCATGCGAGGAAAGAATCTAAAGGTGTCAAGCATCAATATTTTATGCAGGGTGAGAGATATATGAAGATAGTATTTCGTGCATCAGGCGGACTTGATGCCGAAAAAAGGATCCATTCTTCATTTTTGAGAATGCCAACGCGAACTATCTAAGCCAAAGAGTGCCGAATAATAAACCTTGATTTTCTCTTGATACTCAGGGACGGGTATGGATGTAAGGATCTATGTTTGATCTGTGACTTAGAGACTCTCGTGCTATAAATGTAATAAGTTAGAAGAATCAAGAATATTATTCTTGGACAATGCAGCTGGCCTCAGCGAAACGCCTAAAGTACCTGAGGCTTTGTCTAGTATCCGAACAATGTTGAAGCGATTTCCAACAAATGCCAGTAATCTGTTCCAGCCATTGCACGAATTGCTTATTTGAGTTATGAAGAAGTTCGGAATAGAGAAACAAACCGCATTCTTAACAACAAATTTCGAGTAGGATTAGTAAAAATGAATCATCCATCTCAGCAGTGTTATTTGATCACAAGGAGGCGATAATTTGAGTATCTGGACAATATCAAAGACGAATCAGTGTTTACTGTCCTGAGAAATCGATGATTAGGTGCGGGCTCGAATAAGACGTAGGTGGAATTGGTGAGTAGAGCAGTTACCTATGTATTTCCAACAATTAATCAGTTAAAATACTGAAAATTTCTACGTCTTGCATCGGAACCAAATTAATGGTACAAATCAATAGTAAAATTGTAGAATACCTGCTCTTCAATTGATGTAGTTTGTCTACTGAAAATGACGCGTTTGAGTATAAAAGTAATACTCAATCAAATTGCTTGAGTGTCGAATGTGGACAAAGTTACTCACAGTGAGCATTTAAAAGTAAAAAGACAATTTTACGAAAATAACCTAGACTTCTTGCAGTAGAAACATTCGAGGTTTTAAATCAAACACGTGAATACTAACATTATTTTCGAGAAAGCCAATATGGAAAATTAGAATAGATCCATTAATTATTCTTGGTTCCACTTGTATGTGCTTAGTTGCTTCCAATATATTCATACTTCTGTCATATTTGCCGAAAATTTTAAGATCATTTAGATTTCAGTAGATCAGTTGTGATAACCGCAGCAATAAATCATAGTTTGACGGCACTATTATCTATGAGATGGATCGATATTAAAATAGAAACGGGCGAAATATGCATTAGATGGAAAATCTTCGAGTAGTGCCAATTCACTAAATTCACTAAATTAACTAAGAAATTCAGTCAAATAAAGTAAGAAAAAGACAAGAAAATCGTCTTTGAAACAACATGAATTAAGTTGGAGCTCTGGTAAAGGAATTGTTTTAAAAACTTATCATGCTGGGTTGTTGTCTTGCTTTATTTTTCGGGAAAATGTTTGTCATATTCATTGCATGCTCCTTCTGGAAATTTCCTGGATGATCAATTTTGGTATACAAAATTCGATTCATTATATTCTTATAGTAAGCCATTCTTTTCTTTAGGCTGACGTACATGAATGAACAAGTGAATATTTTGATTCAAGATAGGGTATGCTAAAGTAAAATTTGTGCTTTTTTTGTGGAGCATTCGTATCGTTAAAGAGCGGAAGATGCACTAAATATTTCAGGTCCATTAACTACTGTGAACAAGTATTTAATGCAAGATTTATCATCATTCTGGTCATGGAAATAACTATTGCCGTAAATATGAGATAGTTTCGTATCAACAATTAGCTCTGCAAAAAAAACGAGTAGGCGATAGTGGTATTTGAAGTTCTATGAAACGTTTGCTCTAGAATTATGCCTGCGCTGAATATATGCCTGATAGAACCGATCGATTTGTACGACTTTTTTGTTCGCTTACATGGGTTCAGTGTCCAATAATGTGTGGTTACTTTTGACGGCGAAAGTTAGGAATCTTTGAATTGCCTGACCGTCGCACTACATGAAATTCACATAAAATAGTTCATTCATTAAATTTTGAAATTGATTTTAGAATTTTGATAAGAAAAGAGAAAGTATAAAAAACTAAGTACGGACTGTTAATGTTGGATTCTATTTTTATTGAAAATTTGAGATAATATCATTTAGTTTGCGACTTCTTGAGTTCTGCTTACTTTTTGTTATGGAAATAGGCTTTTCTCGTCATATTCATCAGAGCAGCACAATAATTTTGAAAAAACACAACCTATATAGATTCGGCATAACGTTAGCATTGATACCTTGTGATTTCTGCTTAACTTCGTTTTTTTCGAGGCAAACCGACGTATGCCTGGATTTTCCTCGAGCTAGAGGGTTGTCTATATTAAATTTCTACTTATCTACAAAACAGTAGTCTAGTCTATCACCTCTCCATTTATTTCATCGGATTATTAACTGATTATTTTCATGAGTTACCACGAAAACCTAATTTTGATAACTCTCTTCAACTTAGCCAATTTTTCTCTGTTTATTCTAGAGAGTGTAAACGATAATCGGTATTTTTAGTGGTAACATCATAGCTGTACCTAAACGAAAGAGATAATTACCTTCGAAATAATATTTTATCCACCTAGTAACCAGGAAAAGAACTACATTAACAAGCGATGTCTCTGATTCACTTTCACGTTTAATCGGTTTTTCGCTCCGGTCAAAGTGTTCCTGAGGATACATTAATTGAATATTTCGTCTTACATGATATCAGTACTGACTGTCAAGGCAGTTTATGAATAAGTGAAGCAAAGGATGGGCTATGACTAGTTTAAATTTCTAGGTGGCATGATTGACAGATGACGTTCCTGATGAAATAAGCCTGCGAATCTAGAGAAGACTACGAAAACCAATGTCGTCTACCGTTTTTTCTGCTTGACGTGCATTGTTCCAGAATCTGCACAGCACCAGGTACGAAAACGTCAGAAGCACCCGAGTTTCTAGCTTTCAGATAATTGGCACGGATTAATTTTCATTAGTGCTTCTTACATCCAGTTAAGTGTGAGATCTCATAATTCTTCCTTGGTGATGAGTGCACTGAACGAATAAAGCGAATCGGCGTTTTAGGGTCTACTCTATTAGGGCAAATGAGGAGAAGTTCGAAAACTATAGAGTTTTGGACTAGACTGTCCATTCGAACAAGTACATCCATCCCAATCAGAACCACTTGCCAGTATAATTCTTTGGAACAATCGTTCTCAATTAATCGGTTCTCCTTCAGGCTCAAGGAGAACCGATTAATTCACATCAATCACGTGGACTACTTTTGCGTTCTGGAGATTAACCTTAGTACTCTGTTCCCCTTTCGTTTCTACTTATGTGCCTCCGTCACATGGGTACGTCACACGGCTCTACAAACAAATACCGGATCGTCCACAACTTTCAATTGCCGTTCATCTTGTTAAGTCAAGATCGTACCGGGCCTGCGGTGGTCAAACACGTTATGTCCACTACGAGGCCTGACACAACTTCTCTCAATAACAATCATCACTACACTAATAAGGCACGACGCTCGTAGGCACATTTCGATTGGCTCCGAAACGCTAGAATTCATCGAGGAGCTTGACTGATTTGTTCGATTCAAAGCACATCCATACAGTGCCTACCTTCGCCCCTAGAACAGTGAGCTATTTGATATTTTGTTTCGGGTTCTTTGCGGTACTCCACACAATTCTACGAAAGTGACGGCAACTATTAGCGTCGAAAAAGAGCCGGCCCCTGTTTCAGTGTTTCTTTTCCAGCGTTCTGCTGTATTATAGACTAAACCGAAGTTGAAAACGACACGCAGAGGTATAGAATATCTGCACGCTGTAGAGAGACACAAGGCTTCGCCTTGTAATCGGGTTTATTGGTGTTTAAAAGATATCATACTTGTCCACGATGAATTTTCTAACTATCAAAATTTACTCCTTCCATCGAGACCATCCGTTAAGCGCATTAGTCTCTGTCGTACTCGCCGGTACGATGAGCAGTGTTGGAGAAGATTAGAAGGAACGCACCGAGTCCAGGGCGTGATTCCCTTCTAGTTTACTTCCCCTGTCCCTCTCCGAACTACTCAGTCTAGGCATATATACTAATCTAGCAGGCATAAACTGGCATCAGGATGCCATCACATTGAATTGTAAGGTACGAGTGGAAGGTGTTCACGACAGTCTAAGTTTAAAGAAAAGAAGCCAAGACACCCTAGCCGTCAGCGTGATCAACCTAGGTCTCAACATGAATGGAGTCTAATACTTCATAAACGAAAAAGCATTTGTTCCAATTTTATCAGGATTCAGTTACCACAACACGAGCACGACACCGTACCGATTCGTCAAACACGTCACGAATGAACATACTTTAGAGTGCATCGATTATACTACCATTTCTTCCTACATCGCCAGAAATGGAGCCTCATCTAGCGATGGGAAAGCCCTAAACTGAGCAATTCCGGGATTTGCCAATGATTCCTATTTGGAATCTGAAACAAGACGGTTCACAGATAATCATCAAACCAGTGTAGACTAAAATTTTTCGAATTGATGAGTGTGACTTGGTGGCAGTTAGTAAAATGAAAAACAGCAGGACATCCAAAAAAGATTGGCCGTTGGAGACGGCTAGCAAGATGATTCGATGCAAAGCGCGCCGAAAACATTCCCTTCTCTGTATTCGAGTTCAGTATGCCCACCAGAAAGGTCAACATTCCAACAATGTCTGAATACTCTATATACCTGCCTTTGTAATATATCTCTATCCACACTTCTATGGCGAATTCTGATTTCTAATACCGTCAGCACACAATTTCAATTACACATATTTGCATGGTGTAATGACGAAGGAGCGTCGGTCCCACCAATCACATGTGCCCGTAAAGTGACCGTAGCCGAAACCGGATTCAACATTCTGCACTTTATAACCGAA
>JAAUYH010097641.1_pt1 | contig 12656 bp, 10 predicted proteins | sample 7278061 | NCBI WGS metagenome assembly JAAUYH01 (sample SAMN14350203, study PRJNA611818) | marine sediment metagenome | isolation source: surface marine sediment (0.6m) | place: French Polynesia: Moorea | collected 2018-08
CCCCCCCCCCCCCCCCCCCCCCCCCCCCCCCCCCCCCCCCCACCCCCACAACCCCCCCCCCCCCCCCCCCCCCCGATTCTTCAACCGCTTCCTGTTCTTTCGGCGCTAACATCGTCTCGGTGAAAAACGACGTCGCCTCAAACGAAGCCCGCCATTAAAGAAGTAGCGCCTGGGCCTCGCACACCAATAATAGTTTCCATGCGGTTGTCCTTCCATATTGCGAAACTTGTCGCATGCAACCCTGAACATATCGCAGATATGCTGTCACAGGAACGCCCACTACTATGAGCTTCAACGAGCGCACCAGGAGCGACCTTTTCGAATGTGCACCAGCAATCAATCCGAAGAATCCCCCGAACAGCACACCTGAAACGAGCTGTCGCGCGGTCGTCATCAATGCGTACTCCGCACGCGCGTCGGCACTCATCAGCTCCATGGGAACTTCTTCAGGATGGCCTGTGACGCCGTTCATTCGGACAGATGAGGACGGCACTATTCGTGAACTCAAATGCATGAACGCAAAAGACTTCTATCACGTTTCACAGCTCCATCGGCAGCGCAACATTCAAAAATTTCAGCCAGTGACCCACGCCGGTCATTGTTGTCCTCATTCCGCTCAGTCATAACCACTCGTACAGTTTCGCGTTGTAGTTCATTCCGATTCTTCTCATCCACAAAACCTGGCAGCGCGTCCAGCGTCAGTGCTTCGCGCATCGTCATTTTCATAATGCAACTCGCAATACCGACCACACCACGCTGCACCATCCTACGAAATTCTTATCATGAAGCCGCAGAAACGTTACCTACCTCGTCGCAATCACAGATGTAATTCATCATTGAACAACAATCGATTCGTCGTGTGCACAATACAACACGACGGTGTCCATCGCCGTCGAATCGCGAAACGGATGATCCGGACCCAATTAGCGGCACGTCACCATGGCGGGTTCATTTGTGGCGCAGAATCACAAGATGAAGCGCGTAACGCGCGTGGCACGCACACTCGATAGAGAACGAGAAAAGGATTGCGTTGATTCGTTAAGTTGGGTTGGGTTAAGAGTCTGATGATGGTGAGCACATTGACGGAATGGGTACGGCAATGCTGCACCACAGTCACAGCCTTCCCTCTCCACGATGTCCAACGTTTTTAGACAAACCCTACCTCCCTGACTGCAAATAAACCACCACAAATCTTACAGCTGTGATCGAATCTCCAAGCCGAAACGCACAATGCATCCAAGGTATAATGGGGCCTGTACGGTAGCGTATGCTGTAGTCAAACAGAAACATGGAGAAGAATCGACGCCAGTTTTTGACGTGGGAACAGAAATTCGAAATTGACAATGAACTACAACATCACCAAATTTCGAACTTAAACTGCTCAGTGGATGAGGTCTGACGATGGGCAAATCAGAAATTAAATCTCCAAAAAATTGCTCATCGAAATACAATTTTGAAGATGAAGCGTGGGAAACATCTAATCGAAAATAAGTCGAAGAAAGCAATTTGAAGAAGAAAAGTCGATATTTCGTTAATAAGAATAAATCTCTGGAAGCAGCTATCACTTTTTGGATATGGGATATGTGCGACATGAAAGTATATATGTCCGATGAACTAATTAAAAAAACAAGGTTATTCAAATAATTTAAATCGAATAATTCTAGAATAAGATCAAATGCATTAAAATTCAATAATGGTTACTTCAGAACCCAGAACTCGAAACAATTTTTAATGCTATCGATGCCATGGAGAAAATGGTAATGTTAATCCAAACGTTAGTAGATACGAACCAGTTGTCATATAAGAATAGTTAAATAATTATGATATGAAAGATATATAGAATGCCGACAAGCCCGATTTTTATGAAATCATCAAGAGGAACAATTGCTCCAGCTTGTATTCCCGAGAGAAAAAGAACCTTTAACTTGGTTACGGAGTTGAAATGCGGGTAGAAGACAAAAATTCCTAAATTTTTAGTATAGAACTCAAAAAATTCCATATTCTGTAATGAAAGAGCATCAGATTTAAATATTTGGTACGAGGCCAGTCCAAGAGCGTGGATGAAATTTTCTATTTGAACACCTTCCAGAAATAATTTGATTGATATATGTGTATCTGAAAAACCAGTAGGGCGTGTTGCTTTACTTCTGGACGATGCTTCAGCGAATGTAGAAATCGAAGATCCATATTTTTATTCAAACGTGGAAGTCATTTTTCTTCTCTGAGATACAACAGCACATTTTACAGCCATTAGATGCTGCTCCAATGGATGCTTTGAAGAGAAAATACCGAAAAACGAGATACAAACGTGCGCTTTCATTGATTTAAAATGCAAAGACAAAAGAATTATTTTTTGTAGACGTAATACAATTTATGTATTGGATGTAGACTAGATGACGAAAAATTGATCAAAAAATTATTACAATTGTTAGAAAAAAAACTGACTACTTGATTCAATCAGAAAAATGGATGGAAAAATTGATTAAGAAGTAAACGAAGAAACACTAAATCATCTAATTTATAAGGCGAAAATGATTGTGTTGTGCTCATATCAGAGTTCGCATTAGTACAAATGAACTGTTCGCAGAAACGATAAAAAATTAAGCACTAATTTTACTGAAAAACAGTAAATCACGTCGATGGACAAAGTTTTTTCTCTAGAAATTACCGCTCTAAGCAAAGTTCATTACATAGAAGTAGATTACTTCCTATTATTTAGCTATTTCAGTTTTATACTCTTTGAGTGACTTATATTAGTTTTCTACTACTTATTCGTCAAGTAAATTTCAATATAACTTTCCGTCGTGCATCTTGTTCGTAAAACGCTATTCGTCGTACTTGAGTAGAATTGGGTTGTTTGACAAGTCTAAAGTTGTTTTTTGAACATGATTGTACGATTTCAGTTTTCGTGTGATAGCATATACATTGCAAATTGTATGTTTCGTTTAGAATACATTTTTTCGGATCTATTCCGATTATCAATCGAATAGTCATCGGATTAGAATTAAATGACAGAATTCAATTTTTCTAAAGCATTTTTCGACGTCTCCAATATTACCTGACAAGTTACGAAAGCCTCTAAAAGAGCCTTCCAAAATATTCTAGCAACTAATATAAAGTATGTATATTTGAATGTCAAGCGATGTAAAGACAACAATTATCAACAACGGCTGAACTATTGCTATCTCGCACATTATGGTCATTTTACAAGGACATTCTATTATCTTCTCATTGACTCTTGAACAACAAAGATACTTTAACTCGGAACTTACGAAGAAGACAGCTAGTCCAGTGAAGTTGAAGTTTTGCTACGCAAAATTTTTTACAAAGAAAAAAGAGCAGTGAAAGTCATAAACGGTCGGTGCCCAACGATAGTCAGAAAATCCGCTTGATCCATTGTTGCTTTCATGAAGCTCTCGGACATGCCACTATCAGCCATTCAACTTGATGTCAAACTATTTCGAAAAACAGAAAAATGAAGTCCAAGTTCAAAGGATATAAAATTTTTAGTGTATCTACTCCTGTTCAATTGAAAATGATTTGAATAAGATTGTACGGTAAATTTTGATGGGACGGATTAATCTATAAGGGGAAGAAAAGGATCATCGAAACATCTTACAAAAATCTGCTGAAAAAATGATGATCTCAGCATTCAATATAAGGTACAAATATGTACGGAAGTTGATCGAAAATGCCTGATAGGTTAAGAGTTGAAAGCGTTTCATTCATCAATTTTTGGAAGATGACTTGAGTCGATTGCGCCATTAAGAATGAGCTGTCAAGAAAAATCCCGTCATGAAGCTTCAGAACGCAGTACGAACATGACACAATCCAAAGCGGTAGCTGCCGACGATCCGAGAGCGGTGTCTATGTGGAAAACGATTGGAGTTATTGAAAATGAGAGCCAGGCACCGCTCGCTTTTAGGAAGGTGATTTTTGAAGCGGTGATGGGCATGTAATATAAGATTCGCTGCCCGGTGAATGATGAAGCCTATAGGATAGCTTTTCAGAGCAGCTCTCGATAATCCAGTCAAAACAAACAAAAATGTACAAAGATGAAGTGAAGGAAGAAGTACAGAAAACGATGATCGTGGCAACATCAGGTGTAATTTTCTATGGAACTAGCTCTGTAAGCATTTGTTATTTACGCCGCGAAAATTGTATTACGGACCCAAATTGGAACAGGCAGCAGATTGGAAGTAACTGCATTGTAGCTGAACTCTTTCGGTACTAAGGTACGATTGAAGGAAATGGGTTCACGGATAACGAATTTAGAAGAAAAGGGTCGTTGATGCTGGAATCTGATACACCTCTTGAAACTAACATAGTTGGGCTAAATCAAATGATGTACCTATGCAATTTGGGTAAAGTATCAGCAATGAACTGTCCGCCATTCCATTTTGCATAAATGATCTAGGATATTCATACCGATAGCTTTTCTGTCCTACAGAGGGAGTACCTTTTATGCCATCGCGGCGAACGTACTCGATTTTGAATCCAGACAGATGCATATACAGATCAAGTATTCGTGCGAGCTCGTTGGATGCTTACTCTACGCTATTAGAAGGAATTAATAGATTTTAAATTTCCATTTTTAGCATGTTCATCTTGTTTGCTGATGGTAGGTCAGCGAGCCGTGCATACTGAGGCCTAGTATGTTCGCCAAATAATCCCTTCCAATAATTATAATATATGAATGATGGCCGAAATCAATCTTTTATACGAGATTTTTCCATGCTAGCTAATTCCTGTTATACTATTGCCTTTGATTTGTAAAGGTAGTAATCATTGGGAGCTTGAGAGGTTCCTAACTAAGAGAGCGCGAATGATCACGTGCAGATGCAGATTGAAATACGAGCATGCCAGTACATTCTTCAAAAACGTATTTTGTAGTCTTTTGCAAAATTACTACAATCTCACAGGTAGGGTACTGGAAATGTCACTATCATACCACGCAGGCGGCCTTTTTGTACAGAATTCTATTACAGTTGACTTCATCTCTTGTTTGAGGGCTACAGTTTGATGTCAAGTAAATTGTTAGAAATCATTAACCTTCTGTTATTTTCAATTGTTTTACGGCCTGAAATAGGTACAAGTACTTAAAAGTTTTGTTTCCACGTCCACTAATCCATCTCTGACATTCTTCATCGGTAATCTTATGTTCTCATTAAATTAATGATTGTTTAATGCTGTAACGACCCTTTAATAGCGGATCCCATGTACTTCTATCATACTAAAGACATTGAAGAGTGTATAAAATTGTGTTAAAAAATTGTAGTCGTATTCCGAAATCTTTAAATTGACACTTGGATCATTGTATTCGTCTCTTTTCAGTTTCTGACCGGAGTGATGGAAGTTCACTCAAGTTCATCACTCGGCTATTAGCAGTATATCAATCCTCATTAAAATCAACCTGTATTCGATTAAAGTCCAGAAATTATACTGCCGCAGAACCTTAGAAATACAAGAGTTTGTTCAAATAAGATCTATATTTCATAAATCTGCATACAAATTCAGATATCGAAGATAGGACAGAAAAAGATGAAGTAAAAACCATGCACAAGAATAGATCGAGAACTGAACAGCATTTTAGTCAGCATATTTCTCATACGCAGTGCTGGAATTGAATATGCATGCCCCACACTCATCCGCTGATTGTACACACGATATTTCAATCATTTCGGCTCCCAACTTCTGATTTCGACTCCAAGTGTGATTCTACGGTACTTAGTAATATTCCTCAAATTTTCTCAGTTCGGCTTGGAACGTAATGAGTTGATACTTCTAGTATGAGGCATTACGGTCCGTTAAACTCGTACTTGCTCTCATGTTCAAAGAGAAAAACAATTTGTTAATGTCGTGAAACTCCACAGTCACTGCTTCACAATATATTTTTGATTTTTCCCTTCGCAGAAATTAATAGAAACAAAAATAGGAACTTGACAAGAACCAATACTCAACGCGAAATTAACATGGATGTCGTACGGCCTGCAAGTGGTCATCGATTAGTGTCCCAAACGTGGGTCGAGTGAGAAGCAGCGCTCGAAAGAAACGCCAAAACTCTACCAGGTACGTCCCAGCAAAGTGGGCCCTGTGATGATGAAGCTGAACCCGACTAATGGGAAGGACTACCTAGCTTACCTAGATGAGGTAGCAGATCCAACTTTGCGGAAACTCGGAATAGTCTATCCGAACGGGTAGCTGAGGAAGTATAGGAATACTTCTTGGTCGGAACAACAACTCCGGTTGGAGTAAGAACAGATACCTCTCCCTATAGAGGTTGCAAGGTATTTATTGAGGATAGGACATTACACCTGTAATGGATGCACTGTAAATAAGATATTCTAGCTACGCTAAAAATGTACCTAAGAGAATTGAGTAGGACCTATTTTTGCAACCATAGGACTACGTGTCGAACACAGCACACCTATAGAGAGGCCATGACTGCGGTATTATAGAAATAACACGAAATGAAACGAACACGCAACGATGATTGTGTAACAGAGACATAGAAAGCTCGAAACATTAGACAATTCAATAGAAAGCGTAGGCGGCGATCAAGCGTACGCTATAAGGCCCGCCTCATGTAGGTTGCCGTCATAATAGAAAGAAAAATAGAATACTGCATTATAGAGAACATAATGCCCATTTTAAGTAATCAAAATAAATGCAAATGCTATGGAGTAATATCAGTGTGAGTTATCAGGCTATTTCAAAAATAATGGTTTCTGTTTCATCTGACCCTCATAAACCGAAGATTCGCGAGACTCGCTCGATCTTACATTTCACTATATGAATACTTGAATAATTTTCTTTGTTTACAATATCCAGGTGAACATCTGTATCGGATTATCATCAAATACGAATGATTCATCTTCTGTCTTTTCGAGTTTTCGACAGTAGAATACTTCATAATTTATTGAACACATTTCACTAAGTAGGAGTTATTAATGTTCGATTTTTACGTTACCAAAATCTCATCCTTAGGAGCACGACTTTAAAACAACTGGCTCAACTCGTAGAGACAACTAACAGTGCATTTTATCAGCCATGCTGCAAAACCAATTTTCTTCACTTCTGCAATAATTGTTCAAGTTATCGATGTATAGTGCTACTGGAAGGACAGGTATAAAATAGACATATCATTAGGATTAGATTAGACCTTTACCATCACGGTGAATAAAGTAACAATTTTTTCTCGAACTCCGATCGAAGAATTCTATAATAACCTTCTGACATCAGTGCAAATAATTCAGCTTTTTTTCTAATGCATGTGTCTTCCGCTTATCTTCTGAAACGTCAAATTTGTTCGAAGAGTTATTTTATCGGCAATAAGAAATGTCTTTTCTTCTTACGCTGAAGTTTTTGATAGAGCGAAAGGACAGAAAAAGCTAACTTAGGCGATTACATCGGTAAAGCAAAGTTAAATTTATATTGCCCACTGTCTTTCCAAAACCATCTCGCGGGGTCCCATCTGTCGAATGTTGCTTAGGGCTTGTCTCGAAATTTGTAAATTGTTTCGTAAAAAATGATTTGAACGAAAGCATCAGGGACTTTTACATCTGATCTTAATCCAACTATTCCATTCAATTTTTTAACGTGCTGAAGGTAATCGGTTTGCCGCTGACTATCACCGTCCTCAACCTATCGTGCTCATATCCCTTATCCAGCAGCGTGACGCCGTGAAAAGCGGTAGTCCGGTCATGCAATGCCGCAGGACAACAACTCAGCGCAAACGGGTCAAAGCAAGTGTACTAGGTGCACATCGGTGTTGCAAGGTACTTTGCAGATTTAGACAAAACCACTGCAATCGTATTGAATGGCTTCAGCGCTCTTCTCTGCACCCTATACTGGAAAACCTCCAGAACGTTTCCGCCGACCATGAAAACGAGTGTAAAAGTCAAGGAAGACCATCCATCTTTGTTCCGGCTGTATTGAAGGCAGTAGATATCAAGATATTTTATTCATATGAGCCTCCGTTCATATCGAAGATGCGAAATCGAGCTGTGCTGTACACCACCTGCTTTTTTTGATTCCGCAACTTTTTGAGTCATCTACTAAACTGATTCCAATAGTATTGAATTCAGTTGCCTTCTTAATGGGAAAATTCTCTATGATTTTGTGGAGACAGTTGTCAGTCGCCTTAACATGTGCATAAATTCCAGAGAAGTCGACCTTCGATTTGTATGCAGACATAGCATTGGTGGATGGGATTGTTCGGCAGGGAGTATTCATCTTTGCCTTTCCATTCTAAAAATGAATATTCTCCTCGTTATGCTTTGATCTCTATCCTCCCAATTTCGATTATTCTTGCGCACCTCGCTTCTTGCCACTAACTAAGCTCTACTTTGCCTCTTCCTATATCAACCATTCTCTCTTCTTTTCGAATAATTCTCAATGTTCTCTATCTAAGTGTCTACTACACGGCCATTCCTACTCACATCCCTTCGCCCGCAGATCATCCTCAGTGGCTTATACAGCTCAGTCGTAATAAGACGCTTTGCGTTTTCTGGCAGTGAGTCAGGAAATACGGAACGCTTCTCCATAAACTTTTGCAGCTCATTTTCCTTATTCTTCTTTGCTGCCGCTTCTTTAGAACCATGTACTAGCTCGGAGACCTCTTGAGTGTGCCTATCTTTCTTTCTACGATAGAAGGAACAAAATATATACACAGAATTTAGGAAAATTATTCAAATGATAACATAGCTTCGATTCGAGGAGGGAATTGGAAAAAATTGGTTCCTTTAAACAATGCCAAGTCAAATGTGTTATTAATGGGTGGTTGAGAGGTGGCGATTTCGTTGAGTTTTACTTCCGAATACTTCTTTACTTATATAGGCTATCTAGTGTCAGCCATGAGTTGGCATAGCGGTTGTACACATCGGCAAGTTTACAAATTTAGAACGACCGTTGGATCGAAGAATGACCGTTGAGATCGTGCAACGGCCGTTTGATCGAAGCACAGCCGTTGTGCAAGTTTGCATGACCGTTGGAAAGCTTGCATGGCCGTTATACTGACGCAAGGGCGTGTGCGAGTTTCTACCAGCCGTTATATGGATGCAATAATTGATGTCAACATAACGGTTGATTGATGACAACATAGTAACCAAATTGTGTTGCAGGAACGGAAATGTTATCTGACTCAGATAAATCGGAATTCATTACAGAAACAAGTTACTCACTCCTAAATTGCAAAACGTTCACAGGTTGATGTTGATTCCAGTAGTTTGAATAGAGCAGAATTTAACCAATTCCTACAAAATGGAAGTAACGGCTATCAAGAAAATATCACTCGATTGTTACTAACTTCTCAATAAGTCTTGAGTGCTTCACTTTTAGAGAGAAGTTTTTCTTCTTTTCTTCTAGCTTTTAGCGTTGCACATTACTGAAAAGTCTCTAGCATGGTGCAGGATGCCAAAATGTCCTACAGATATGATAATTGAACCGGTTCGGGTAGAGACTTGAGAATTTGAAATCGATCGATCAGACGCAGTGATATTTTAATTCGATTTTGAGTGCAAAGATTGAGCTATAAAGAAATTATCTCAATGCATGTAACGTGATTATTGAAAGCAACGTATACACCCCATAGAACTTGACTCATATCTAGCTGACTGATATATACGTACTATTCCATGCCTCATTGGGTAGTTTGTCACTCATTCATCAATTTTACTCGAATGTGAATGAAAGTTTTGTTTAATATCTGCATTAAACGGAATCTATGCCGTAACTAGGAACATAATTTGAATGACATATTTCAATCTCTAAATAAACTGCCCAACAAGCAATTAACACTTCGATTCATATTCGTTAATCCTGAGAATGTACAATGGATTTCAAGTATTCATCGCTCTTTTTTTCAAAGAAAGGAATCAGTCACGCTCGCATGAGACCTTCTTTAAAAATATTCGCAGAGCCAAACTGTCTTGATCTAAAAATTTGGTTGTGAATGCTGTAGTTCCTATTCAACCTTCGCTCAAGAGTCAGTCTGTTGCTAATAAAATCCATTTTCTGAAATACATACAGTCTATTGCCACATTTTTAAACCAGCGGATTCGAAAGAATTCTGTTTAAATAATTATTCTACCTTCGAGACAAGATACCGCTTTCACCATAGTATTCATTATTAGCCTGATAGAACTGTTACATAACCTATTTGAATTAGATCTGTCTTCAAATACAACTTCATAGCGGTGAAAGAAATCGCTTTCTATATCCTATGACAGACTTGATTCGGCGAAACAGATCATGAAGGCTGCAAGTTTCAGGCTCAGTAATCCACGACGACTTACAAGCGGTCTGAAGGTCTAGAAGGGTGGTGATCCTACTGGAAAATTTCCAGAAGAGCGATTTATCCAATATATTCACTGGTAGAACAGGTTGCCTGGGGTTCTTGCCCCACGCAAGCTATTAGTGGCGCATTAATTCCCTGGAAAAATTCATCAGAGTCACATGTGCTTGAATTATCTCCCGTCGACGTCGCGTTCTGTTGTATGGCGGATTCTGCATAAGATAAGCGAGTGCAGCAATGTATCCCGTCGTTTTATATCGTGCTGTCGAACTCCTATTAAACTAATTTGTCTAATTAGACCAAAGCTAAATCTGAATCATCTCAAAAATATCCATTACTTTAACTTTCTTATTAAGGTCTTTTAGCCCTTAGAGATTTTTCACTTCAAATAGACGAGATCTTTTGTATTTTAGGCTGTTCAACTGAAATAACCAACGATCAGCGCTCCGTTAATCCAGTTAGGTGCGATGTCTATGCTGTATTGTCAATGGAAGCATAGCAGGTACCATGATGCACGCATAAGTAATTTCATTTCAGTATGAAAGCTGATTGAGACAAATTCGGGCTAACGAGGTAAATTTTGTGGCCAAGATAGTCCAAATTTCATATGAGAGTTGACGACAAGAGCTTAACTGCTTCAAAAAAGTTTAGTTATAGACAATAATACTCTTTGGCACGCCATAGTCAAGCCCCTAGACATAGATAAAGATTGAGACCCAAACATTTTTTAGATTTGATTCGAAAATTGAAAAAGTATCACTGCGCATGTTTAATTTCTACACATAACCGGTTAGATTTCGTTGAGATGCCAAGGTAGACGCTGCAAGGGTTCATTCCGAGTTCGCTTAAAGAACTTGAAAGTCGAAATATCGAACAAAGTTTAAGATTCATGAAATGCGATTCATTATTAGGATACGTGTCCGTTATTTAGGGTAAGTATGTCACTTTCACCAAGTGATTGCTACTTTTTCGTCCTTAGAAGGCGATATGAACATCGTCGTGATTCTATTGATGTTTGACTATGCAACTATGATTTGATTCGATAGTCTTAGCTGAAGGTGATTCGATCAGACGCGATTCAAGTTCGATTCGAACTCGTAGTATTGATCTAGAAATCAGCAACTATCGTAGTTTGATACTAAAGCATTATCACTTACAACGTAGAAAACGTCGAAAATTTAAGAACCACAAAAAGGATGCAGTAAGTGCGATACCTAAAGAACGATAGAAAACACGTTTTGATTTTATTTTAAGACAGCATAGAAGAATTGAATATGGGTTATGAATTGTATCACATTATTTAGTGGAGTGAACTGAATCGGGAACTAGCAATTTTGTCTGTAAACAAAACAAATAACATAATTTGGGAAATGCATTGACCTGTTTCTGATCAGCCTCTGAGAATTACGACCACAGAGAAATATGCTATCTTTACCGATTTCTGATACAGAGAAATTCTGAACTTCATAGCATGAATTTCTAGATAGCTGTAATTTAAATTGTAAAATGAGGACTTGAAGTATTTTTGCAGAATACTTATTCAATTATTTTGTCTCTTTGCATTTTCGCGCATATAAGTCGACTTTCATTATCAATTCCTTTGTTTCCAAAAATGGTGAATAAAACTCCCAAAACTCATACGCGTTTCATGGTATAGACAAGATGAATGCCTTGATATTTCTACAACTTTATCATGCAATTTAAATAATTGGTTGCTACGAGTGATTTCGTAAGACTTTTTCCTTAGCTCAAATCATAAACCTTTTATACAGGTTTCTTGGTGTATATTGAATGATTATTGGGAAACCTATACCGAAATATACGTCCTAAATTAATGAATTCTCTCGGGCGTCATTCGAAATTAGCTCCGAAGTCAGGTCTCGTAGAACTTTAACTGCAGTATGCTCATCAAAAAAAGTCTGAATATGAAGAATGTAAGTGGAGTTGTGTAGATTCTGAATTAGAATTGCATGCATCCAAAGTTGAACATGGCCATACCCAGTTGTTCATCAATGAAAAGAATAGAGATTATTCGAAGTCTAGAAAGTCCTGATTATATTTCTAAGACGTGCCCTAAAAATTATGGAACTCTTTATCATTGCCCGATGATGAAAAATGCAAATATCCGTAGAGCTCAAAGCAAGATGTTTCATGTGACATCCGACTCAATCGCTAAATTTTCTTTGTTCATAGCGTCATTATTTAGGAAACTAATAATGCAGGCTAAGCAATATACGTTACAAATCGTACAGGTATGTCTTGAGATGTCATTTAGACATCATTAAAACTTAAAAAAATGGGCTGGTTTACGTATATTAGTTGATCAATTCATTCAGATGGTAACCTGCATTCTGTTTTGAGG
>JAAUYH010053210.1_pt1 | contig 12655 bp, 13 predicted proteins | sample 7278061 | NCBI WGS metagenome assembly JAAUYH01 (sample SAMN14350203, study PRJNA611818) | marine sediment metagenome | isolation source: surface marine sediment (0.6m) | place: French Polynesia: Moorea | collected 2018-08
CGAACCATGACCGCATATCAAGTTGCAGATCAAACCAAGTTAGGAAAAGTGGTTTCAGTTCGGGGTAGTATCATTGATGTCCAGTTCCCCAAACCTATACCGGAAATTTACAATCAGCTGAAAGCCGGTGAAAATGGCGAAATTATTATTGAAGTTATAACCCATGTTAATGCTGAGATTGTTAGAGGTATCGCTTTAACTCCAACCTCTGGCTTAGCTCGTGGTTCAATGGTCTTTAACACTGGACATTCATTGGAAGTACCTGTAGGAAAGCACTTGTTAGGCAGAATGTTCAATGTATTTGGAGATACGATTGATGGCAAAGAAAAAATCAATGATGGAGAGTGGCGTTCGATACATCAAGTCTCAGTACCATTGGTAGAGCAATCTACCAAGTCAGAAATTCTGGAGACCGGGATAAAAGTAATTGACGTACTTGCACCGTTAGAACGTGGTGGTAAAGCTGGATTATTCGGTGGTGCTGGTGTTGGCAAAACCGTTTTAATTACAGAAATGATTCACAATATAGTTAGTCAGCACTCGGGGATCAGTCTATTTTGCGGTATTGGCGAACGTAATCGAGAAGCAGAGGAACTTTACCGGGAAATGCAATCTACAGGTGTTTTAGATAACACTGTATTAATATTTGGTCAGATGAATGAGCCACCGGGAGCAAGATTTAGAGTCGGTCATGCAGCTTTAACAATGGCTGAGTATTTTCGAGATGATGCGAGACAAGATGTACTGCTTTTAATCGATAATATATTTCGGTTTATTCAGGCAGGGCAGGAAGTTTCTGGATTGATGGGACAGTTACCTTCTCGTGTGGGTTATCAACCAACTCTATCAACAGAATTAGCCCAATTAGAGGAAAGAATTAGTACAACAAATAAAGGTGCAATTACTTCCGTCCAAGCAGTTTATGTCCCGGCTGATGACTTTACCGATCCCGCAGCCGTTCACACTTTCGGTCATTTATCAGCATCCATTGTCTTGTCCCGCAAACGAGCTAGTGAAGGTTTTTATCCGGCAGTCGATCCCCTACGTTCCAGCTCTAAAATGCTAACGCCAAGCGTTGCAGGTAAGCGTCACTACGAAATTGCTCAAGCAGTTCGACAAACTCTGGCAAATTATGAAGATTTGAAAGATATTATTGCCATGCTGGGTATTGAAGAGTTATCGGTAAATGATAGGAAAACAGTTTATCGATCGCGAAGACTAGAGCGATTTTTAACTCAACCTTTCTTTTCCACGGAGCAGTTTATTGCCAAAAAAGGTAAATTGGTCAATTTATCAGCAGCATTAGATGGTTGCGAAAGAATTTTAAATGATGAGTTTTCAGAATATCCAGAAGCAGCACTTTATATGATTGGAGGAATTGATGAAGTTGGGGATGGGGCATAGAGAATTAGTGCAGCGTTCTGTTTCCTATAGATTTGAGGTAAGCATTGAGTTTGGGTAATAGTTCATCAGTTATTAATTTAAGTTTATTGGTCTGGTCTTTTGTTAATAGTTTTCTAACGTAGACTAATCTCAACCAACTAATTGTTTCCTACAAAGAACCTCTGGCAATTTTAACAAATCGGCGATTGTCTTGGTCGTTAAAACGTCCCCGACCCTCTGCAATATTTGCACACACGCTATCAGCAGACCTAACTATTTGCTTACCAACTAACTGTATTTTTCTCAAAGCTGTTCCAGGTTTTGGCAATACTCCAAACCTCATTAGCTAATTTTTCAGCTAATTTATAAACTTCCAAGTCTTCAAAATCAGGTTTTGCCAAACGATCTTTTCCAGCAATATTACTATGTAGTTTTATTATTCCCAATTGCCAATTTCAAAATCATAATTCCAAAATCATAAGTTCAAAATCATAAGTTCAAAATCATAAAACTAAAAAATTCCCATACTTATTATCCAATGCCCAATTCCCAGGAATGTTTATGAAACTCAAAGTATTGTTACCAACAGAAATTCTCATAGAAGAGGTAGTCAGCAAAATCACTGCTGAAGCAGAGAACGGCTCCTTTTGTATGTTACCCAATCACGTTGATTTTGTGGCTGGATTAGTTCCTGGACTTTTGTTTTTTGAACTGGAAGACGGAAAAGAAATATTTCTAGCCATAGACGAAGGGATCCTAGTTAAATGTGGTTCCCAAGTCTTGGTATCAGTCAGAAATGCAGTCAAAGGAAATGATTTAGAAACTTTGAAAAACACCGTTGCACAAGAGTTTCGTAGTTTGGACGAACGAGAGAAAATGACTCGTAGCGCCCTTGCCAAACTCGAAGCTAGTTTTGTGCGAGGTTTTCTGGAAGTCGGAGGGAAGTCATGAAAGACAAACCCCGTAAAACTTGGGAAAAATTTCAAAAGCAAGTCAGTACTAAATCAGAACGCAAACTGAAAGCACGAAAAGAAGGAAATCATGCTATTTGGTTTGGTTTAGGTATGTTTGGCATTATTGGTTGGTCGATTACAATTCCAACTTTGCTAGGAATTGCTTTAGGAATTTGGATTGATAGCCACTTTCCCAGCCCTTATTCCTGGACTTTGATGCTGCTGTTTGTTGGCGTCGTTCTTGGTTGTATGAATGCTTGGTATTGGATCGAACGGGAACGCTGCAACGATGACTGAATCGGTACAAATGCTTCCACTGCTAGTTTTATTGATGGGTCTAGCAATTACCATAGCTATATTTGCTAAAGCTTTATTGGGTAAAATTGGTATTCCTGCCTTAGTTGCTTATTTGACAGTTGGTTTTCTGTTAAAACTTGCAGATACACATTGGCATTTGCTCTCGCAAGAAGGGGAAGAAATTTTTGAGTTTTTGGCAGAAATTGGAATTATTTCATTGTTGTTTAGAGTTGGGTTAGAAAGTGATTTACTAGAACTATTAAACCAATTACCTAAGGCATGCGGTATTTTCATTGGCAATGTTGTATTTAGTGGTGCACTAGGCTTTATTACATCTTATTTCTTACTACACATCCCACTGACCCCCAGTTTATTTGTAGCCATTGCTTTGACTGCCACTAGTGTTGGTGTTGCTGTTGGGGTGTGGAATGAAGAAAATACAGTCCAATCTCAAGATGGTAAAATTCTCTTGGATGTAGCGGAGTTGGATGATATTGCCAGCGTCGTATTAATGGCACTGCTTTTTGCTGCAGCATCATCAATTCACAACGGTCATCAAATTTCCTTAATAAAGCTTATCGCTAAAACGTCAGGCATATTTTTTTTGAAAGCAATCCTATTTGCTGCTTTTTGCTTATTCTTTTCCCGCTACCTGGAAAAAAAATTGACTCGGTTTTTTAATCAAATCGAAAAACCTCCAGATCCGATGTTAGAGATAGTGGGAGTTGGTTTTATCATAGCTGCGATCGCTGAATTATTAGGATTTTCTGTCGCTATTGGGGCATTCTTTGCAGGACTTGTATTCAGTCGTGATGCCGAAGCCGTGAAAATAGACGCCTCTTTTGGAGCTTTGTATGAACTATTTACCCCGTTCTTTTTTATTGGTATTGGCTTAAAGGTCGATCCCAGTGCATTCAATACAGGTTTGAGACTCGGGTGTATTTTACTTATCGCGGCTATACTGGGTAAGCTAATTGGTGCAGGGATACCAGCTTTTTTTGCTACAGGTTCTACAGGCGCTGTACTCATAGGTAGTAGCATGATCCCCAGAGCGGAAATATGCATGATTGTCATGCAACGAGGATTGCAACTTGGTGATTGGGCAGTACCTCCAAATATATTTTCAGCAATGGTTTTTGTTTGTACAGCTACCAGCATCATTACACCAGTGCTATTACACTTCTTGTTCAAACAATTATCACCAGTTAAAGAGGGAAGTATTTCTTATGAGTAATTTTTTGGATATTTTCATATCGTTCCCACTGGGATTTTTCCTAGGAATTTTATATTTCAGTAGCCTGTGGTGGACAGTAAGACAACTACCAACAACTCAACAACCAATTCTTTTAATTTTAGGTAGTTTTATTGCTCGTTTGAGTATAGCTATTCTTGGCTTTTACTTGGTTATGGACGGACGTTGGGAAAGGTTAGTAATTGCTTTATTAGGCTTTGTTTTGGCAAGGAGTATGTTGATTCGGCGCTGGCGTCCCCGAGGTATTTCTAAGAAGTTAATAAATAATACTGATTATCCAATAATTTAACTGTTTAATTTAGCTTTGAAAAGGAGATAATATCTGTAAGACAATCTTTAAGGCGATGTTGTAAAATATTAATTCACAAAACTATTAATTCACAGGACCATTAATTCACAAAACTATTAATTCACAAAACTGCTCGCCTCATAAAATTAGTCCCGTTGTTCTCTTCAAGAATTACTTTTGGGAGTCCTAACTTAAAAATTATGACAAGTTAAAATTATGGCAAGCGATCTTGAAAAGATACTTAATCCTGACACTACCGTGTTATTTCAATGGGGAACAATTACTCTTAATGCCACAATTGTTTTTACCTGGGTGATCGGGACATTTTTAGTAGTGGTTTCTTGGTTGGTAACTCGTAACTTATCAGTAAAACCAAAAATACCGCGTTTGCAAAGTTTATTAGAAATAATTGTTGAGGGAATTGCTAATCAAATTCGTGAAGTAAGTCAACAAGAATCCCAAGAGTATATAGGTTTTATTGGTACTTTATTTCTGTTTATTGCTGTTTCCAATATCCTTGCCATTGTCCCTTTTTATCAGCCACCAACGGGTTCTCTTTCGACAACAACGGCTTTGGCATTGTGTGTATTTATTGCTGTACCATTCTTTGGAATTATGAAACGTGGCGCAATTGGTTATTTAAAAAATTACATCCAACCCACGCCTTTTATGCTCCCATTCAATATTATTGGCGAGTTTTCCCGAACTTTGGCATTAGCTGTCCGACTCTTTGGCAACATTATGAGTGGTAGTATGCTTGCTGCGATTCTTTTATCCTTCGTACCTTTTTTTGTTCCCATTCCTATCCAAGCATTAGGCTTATTAATAGGGGTAATTCAGGCATATGTTTTTGCCATGCTGGCAATGGTATATATTGCTTCTGCCACTACAACTCAGCGACAGAATAGATAACTTGGGACTGGGGTATTAGGAACTAATAACTAACTGTTAACTGTAGCCCCTAAGAGCGTGGCGTTAGCCATAAACTGTTAACTGACAACTGACAACTGGTAACTTAAATATGGATAATCTTGGTTTGATTGGTATGGCATCGATTGTTACTGCTGGTTTAACAATTGCGATCGGTTCTATTGCACCTGCTTTGGGAGAAGGGATGGCAGTTGCTAGGGCTTTGGGTGCGATCGCTCAACAACCAGATAAAGCTAATGTCATTACCCGTACCCTGTTTGTAGGATTAGCAATGATTGAGTCTACTGCAATTTATTGCTTTGTAGTTACAATGATTCTTCTATTCGTAAATCCCTTCTGGAATCACTTTAAGGGAGGGTAATGATGCTAATTGAATTTAATACAGTTATTGCCCAGATTATTAATTTTTTAATTTTATTTATTTTACTTTGGCATTTTTTGTATAAACCCATACTTCAGACCATCAAAAAACGCCAAGCCATGATTGATGAACGCTGGGAGAATGCTGAGGTTGCTCAAGAAAAGGCACAAAGAGAAGCTACTTTATATCGACAACAGCAAAAAGAACTGCAACAACAGCAAGAAGCCATCATGATACAAGCACACCAAGAAGTAGAGCAGGAGCGCCAAAAGCTTTTGATCCAAGCACGTTGTGAAGTAGAACAAATGGAGACAAAATGGAAGGATGCACTAGCACAAGAAAAAAATAATTTTCTACTTGCTTTACGGCAACAGGTACTAGGAGAAACTAACAGAATTGTTCGTCTTGCTCTCCGAGATTTAGCCAATGCAGACTTAGAAGAACAAATAGTTACGATCTTTTGTCAACGTCTACAGCAAACAGATAAACTCCAATGGCAAGAAATTGCTCAATCTCTTTCAAACTATAATCAACCAATTGTGATTAGTAGCAGTTTTGAAATGCCTTTTACAAGTCGGCAAAAGGTAAGAGAAACTTTAAATTTAGTATTACAAAATGCTGGTTTTATGCCTCCAAAGGATGGTGTATCAAACGAAAATCTATTCAAGTTTACAACTTTGCCCGCTTTAATTTGTGGCGTTCAAGTCAATTTAGCAGGATATGAAATTGCCTGGAATTTGGATGATTATTTGCAGATATTAGAAGAACGTTTATCGGCAACTTTTAAATAAATAGGTATGGGAATTTAGATCGGGTACTAACTAATCACCACAATTGAGGTGAAAAATGGAACATAATACTAAGTCCTTGCAAACAGTTATAAATGATACATCTGAAGCCTTCCAACAGGTATTAAATAGTTACCATGCCCAAATTAATATCCGCGAAATTGGCATAGTCAAGTCTGTGGGGCGAAGTATCGCTCATCTGTCGGGTTTACCAGGTGTTAGGGCTGATGAACTGCTTTATTTCTCAAAACCTGGGATGAAAACACCTCTATTAGGAATTGCCTTTAATCTTGATTCTGATCGAGTTGGCGCGATTGTATTGGGAGAAAGCAAGCATATCGAAGCAGGTAGCCAAGTTTACCGGACTGGTAGAGTTATGGATGTACCTGTAGGAGAACAACTCCTAGGTCGAGTTATCAATGTCATGGGTTCTTCGTTGGATGAGAAGGGAACTATTGAAACTACAGAACGCCGTCCTGTAGAGCGAGAAGCACCGCCAATTATCAATCGTGCACCAGTGACAGTACCATTACAAACTGGTTTAAAGGTTGTAGATGCTTTGATCCCCATTGGTAGAGGTCAGCGAGAATTAATTGTAGGAGATAGACAAACCGGAAAAACTGCGATTGCTTTAGACACTATCATTAACCAAAAAGATAAAGATGTTATTTGTGTTTACTGCGCTATTGGTCAACGTTCCTCAGCAGTCGCAAAAGTAATCGCTACTTTGCGCGAACAAGGGGCAATGGAATACACCACCGTGGTGGTTGCTTCCGGAGAAGACTCACCTGGATTGCAGTACATCACTCCTTATGGAGCAACCACAATGGCAGAATACTTTATGGAAAAAGGGCATGATGTTTTAATCGTATATGACAATCTAACTTGTCATGCACGAGCATACAGAGAACTCTCACTTTTACTACGTCGTCCTCCTGGTAGGGAAGCTTATCCCGGAGATATCTTCTATATTCATTCTCGCCTATTAGAGCGATCTACCCATTTACGTCCAGAATTAGGTGGGGGTTCTTTAACTGCACTACCAATCGTAGAAACACAAGCACAGAACATTTCTGCATATATCCCTACTAACTTGATTTCGATTACAGATGGTCAAATATATCTCTCCCCCGACCTATTTCAAAAAGCCATTTTCCCCGCTATTGATGTAGGTAAATCAGTTTCGCGAGTTGGTGGTAAAACTCAATTAAGCGCTTATAGTGCTGTCGCTGGAGATCTAAGACTTTCTTATTCCCAATTCCAAGAAGTCGAAGTTTTCGCTCGTTTTGGTACACAATTAGATGAACAAACGAAAGCTACTCTGAATCGAGGACGGCGCGTCCGGGAAATACTTAAACAACAGCAGTCACAACCTTTACCCGTAGTCGAACAAATAGTTGTTCTCTTGGCTGTAACTAGTGGTTTTTTCGACTCAGTACCTTTAGACAAAATTGACGAAAATAGTAAAATATTATCCCAAGCTGTTAGAAAAAACTTACCTCAAGTATGCAAAAACATTGAAATGGGCAAAAAGTTAAGCGAGCGAGAATGTCAGGCAATTTTGACAATAGCAAGCCGAGAAATTAAGGAGTAAAATTTGCAATGAATGTTCCTTTCTTAAGTAATATTTCTTTATTAAAAAAGCTCCCTTTTCTAAGTCAGTCAAATACACCTTATTGGATAAAAATTACGACCAATATACCTAAATGTACTTACTATTTTGGTCCTTTTGAAAGCAGTAAAGAAGCAGAAGTTTATGAAGATGGGTATATAGAAGATTTAGTTCAAGAAAAAGCTTTAGGAATCTCTGTTGAAACCAAACAATTTCAACCAGAATATCTAACTATTTGTGAGGACGAATAGAACTAGAATGTAGTTTTGTTAAAATTTAAAGGGGGAAGGAGAAAATAGCTTGATACGAAGCTTTTCCCCTAAAATCTATACGCATGTGACATAAAACATTTTAACCTTTGTAAACTTAGCAACTCGATCTACTAAAAAATCTTAGATAAGTTTATTTTTGCTTTATCATTAATAGCTAATAGTTATTTTTTGCTAATATATATAATATAAAGGATAAATATATCCAATATTGCTGTAAAAAAAATCAGGAAAGAAACATATTACCAAGTTAGGAGATCGAGATGATGCAAAATAAATTATCTCAACAACCTCCTCCATCAACAACAAATGGCGTGCCCGAAATCATCGAGGATCCTTGGGAAGAGAATCAATCTACAAATGCAGTGGAACTAAAAACAGAAGGTTGGCAAGCATCTGTGGATATTCACCCCTTAATTTGTGGTGAAGAAAGACCAGATAGGATCGCTCTACCTAAAGCTGAAACAAGTAAAATTAGCCCCATACAAGTATTAATTGAAGATGGGCTAAAAATTAAAGCCTATGATGGTGGAATCCTCAAAGAATACCTTAAGGAAGCTTTAGGTCTACTGTCTTGGATGCTAAAATTACCGCCAGAATATGCTAGTTGAGGAAGAGATTGTATTTACGAGCAAAATCTAGAGGGGTGCATTCTCTGCACCCCTGATATCGTTTAGTTTAAAAAAAGTCCTACGGGCTTGGGAAAAGATAGGGGAGAAAAGTGTAGATTCTCATTCTTCCTAAAGCCTTTTTTGTATAGCGCTTTTCATTTGAATAAAGTACATTTAAAGTCTCCATCCTGTAGAGATGGGAGATGTCACATCTCTACAGGATGTAATGCAATCAATTACAAACCGCTACATGTTAGCATCTTCCCTTCTTGTGATAAATAAGCCAATACAGTTCAGTTAAGACTTTAAACAAAAACATTGTAGAGACGCGACAGAGCCTGCGGCGTCGGCGTTAGCCTCTGTCGCGTCTCTACGAAGAAATTTAGGCTTATCTGAACCGTATTGATAAATAAGCTGGTTATTTTTAAAGCTGAGCTAACCCATGCTTAGTACAATAAATCTCATTAATGTGTTCTTGGAAATTAGACCGACGATGAACTAAGCGATATGCACCAGTGCTTTGGCGTTGAATGATAAATGGACAGCCAGGTACCACAGGACTATCAGTTATAGAACGGTTCTCATCTCTAGCAACCAAGGTTTTTTGAATGGAATCTTTATGAACGCGATCAAATTTGTCGCGAGCACGTTTCAATGCTTTTAACGTTCCTTCGTATCCCGACGGATCGTCTTCGTAGATTTCGGGGCTGCTTGCTAACAAGAAAGCATTCCAATTTTGATCCATTACCAAGGTACTACCACCATAGACTGTAAATGGCACCATTTCACCAGTGTACCAGTCTCTAACTAATTGGGTAACTTCATAAGTGTACTCTAGATAATGTTCAGTAATTGTTTTAACTTCCAGTGAAGAACCGGATTTTACTTTATCGATTCTCCTATTCGTAGTAATTAAACGAGGATTAATTACACGTAATGCACCAGGAGGAATCCGCAACTCTTCAGCATATTTCATAATTACAAAAGAGAGAGTTTGCTGACTAGCATGTTCCAAATCTTGGAAAGCATAACCAATATCCGGAGCTTTCAAGCTAAGACGTTCGTTCCACAGCTCTCGCTTCTGGAATACTTCTTTGGCAATATCGCGCAGTTTACTATCATCTTTGTAAACTTGTGCATCTGCTTCATAAATTAGCCGTGCCATCATCGGCATTGATAGACTGTTAGGAGGGGTATAGTGAAGGGCACGGAGTACCATACCCTTAATCCATCGAGTAGCTTGTAATAAAGCAGCGACAAACTCTGCAAAACCATCAAAGGTGTCTGGAAAACCATCTGGGTGATTTAGCTTAACCATCCTTTCCATGATTTCGTAAATGGCTGCTGTCCATACTTTTGAACGAGCATGAGCCTGTTTAGGAGCGTTATTATAACTTGCTCCTTCTAAGGCTGAACGTATATAGGGAATACCCACACCAAATATACCAATACCAAATTCTTCTCCTAGGCGCGTAATAAGACTTGGATGTCTCATATCACCACCGGTTTCTCTATATAAATGTTCAATCACGCTGGGATATTGCAATGCTGAAAACATTGATAGTAGATCGGCAAAGGATTCATGTAGTGCCGGTGTATCTTTGTCAGGGCTATAAACATATAGAGGTCGAAAGCTATCGAAAATAGCATGTCCTAGCTCATGGGCAACAATATCATGGGAAAGGCAAGTCCAAACTGGAGTCCTGCGGAAAGGAGAATCAAAATAACCAAAATTCAGGGATGGTGATATTGGATCGTAGTAAGCATTCATACCCCTAAACGCATGGGGACGTATAACTAAAGGAGCACCATCTTTCCAATTGAAACCATGACCTATTTCTTCCTCAATCAAATCCAGTGCACTGTTTACTACAGCAAATACATTTACTTGATGAAATTGGGGATTATCACTTAACCCTTCCTTTTTAAACCTTTCTATGGAGAGATCTGACTCTTTTGCCCAATTCAGAGCAGGAAATATTGGATAACCATATTCATTGGTGTCTCGAACCACAAACCGACTCGATCCAGTGAGAGAAAGATAATCCTTTTCTAAAGGGAATTTATAGTTACCAGTAAGCTTATCGAGACTGGGATCTTGCAAGAACATTCCTATTTTTTTGGTCAAGGCATTTTTCTGATTGGTTGTTGTGTGAATTTCTGTCATATCTTCAACCCTTTAATATCGGAAATAGTTTGGAAAAATCACAGATTTATATCATTTACTGTGACTTTTTTTGTAGTAAAACACTCTATAAGCCAATAAATTGACTATACTTTTAAGCTATAAAATAAATGTGAGAAACTTGTGAGTAAAAATGTTTTTTTCTAAAAAATAAAAAACAAACAAATTCTCTAATAATATAGAGAATAAAACTAAAAACTATTATTTTCCTAAAAAAACATAGTTATATTCACAAACACAAAAATCTTTGTTTGACTGCTTAATAGTATTACCATATAACCATAGTCAACTAAGGTGCCATCCATCTTAGAAGTCTTAAAAATAAAACTTTTCCATAAAAAATAAAGGAACTAATATGCAAAGTTTGGAAGCATTGACAGCACAAATTGACAGCATCAAAGATTTGCAATCTGTGGTTAAAACCATGAAAGCATTGGCTATTGTAAGTATTCGCCAATATGAGACAGCTGTAACGGCGCTGGCAGACTATAATCGCACGGTCGAAATGGGATTACAAGTTTTACTTCGCCATCGTTACTTAAGCGAACAACCTGTTATGCTCCCTAGCAATGTGGCTGACCACAAATCAAATCGAAAGGTGGGTGTAGTAATTTTTGGCTCAGACCACGGCCTATGCGGTCAATTTAACGAACAAATAGTATCCTACACTCTCAAACAACTCAAAGAACTGCAGATCGAACCAGAAAAATGTGCGATCGCAGCGGTTGGTGGGCGCTTAATTCCTTACCTAGAAGCAGCGAAACAAAGAATTGATATGCAATTTTCTTTACCCAATTCTGTTGTAGGCATCACATCAATGGTTCAAGAGATATTATTAATGATTGAAAGCTGGAGATTTCCCCAAGAAGATAAGCTAACCTCCTCGAAGGATGGGGACTCTGTGGTTTTACCCGTGGATAAAATTATTCTTTTTTATAATAAATCCTTTTCTGCTGTGTCCTATCGTCCTCAAAATTTGCAACTTTTACCCATGAATGCTGAATGGTTGCAGAGTTTAGAACAGAAACCATGGTATTCAGAAGGTCTACCAATGTTTACAATGAATTGGAATGAATTATTTTCGTCTATAATCCGTCAATATCTTTTTGTTTCTTTGTATCAAGCGTTTGCAGAATCATTAGCTAGCGAAAATGCTAGTCGTGTAGCATCCATGCAAGCGGCGCAAAAAAATATTGAAGAACGCTTAACAGAACTCAATTCTGAATATCGTCATCAACGTCAAAGCTCTATTACATCTGAACTGCTTGACATTGTATCTGGTTTTGAAGCTTTGAATCAAGATAATCAGTAAAATTTCACTAAAAATAATCTCAGAATTATATGTTGACGTGCCTGGACTTATACCCACTATCACTAATGTTAAGCTAAGAGAAGTCAAGTTATACAATTAAAACGAAATAGCAATCTCCGCTTTTGTTGTATACTTATCTCTAGCAATGAAGTTATAAAAATAAACTGCAAAAATAGTTTTGTAGAGATGCAGAATACCACATCTCTACAGCTAAGTTTGTACTTTTAATTTAGATACTTGATGTTAACAATCAATAAAAGCACAAATTTAAGATTTCATTTATTACTATTCCTAGTATTTGTTAAACAAAAGCAAATCCAGGACCAGAAATAGTCAAATCAGGGGAAACATTTTGCAAAATAGCGATAACTTCGCCCCGATCTGTGACAGGGTCATAAATTAATGCAGCATCA
>JAAUYH010210968.1_pt1 | contig 12655 bp, 8 predicted proteins | sample 7278061 | NCBI WGS metagenome assembly JAAUYH01 (sample SAMN14350203, study PRJNA611818) | marine sediment metagenome | isolation source: surface marine sediment (0.6m) | place: French Polynesia: Moorea | collected 2018-08
CAGACCGCGCTCTTTGACCAAATGTTGGAAGGTACCGCATCCCACGTTGGCCGTGGTGGGCGAGGTGGGAAAGATCCAGAAATACCCCGGCAAAATGCGCGAATCGAAGTACAGTTCGATGGTGTCGGATAGCCCCTGGACGTTTTCGTAATAGCCTCTGACGGCCAGGGCACACTTTTGCGGATCGCGGTTGCCGCCACCGACTTGCACGGCCAGCGTGCTGTTGGCGCCAGATGCGTCGATGACGAGGGGCGCGCGATAGGCCACGCTTGCGTTGTCGCTCATGCCTTCGATGCCCACGATGCGGTTCCCTTCCATAATGAGGCGACTGATGCGGGTGTTGGGCCGCAGGCTGACACTCGGATGGCGGAGGGCGCCTTCGACGAGGAGATTGTCAAAGGTATAGCGCGGCATGATGAAGGCAAACGGTTTGCGACGCTCGGCGCAGTTCCGCATCGTCAACTCGATATCGTTGGAGAAGAACAGGGAGTAGCCGTAGATCTCCATGTCGACCGCAGCGACGAATTCCTGCAGCACACCGAGCTCTTCCAAGTGCGGCAGACATTTGTAGGTCAGCCCGTCGCCACAGGTTTTCTCTCGGGGAAATTGCGCTCGATCTAGGAGCAAAACCCGTTTGCCAGCCGCTCCCAGGGTGGATGCGGCGCTGGAACCCGCGGGGCCTGCGCCGACCACGATTGCATCAATATTGGACATGTGGTTCTCCGTTGCCAGATCTTTGTGTTTCTCTCTGTGTTTCTCTCTGTGTTTCTCTCTGTGTTTCTCTGGGTCGGGCTTGCATAAGACCGCATCGTCATGGACGGACGTTGCCTTGCGTCCTACGTTCAAGTCGTTGAAGTGGATAATTAGGTCTTCCGACGAGATAGGCCGGTGGCGGCGGCCTGCAGCCGGTCCCGAAGAGGGGCGGGCAGCCGCTGCAATGCCGCATTGGCGCAACTGAGAAATCGATCGGCCTCGCTCCATGCGGCGGCAACGATATCCAGTTGCACAAAGAGGTCGAGCACCCATGCGACCTGCTGTTGCGAGGTCTGTTGCCGTGGGGTATCGAGGATATCGAGCAAGCGGCGGCGCTGATCGTCATCGCTCCGCTCGAGCGCCAAGATCACGAGGAGGCTGCGCTTACCCTCGCGAATGTCGGCACCGCGTTCGCCGCGCCCCTTGCCGTCCGTGATGTCGATGATGTCGTCGACGATCTGAAACATAGGACCTACCGCCGAAGCAAAATCGAGTAATGCATTCAAGATATGGGCATTGGCGTGGGCGAGAATGGCCGCTCCGGTCATGGGAAGTGCGAGATATCGCCCCGTCTTCTGTCGCGATGTGCGCAGGTAGTCGTCGCGTGAGATCAGCTGGCCACGTGCGGCGATATCCATGGCCTGTCCCTGTCCGGTCTCAAACAGGGTATCATTGACTAAACGCAACAGCTGTAGCGTAATCGACTGATCCCAATCGGCGGCGAGGAGCGCTTTTTGCGATAGCACGCCGAGTAAATCCCCTATATTGACGCCCTCGGCCAAGCCAAATCTACGCCATACCGACTCCCGCCCACGCCGTCGCTCGTCGCCGTCTTGGATATCATCGTGGACCAAGAGAAAACTGTGTACGAGCTCGCAAGATACTGCCAGCGGCATCGCAGATGAGATATCTACACCCAGTCCTCGGCAGGTGAGCAGGCACAGCATGGGCCGAACGCGCTTGCCGCGATGGCGGGGGTTGTGGGAGTCGAGGCCCGTCGCATACAACATCGCCTGCCGCAATGCGGGCTCCATGCTCTGTTCGTCTATAAATGAGCTCAGTGCGTGCTCAATCGTCAAATCAGCCGTCCACGCGCCCGAATTGTTATGTTGATGTGGGGTTTCGAGTGTTTGATCCAACGTGGTTGTGAGCATAGACACCTTGTATATGTCGCATTCCTGATAGCGCCGACGGCGTGTCTGTCGGCGCTCCTCAGTCCTGGGGAATGATGATCCGAGCGTACATCTGATGAATAAACCGACTTGCGGTGTTGGGACTACATGGAGTGAGACCGCATGCTGAACAGGGCCAGGAGCAAAAATGTCTTATTCAAATATCGCATATTTTACGCGACGGTCAATACTTCATGACGTGATAATGATGACGGTGGTTTTCGGTGCAAGAAGTGTAATATCTATTTGATACGTATGAGGGTTAGGTGTCGGTTAGTTGCTGTGGACGGTTGTTGCAGAGGGTCAATTTGTATTGAACTCTCCGAGTTCTGCTCGGAGGTCTCCTACATTGTCTGCACAATAGGTCGAGGAAGCATGTATATGAAAATAGTTATTCCCCTTTGCTCCTTGCCGGGGATATGCTCTCTATGATGGCAATCTTCACGCGACGCACAGACCGTCTCAAGCGCCTATCGCGCAGCTTTCCCCATCTTCCGCTTAGCCCTTTCAAATGGCGTACGACGCGCAGCATGCTCGAACACGTCGAGGCCAGTTTGCGCTCGAGCGGCGGCTCGGCCTTGCTGCATTCACCATTGGGGAAGTCGTTTGTGGTCACCAGCGACGCCGAATTGCTGCGCTTTGTTCTGGTCCGCGGCGCTGAATTCTACGCAACCGCCGATATCAATGGTCTAGAGCAACATTTTCGCGCCAGTACCCTGACGGACGGCCAAGCCATTTGGCCCCTAGCTCATCGGCTGGCCGCGACCTTCCCCATGGATCATCGAGAGGTGGGCACACATATTCTCTCGTGCATAGATGCCTCGCTCCCTCCCCAGGGGGGACGATTAGACGCCACGGCCTCAGCCGATGCGCTATGGGGTGAGATCCAGACGCATGTGCTCTTTGGCCGACGGGCGCCGGGGATTGCGCCGCTCGTGCGAGCCGCCTTTGAGACCCTGCTGGGGCGCCTGCAATCACCGCTCGTACATCTTTGGTCCTCTTGGCAAAAACTGCCCCTCGCCGCCAATCGGCGCTATCGCCGTGCTTGTGCGATCGCGCGGCAGGCGGTAGCGGCGGAAATCGCCCGTGGCCCGAGCACCGAGTGGTGCATGCTGCACACGCTCATGGCCCAGGGTGGCCACGGCCGCAATGCGTCTGATGCTCTTGAGCTATGCATGGCATTCTTTTTCAACTCCTCGGCCACAGTGAGCTCCAGCTTGGCCTGGCTTCTTTGGCACGTGGCCGCGGATGGCCCGTTCCAAGCGCGTCTACGTCGCGAAATCGACGCCGATGCCGACTCCGTGCTCAGTATGGCGAAACTGGTTGCGATGCCTCACTTGGACGCCGCTATCGCGGAAACGCTACGCATGTATACGCCGATTCATCTCAGTCGGCGGGCCCTTCGCGATCATCGCGCTTGTGGGCGCTATGACATCCCCGCGGGAACCGAATTCGTCAGTAACGCCTGGCTCGTGCATCGAAACCCGACGCGATGGCGCGACCCCCATCGTTATGGGCCCGCGCGCTTTATCGGAACACGCACACCGGGAGATACCTATTTACCGTTTAGTCGAGGGCCTCGCGGCTGTCCCGGCAAGCGCATCAGCAATGGCGTCCTCAAGTTGATACTGGCTCGTATTCTCAGCCGTTGGGACATGACCGCGGAACCGCGCCATGGCAAGGACTTTCGGCGCTGTATCATCGTGCCCACGCTGCCCCGAGAGCTGCCGGTGTGGTTGACACCGCTTGCGCGCCTGCCGCATACGCGCAGTTGAGTACGTGACCATCGTCTTCGCCGTTCACGGCTATGTACGTGCTGACGCTCGAACGTGAAATGCGCCGCCGGCAATCCAGCCGGGAGATGCGGCGAGCAAGACGGTTTCCACCGCGTGCAGCTTCGGCGGCGATACAATCGAAATCGTTTGCTTGAGGCGACACCTCGACCTAGGCAACAGCCGAAAGCCACCTGCCTGTTTGCTCATGGCGTGTGCAAGAAGGTGAAAAATTTTGCCCCGCTAGCGTAGTCGACGACGACAACGGTTGAAATGGTTTCGGTTGTTGCCGAGTTCGATCTCGCGACAAGGCAAACGGTTTCAGTCGATCGAGTGGTGCGATGAGCTTGCAAGCGAAATGGTTTCGGTTGTGCGTCTACTCGATAAGAGGACAATCGAAAATTTTTCACATGTTACGTGGTCACATGTCCCGTCGTCGGGGCGCTGCCTGTGTATTCGCGAAGTTCTATTTCCCGGGAGTCGTGGAATGCCGTCATTGACCAAGTCGCCATGACGAAGTCGCCATGACGCGCGGGCGCTTTTTGCTCAGAATCAATTACATCGCATGATTTCCCAATGGCGGAGGGGGGCCACGTGTCGACGGCGGCATCGGCGCGGTCGAAGGTGATGGCGCGGCAGGCCGGCAGCGCAAGGTGATATTGATAAGGCGTGCATGATGAGGAGGATGCCGTCATCCATTGTTTCTTTCGGTAGGTTCTCCGATGCGGTGCGGCAACAAGGTCATCGCGCGATGATCGACGTGGACAAGTGTGATACCGCTCGTGGCGGCTCTCACCAAGGTCTACGCGAAACCCGGAAGGAGGTAGAAAGGGACCGTACTTTCGCCGCTTTACACGGACACAAGGGCCATCAATATCGCATTGCTAGTCCCTCGCTCATGTCGCGCGGCGCACTTCTGCATCGCCAGCGCCGCTACCAAAGCGCGACAAAATGGACCCATGAGGTAGAAGGACGTTTATACAACGTAAACCTCTGATACACTGGTCTGCTGAGTGCGTCTGTTTGTGCGAAGTGAATAGGACCTTTGGACGAGACGATCTATATTGGCAATACCGAGCCCGATACGGTGCGGCGCCTCAATGAGCTGAGCCGTGTTGAACTGGCACCCGGTACGCGAGTCGGGCGATATCTTTTGATCAAACAGTTGGGTCGAGGGGGGATGGGGGTCGTATATAGTGCCTACGATCCCGAGCTTGGCCGCCAAGTAGCCATCAAGTTGTTGCGCGTGGATGGGAGCCGCCGAGGCCGCAACCATATGCGCATGCGACGCGAGGCCCAGGCCCTAGCACAACTATCGCACCCCAACGTCGTCGCTATCCACGACGTGGGCAATGTGGTGCGAGACGTGGGTCATAGTTTCTTTATCGCCATGGAACTGGTGGAGGGGAAATCGCTCATCGATTGGCTGAAGGAGGGAGAAAAAAAGCCGGTGGCCGAGGTTGTCCGCGTCTTTCTCGAAGCTGGACGGGGATTGGCGGCCGCACATGAGGCGGGCATTGTCCACCGCGATTTCAAGCCGGCCAATGTCGTGATCAGTGCCGACGGGCGCGTCAAAGTGCTGGATTTCGGCTTGGCGCGCGGGATGTTGGAACCGCCGACATCGCTGTCGCAGACCCTCGACGAAGAACTCGAATGCACGCCTATATCGCTGGAGTCATCGGGACGGGGCGAACTTTTGCTGCATTCCCTTACCATGGCGGGGTCGGTGACTGGAACCCCGGCCTATGTATCTCCGGAACAATACCTCGGCGAGGCCGCCGATGCGCGTTCGGATCAGTACAGTTTTTGTGTCGCGCTATATCAGGCCCTCCACGGTCAATTGCCGTATACCGGGGACGATCTCGAATCGCTCAGGAGCAAGATCGTGGCTGGGGAATTGCCGCCGCTGAGCAGCCTGGGAAGGGTGCCGCCATGGCTGCACGCGGTGGTGTTGCGCGGCATGTCGGTCGATAGCGATGCGCGCTATCCGTCGATGACGGCGCTGTTGCAGGCGCTAGAGAACGATCCTGCGCACAGGCGGCGACAATGGTTGCTCGCCGGCAGCGCCGCAGCGGCGATGATGCTGCTGCCCTTGCTGCCTTTTCTGGTAGGAGATTCCCTCTTTGCCGGGTCGGACACAGTGTGCCCAGCGCCGAGCGAGCGGGTCAGCGAGGTGTGGAACAGCAATATCGCGGGTGCTATCGACGAGGCATTCTCGGCCACTGGCGTGATCGACGCCGGGGATTTGTCTCAGCGGGTACACGACTATCTCGGGCAATACATCGGTGAATGGCAGCGTGCGTACATGGACGCTTGCGAAGCCACCCACGTGCATCACGTGCAATCTGCGACCCTACTCGATAAACGCATGTTGTGTCTATCTCGTCGGTTGAATGCAATGGATGCGCTTACAACTGTGTTGATCGACGAATCCAACGCGCACTCTATTTCACAGGCACCGGCAGCCGTACTGCTGTTGCCGCCCATTGCGGAATGCAGTGATGAAGAGCTGCTCTTGCGAGTAGAAACGATGCCGCGCGACGACAAGGATGCGGCCCGCGTCGACGAATACGAGCGGCAGATCGATAGGATATTGGCCTTGGGAGATGGCGATCATATGGCGAAGGCCCTGGCGCTCGCCGAGGAGCTGATTCCGAAGATCCGGCTGCTCGAATGTGCGTCGCTGTTGGCGCGCGCGCTGTACGTGTATGGACGGCTGCAGTCCTGGCTCGGCCAGTATGCCGAGGCCGAGGTGACCTTGACCGAGGCTGTGATTGCGGCTGCCGAGGCCGAGGACGATCAATTGGTCGCCAAGGGACAGCTCTTGCTCGTCGACACCATCGGAGCCAAGCAGCGAGACCTGAGGCGTGCCGGGCTGCTACTCAAGCTCGCTGAGGCCGCGGTTTTGCGCGCAGGAGATGGCGACGATTTGCGCTCTACCTGGCTGCTGCAGGCGTGCGCGGTGGCCGGTCATCAGCAACGACATCGGCGTGCACTCGAGTTTTGTCGAGGATCGATGGAGCTGGCGAGCCGCCAGTACGGCGCCGCTTCGGTGGCGGCGGGGACCTCGGGCTTTAATCTGGGACTCCGGTATATGGAACTGGGGCAGTATCGCAATGCCCTCGACGAAATGGATCATGCCGTGGATCTCTTAACCCACAGACTCGGTCCGCGCAGTCGACAGGTGCTCATGGCCCGCATCAATCGCTTGAAGGTTCTCGCCGAATGGGGGCGATGGCGCACGCTGGCCCGCGAGTACGATGAAGTTACCGAGCTGACGGCGCGCACGCTGGGTCCAGAGCATGCGTTTGTCGAAGCCATGCTGGTATTTACCGGCGATTTCGCTCTGCGCCAGGGGCGGGCGGAGCAGGCTATCCAGCTATTTGAACGCGCGCTTGCACTCGATATCGCCGGGACCTATCGCCGGCAGCGGATACATACGCGCATGGCCCGAGCGCTGGCAAACACGGGCGCGCACGAGGCGGCGGATGTTCGTCTGGAGCGCGCCGCCGCCCTCAGTGATGGACCGGACGCCGAGCAGCTCTACGTGCACGGACTGCTCAGTGCCAGGCGAGGACAGTGGGCACAGGCGACGGCGGCACTTTCCGAGACCCTGGCGATGCTCGAACACACTGCCGGTCACAGCAGTGCCTCTTTAGTGCGCGTCCTCGTCGACTTAGCCCGGGTGCGGTGGTCGAGTGCCGCCGCGCGCAAGTCCGCCGAGGGGCGTGCGGAGAGTGGGCCCGCTGCGAGCGCCATCGTCGAGGCGGGGGTGCTTTTGGAGCGCGCTCAACGAATTGTCGATCTTCATCCCCATCCCACTTGGCCCGACGGGATGGCGCTGCAGGCCGCATACGCCGAATTCCACGTCGAAACCGGTCGCAGCGCCGAAGCGCGGCAGCGAATCGAGTCGCTCATGGGGCCGGCCGGCATCTTGCACGAAATCGGCAGCGCGTTCGACCACGCGGCCGCCGACAGTGCGTTTGCCGGCGATATCGCCATGGCCTTAGAATTCGACAGCGGCATAGACAAGCGCGACCTCGCCGCGCTCTTGTGGGCGGGGGCACGCGCGCTATGGGATGTGCACAGCGAGCGTCGCCACGCCCTGAGATGGGCCCGATTGAGCTTGGCACATTATCGCCGTTTGGGGGCGGGATATCAGCGCGAAATGGGGCAAATCACCGCCTGGCTGCAGGCGCGTGAGTAATGACCCCTTGCAGTAATTAGCCTTTGCTTGCGCCGAGGGTTAGCCCGGCGATGAAATGGCGCTGCATGGCGAAAAAGAGTGCCACCGATGGCAGTGCGGCAATGATGGAGCCGGCGCTGATCAGCTGCCAAGAGGCCACCCATTGGCCGCGCAACGCCCCGAGTCCTACGGTGACCGGCCGCACTTCGTCGCTCTGCACCAATACCAGGGCCCAGAAGTAGTCGTTCCAAATAAAGGTGAATACCAGGACCGATAGCGCTGCCAGGGCAGGGCGCATGAGCGGCATGACCACACTCCAAAAAATGCGTAGCTCCGAGGCTCCGTCGACGCGGGCTGCCTCGATGATATCTCGGGGCAGGGTGCTGATGAAGTTGCGCATAAAGAGGGTGCAGAAACCCGACTGAAATGCGATGTGAAAGGTGATGAGGGCCCAATAGCTATCGTATATGCCGAGGCGTACGCTAAAGTCGCGCACCGGGATCATGAGAATTTGAAAGGGGATAAAATTCCCGGCGACGAAAAGGGCGAAGAGAAATAAATTGCCGCGAAAGCGATAGATGGCAAAGGAAAATCCCGCCAATGCACTCACGGCCACCGCGCACGCGACCGTGGGCAAGGTGACCACGACGCTGTTCCATAAATAGCGCGCCATGGGCGAGCCCTGAAAGACGGCGGCGTAGTTGTCCAGAAGTTGCCATTCGCTGGGGAGGCCCCAGTAATTGCCCTGATTGATGTCGGCGAGTGAGCGCACCGAGGTCATAAAAATCGCCGCCAGCGGCAAGAGCCATAGAATTAGCGATAGCCATAGGGCGACTCGATAGCCGATGGCGAAGGGTTTGGGGGCGTTATCGATAGAGGCGGGATACACGGTTATTGACCTCGCTCTTGCCGGAGCATGCGCCAGAGAAATACGGCGATAAAGACATCCATGATGAGAAATAGGACCGTCGCGATCGATGCCCCATAGCCGATGCGGTAGTTTTTGATGGCTTGTTCGTACATGTAGAAGGCCAAGACTTGCGAGCTGCCGTAGGGACCACCATCGGTCATAATGGACACCAGGTCGAAGCTGCGCAGGGCGCCGATCACGGTGACGACGAGGGCGATAAAGGTCGCCGGGCGCAGTTGCGGAAGCACGATATACCACAGCATATTCACCGACTTGGCGCCGTCCATGCGCGCGGCCTCGATGACTTGTGGATCGACGCTATTGAGGCCGGTCAGATACAGGATCATGCAGTAGGCGATTTGCGGCCACAGGCCTGCGGCGATGATGCCGAAGGTGACGTAATCTTCGTCGGACAAGACCGCGATGGGTTCCATGCCCATGGCCGACATGGCCGTGCCCAGTAGGCCGAATTCGGGATCCATAAACCAGGCAAAGACCAGTCCGACGACCACCTGGCTGATGACAAAGGGAAAAAAGAACAGGGCCTTGACCAGGCGAATGCCCCTGACCTTCTGATTGAGAAAGAGTGCCAGACCGAGGCCGAGTGGCAATGCCAACATGTACAGCACCAGCCACCACACGTTGTTGCGAAGCGAGGTCTTGTAAAACGTCTCGTCATCCAGGAGCTCGCGGTAATTATCGAGACCGACCCAGGTTTTATCGCCCAGGCCGTCCCATTCGTGAAAACTCACCCAGATGCTGTCGGCGATAGGGCGAAGGACAAAGAGGGCAAATAAGATCAGGGCCGGGGCGAGGAAGAGCCACGGTACCACGCGCGCTTGATATTGACTCCAGCTGCGGCGTTTGCGGTGTTTGTCGGGCGGGGATGGAGATTGTATGTTGGGCATAGGCACTAGCCTTTGGCGAGTGGCAACCGATGTGACCCTGTTTAGAGGTCTTGGCTGCAGAGAGATCGTTTATTTCTTGAAGATACGCGCACGGGCTTTTTCCAGGCGTTCTAAGATCTGATCGCCGCGGTCGGGCTTGACCATGAATTCCTGAAAGCCCTGCATGCCGATTTTGGCCATTTCCGGATCGGTATCGCGATCGTAGAACTGGGCCAACCCTTTGGCCGCGGACAATACCTGAGAGCCGGCTTGGAGAAATCGATCGTCCTTGACCGTGGCATCTCCATGCAACGGGAGCTGGCCCAAGGTGGCGTTCATCTGGGTTTGCTGGGCCGTTTGGGCGGCAAAGGCCAAGAATTTGCGCGCCGCGTCTTTGTTTTTTGCTTTGGCCGGGATGTGCAGGGTATCGATGGGGGCGTCTTCATAGGGGCCAATGCTGTCATTGATGACGGGGAACGGGAAATAGTCGATCTTGTCGGGCATGCCCTCGGGCAGATTGCCGATGAGGAAGTTTCCGATCAAGTACATGGCCGCCTTGCCCTGGTAGAGAAATGGCTGTGCTTCCTGCCATGAGTACGTGGCATGATTTTGCAAGAAATAGCCGGGATCGATGAGTTCGCGCCATTTGGCAAACACCGCTTTGACGCGATCGTCGGTATAGGGCACTTTGCCGTCCATCAGTTCGATGTGGAAATCTAGGCCATTGATGCGCAGATTGAGGTAGTCAAACCAACCGGCCGCGGTCCAGAGAAATTTGGTGCCGATCGCGATCGGCGTGATGTCCTTATCTTTGAGGGTCTTGCACACAGCCAAGAACTCGTCCCAGGTCTTGGGCGGATTGATGCCGTGCTCGGCAAAGATGTCTTTGCGGTAGTACACGCCCCATTGATATGAGGTATAGGGAATGGCGTATTGTTTGCCATTGACGGTCATGGCCGATAACGCCGAGGCCATCTTGCTCTTGAGATCGCCCGTTTGCCACAGGTCGCTCACGTCTTCGAGTAGACCCCGATCGACGAACGTCTTCATGCGATTGCCGGCAAACCAGGTGATGACGTCGGGGGCTTCGGTGCTGAGGAAGTTGCGCACCGAGGTCTTAAACCCCTCGTGATCGAAGAGGTTGAGCTTGACCTCGATGTCGGGATTGGCTTTTTCAAAGCTGGCCACCAGGTCCTGCATGGCCTGTTTGGGCGCGGGATCCGAGGTATTGGCGTTGATGGTCAGGGTTTGCTTATCGCCGCTCGCTTGATCGCCAGCCGAGGTGATCGCCGCCGCCCCCGCCTGATCTCCGCTTTGTTCGCTTTTGCTGCAACCCGGCAATGAAAGGGCGAGGGCAAGGACGCTTGAGACGAGCAGCGTCCCGAGTGCCGATCTGTTGCCACCCATCGCGATCCGGGCCTTGAGGTTCGTCTTGGTTTGCGGTCGGCACGAACCATGCGACTGGCTGGCGTCGGCTTGCCGCATGTACTGAAGCGGTGAGGGCTTCGTGGTTCCCGCGGTCGCAGTATGCGGGGTTTTAAACGGTTGGGGGGAGAAATGGCAATTGCGCACGGGTGTTTTCCTCTGGTGCATAGTGGTTTCCTGGTCTTTTTACCTGGTCCGGTTGCCTGGTCCGGTTGCTTGATTTGGTCATCTTATATTGGCTCAGCAATGGTCGTCGCAATGCCGAGTGACTGTGCGCAGCGGCCCGGCATAGGCTCGCTCAGAGACTCGCGACTGATGGGCGATTACCTGGCCGCTGCTGCCGCTAACGCTTCGTTGGTCGCGTATGGTAGCTTGTTCACCGTGTAGCCGAAACCCGTTCACCGGGATTTTGTCCCACCGAAGTATCCCCAAGCAGCATCCTATGTTCGATCCCAATCATCATCCCCACCGGCGTTACGACCCCTTGCGTGGCAGCTGGATATTGGTCTCGCCCCATCGGACCAAGCGTCCATGGCAAGGGCAAACCGAGCCACCTGCCCCAGTGCGGCGTCCCCGCCATGACGCTTCTTGTTATCTCTGCCCCGGCAATGAGCGCGCCGGTGGCCATCGCAATCCCGATTACGACACCAGCTTTGTGTTTACCAACGATTTCGCCGCTCTCATGCCAACCGCCGCCACCGACGTGGGCGAAGTCGCGGTTGGCGCCGCTGGCGCCGGCGAAGGCGAAGGCGACGGCCTGTTTCGCCATCAGCCCGTCAGCGGCACCTGCCGGGTGTTGTGCTTTTCACCGCGCCACGACCTCACCCTGGCCGAGATGACGACCGAAGAAATACGCGGGGTGGTGGATCTCTGGGTGGCCCAGATTGAGGAATTGGGCCAGCACTATTCATGGGTGCAGGTGTTCGAGAATAAGGGCCAAATGATGGGCGCGTCGAGTCCCCATCCGCACGGTCAGCTGTGGGCGGTAAATACGCTGCCCCAGGAGGTAGTGGCGGAAGACCGCCAGCAGCGAACCTATGCCCGCGCGCACGGCACCGTGATGCTTGAGCAATACGCGGCCGGAGAACTCGAGCGCAAACAGCGGGTGGTACTTTCGAGTGAGCATTGGTTGGTAGTAGTACCGTACTGGGCGGTATGGCCGTTTGAGACCATGCTCATCCCGCGCCGTCATCGCCGACGTTTACCCGATTTAGATCCGGCAGAACGTGATGATGTGGCAGATATCTTGCGGCGGTTGCTGGTGAAATACGATAATTTATTCCAGACTTCATTTCCCTATTCCATGGGCTGGCATGGAGCGCCGTTTATCAAAGGTGGCGGCGATGACGCCAGCGATAATGGGCATTGGCAACTGCACGCCCATATCTATCCCCCACTACTGCGTTCGGCCACTGTGCGCAAGTTTATGGTCGGCTACGAACTACTGGCAGAGGCGCAACGAGATTTAACCCCGGAGCAGGCTGCGGAGCGTTTGCGCGCCCTTTCCGATATCCACTACTTACACGCCGCTGGGAGAGCATCATGACGGC
>JAAUYH010211674.1_pt1 | contig 12655 bp, 11 predicted proteins | sample 7278061 | NCBI WGS metagenome assembly JAAUYH01 (sample SAMN14350203, study PRJNA611818) | marine sediment metagenome | isolation source: surface marine sediment (0.6m) | place: French Polynesia: Moorea | collected 2018-08
CTAGAATGACCAAATAAACTCAAATACCCTGCTAAATAATAGTGGTAATGTAGATTTTAACGCATTCAAGATTTTGATTTAAACTGCATCTAGCGTGAAAACCCTACTTTTTCTGTACTGATTTTTTGAATATGTCTCAACCTGTATTATCAATTGTTGTTCCTACTAGGGAAGGATTTTCGGAACATTGGTTCACTAAGTTACTAGAGATAGAAGGGGATGTAGAGTTTATTTTAGTTCATCCTCCTGGGATGAAGAAACATCCCACAACCGATCCGAGATTGCAACAGATTAATAGTTCTTTTCGAGGGGAGATTATTCAGAGAATGACAGGAATGCTCAATGCTTCTGGAAAATATATTTTAACGATTAATTGTGATGAATATTTAACTCCTAAAATTGTAGAAGTTGCGCAAGATTATTACGCTAGATTTCCCGATTCTTGGGTGGTTAGATTAAGCAGAAAAGGATTTACTTATGGCGATCGCAATGCTTTGGAAAATCCTTGGCAAGAGCTTCCTGCAATCAAAGATTTAGCAGTTTGTTTTCATAATAAAGAAAAGAATAAAAACCCAGATATTGCTTACGACAAAGGAAATTGTTTATTAGAAATTCCTATAGCTCCTTTAACAAACAAGCTGGATTGGAATTGCTTTGTTCGACAAAGAAAAGACCATCATGGCACTCATACGGAAAACTTTGATAAGAAGATTTGGAAAAATGAGATGTTACAAGAAACTCTCCAAGACATGATCAAAACTATGAGTTTTTTTGGTCCTATTAAATATATTCCTTTTTGGTGTTTAGACCGTCTTTTAGGTTTATTTATTCAAGCGAAGTTTTTTGAGCAAGGAAAAATTATTGGACATTTATTACCCCAGCCAGAACAGATTAGAATCGAAGAAAATCCCCCTGAATATAAAAAGTCTAGGCGGTTTTATATTATTGCTGAAATTTTGTTAGTGAAGCGGTTTAGAGAATATGGTTATTTGTGGAATCTGATTATCGATCAGGTTCGTGGGAGTGTGAGCAGGGGGATAAATTTTGCTTTACGTCGTTAATTAACAAACTGCAATACACTCAATCTCAACTAAAACATCTTTGGGTAAACGGGAAACTTCCACACAAGCACGGGCGGGGGCTGTTGCTTCATCAAAGTATTCAGCATAGACTTGATTTACTGTGGCGAAATCAGCTAAATCTTTAAGGAAGACACTAGTTTTAACTACATTAGACCAATCTGCTCCCGATGCAGTTAAAATGGCTGCGAGATTTTTCATGACCTGCTGAGTTTGCTTAACCACATCCCCTGTTCCCACAATTTCTCCGGTTTCAGGATCGAGGGCAATTTGTCCTGCGATAAATAACATTTGACCAGAAGCGATAATTGCCTGATTATAGGGTCCTACAGGGGCTGGTGCTTTGTCAGTACAGATTACTTTTTTATTACTCATTGTTAATGATGATTGGATTTATCCTGGACTGTGTTAGGTTCTAATTGCTGATAACCGTTACGAATAATACCAAGCATTTGACCTAATTGTCCTTCTAAATTTCCTAAAACCTTTTTGGCATATTCATCTGCACCCTGCTGAATATCCTGGTATTCAGCGATCGCATATTCCCGCCACTGTTCGATCTCTTCTTGGGTTTCTCGTCGCAGTTGTTGGCATTCTCGCTGGGTTTCGACTTTAATTCTGGTTGCTTCTAATTCCGCTTGGCGCAACAGGGCTGACTTTTGAATAATTCTTTCTGCTTGCTGATTGGCGGATTCTATTAATTTTCGAGCATATTCTTGAGCCTGTTGTAATATTTCCCGCTTTCGCTGTAAGATATTGATTGCGATCGCCATTTCTCGCGGAATTTGTTTTCGGATCGACTCAATCTGATCTAAAACTAATCCTTCATCTATTATCACTAGCTCAGTGAGAGGGAGACGAACACTCTCTAAGACTAGATTTTCCAATTGTTCTAATTCCTCCAAAAAATTGGTGTTCAGCCTTAAATTCTGCTCAACTGTAGGGGAATCAGTAGATGATTCAACAAAGGGATGAGATCCTGAGACATTAGAGATATCTTTGCTAATTACCTCATCAGTAGTTTGCACTGGTTTAGAATTACTTCCATTCAAACCAAAGTTTTGAAGTGGCAAATTGGGAGTGCTACTCCTATCCTCAAATTCCGCAGGTTGCTCAGATCTTTTATCTACTCTTAGGTTGGGAGTTTGGAGGGGGTCTTTTTGTAACATTTTTTTGGTAATTTTAAAAAAAATTCTTGTTAAATTTGCAACATAATTTCAATTAAGTGAATTTCAGATTTTTTCTGAGCTTTTTGAAATTTAATCTTAGACTAACTTAGAATCTTCAACTTATACTCTAAAGTTAATCAAAGTTTTCAACATCAGTATTTCTACATAAAAAAGTCAGTGATTATACGGTCGCAAATCAGTATTTATACCGTAAAATCCCTAATATACCTCAAATACAAGTCATGTTTCTATTCAAAAATATTATAAAAAATATTATAAAATTATGTTTATTAAAACAACTTTTTTTAGAGGTTGTAAAAATTAGCTTTTGTTTGATTGAGTTTATTTAAAACTGAACTAATCTTAATTTAGGTTGTAATTCCGTAAGTTTTATAAATATCTTCGGCAACTTTTTTAGGCACAAGATGAGTTATTTCTCCTCCAAATTGAGCTATTTCTTTAACCACACTACTACTTAGAAAACTATATTCTTTTGCTGTGGCTAAAAATACAGTTTCAATTTCTCCTTGTAAGGTTTTATTAGTATGTGCCATCTGAAGTTCTTTTTCAAAATCAGATAGAACTCTTAATCCCCTTAATAAAACTTTGGCGGATTTGAGTTTAGCATAAGTTACAGTCAACCCAGTAAAACTATCTATTTCCACATTAGGTAAATTTTGAGTACAGTAACGAATTTGCTCTATTCTTTTTTCTACAGTAAACAAAGGCTGTTTACTAGGGTTACACAGAACTGCAACTATCACCTGTTCAAAAAGTTCACTACCTCTGGTAATAATATCAAGATGACCAAATGTAATTGGGTCAAAGCTACCTGGATAAATGGCGATCATAGGTTAATTAGTAGTTATGATTCATCTAAGGCAATTACATCATGAAAATGCTCGTAGTCGAGATAATATTTTTCCTGATCACTTTTGTATAGAATATCCACAAAGCGCATTGACCACAAAATATCTTTGACTTTATAGAGATAACGACTATGAATTGTGGAAGAAAAAGTTTCATCTAAGCCAGTTAAAATAACTAATATTTCAGTGTCACATTGAGCTAGAAATAAAGCATCTTTTTGATATAAAGGACTAGATTCATCAATAGGGTGCATAACTAACCAACTAAGACGAAAACTAGGAGATTCCGATCTTAGTAAATCAAGATTATAGAAACGTCTTAATGTTATACCTTCGGGACTAACTTCATCGATCAATAAGCTCATTTTAACTCTAGCTTCAATGATACGATTATCTCTTTGATTAGCAACTCGCAACATCAAGGTTGGAATTCCATTAAAAGGACAAACTACAGCTACATTACTAAATAAAACTCTGGCTTTGGGTTGAGCAAAACGGGCAAACATCAACCCAGTCATCATTGCTACTAGCAATAAACCCACTAATACTTCACAAGTAACTAAAATTTGAGCATAGATAGTTTGGGGATACATTGCCCCATAGCCAATGGTAGAAAGACTTTGTACACTAAAGAAAAAAGCATCACTAAAAGAACCTGCTCTAGCATTGGCAATACCATTATTTGTTGTCAGGTAAGCCACAGCAAAGATAATATTAATTAGAAAATAAAATAAGCAAGTTAAAATTAAAAATTTTCCCCAAGATATAATAAGTAACCAGTGATATAGATCACTTATTGGATGTTTTAGATGTTTTAATATTTGCTTTTTTGCTTGATTTAAATAATCGATAAAAGGCTTTCTTTGATAACTAGTATTGGCTTGTTTCTTAATCCTATTCCTATTCATTGTGACAAGTAAATATTTATGTGGGATCACTTAGCAGGTATGACGGGGATCACATATTTAAACACAATAGTATGACAGCATATATATAACAGCAAGATTTTGTTCAGTGAATTTATAAGAGAAAAAAATCATGACTACTTGGATTGTAGATGACAGTAACAATGGAGATTTCAGTACTATTGCAGAAGCGATCGCTGCTGCTGCTGAAGGAGACAAAATTATTGTCACGGGAGGAGATGACAATATTCATAATGAAGCGAATATTCTGGTTAATAAAGAGCTAGTTATAAAATCTGACTCCGATGGTGCAACTATTGATGCCCAAGGTAGCGATCGAGTTTTTATTGTAGATGATGGTGATGTTAATACTCAACTTAAAGTTAAATTCAAAGATCTTACTATCACTGGTGGAAATGCTGCGAATGTTGGAGGGGCAATTGTTAATGCTGAAAAACTCATCATCAAAGATAGTGTAATAACTGGAAATACTGCCAAAATCCGTGGTGGTGGTATCTACAATTATGGTGGAACACTCAAAGTTATAGACAGTGTAATTAGTGGCAATAGTGCTTTAGAAGCTAGTGGTGGTGGCATCTCTAGCACTGGGAAGCTGGTAGTAAAAGATAGCTTGATTGAAAATAATTCTGCTGCTGCTGGTGCTGGAATTGCTAACGCTGGAACGGCAAAGGTTATTGATAGCACAGTCAGCAATAATAATGCTGCTGTCGGTGCAGGTATATTAAACGTTGGCGGAGATCTCGACATCGAAGATAGTAGTATCAGTAACAATACATCTGCTTTTGAGGGTGGCGGTATTCGTAATGAAAACGGTGGCTCTATCACCATTGAAGAAAGCACGATTAATGGGAATAGTGCTAGTGATGGCGGTGCTATCTTTAATTTAACTGGCTCTATAGAAATTGAAGAAAGTGTGATCAGTGGAAATATTGCTAATAACAATGGTGGTGGTATTTTATCCGTTAACGGATTACTAGAAATCGAAGAAACAGAAGTAAGCAATAATTCAGCAGTTTATGGTGGTGGTATTACTACCCAAGGAGGCGAAGCCATAATTACTGAAAGTGAAATCACTGATAATAATGGAGTTTTTGGTGGTGGAATTGCCAGTTTGGGTACTAATCTAGTCCTTGATGATAACGACTTTGAAAATAATACTGCTATTTTCGGCGATCGCAATGTTCTAGCAATAGCTAATTTTATACCAGGTACACCCGACGCAGACGACTTATCAGGAAGTCCAGAAAATGACCAAATCCTGGGTCTGGATGGAAATGATACGATCGATGGTAACTCAGGTGACGATCTGCTTTTTGGTGGTACTGGTATTGATGTATTTGTTCTAGAAGCAGGGGAAGGAACAGATACAATTGTTGACTTTACTGATGGGGAAGACTTGATCGGTTTATCAGGAGGAGTAAGCTTTAATGACTTAACTCGATCTGATGATACTATTGCTCTTAATGGAGAAACTTTAGCAATCCTAACAGGGATAGACACAGCTACTTTAACCAGTGAAGATTTCACAGTCGTGTAATTGTTTTGATCAAAATCAAGGTGGGCATTAACCCACTTTGTGGACTATTTCCTAGTAGCTCATTCCTAGTAGCTCATCAATGGTAAATTGTCAGTGATTAATAATCATTGATAAATTATATGACTATAAAAGTTGCAGTCTTAGGAGTGGGACGTTGGGGAGTTCATTTTGTACGTAATTTTATCCACCATCCCCAGACAGAATTAGTTGCTGTAGTGGATGCTTCTGAAGCAAGTTTAGCTCTTTGTCAACAAAAATTTAATCTCGATCGCGATCAAACAGTTTTCGCTACAAGCTGGGAAGCAATCAAGAGTTTAAATAACCTAGATGCAATAGTAGTTGCAACTCCAGCTTCTACTCACTATCCCCTGATTAAAGATGCTCTAAATTCTGGCTATCATGTCTTAGCGGAAAAACCTCTAACTCTTGACCCCAAAGAATGTTTAGAATTAAGTGAATTAGCAGCATCTCAAGAATTACAACTTTTAGTAGATCATACTTATCTTTTTAATAGTGTAGTTAATCGCGGTCGGGAAATTATTAAAAGCGATCGCATAGGAGAATTACGCTATGGTTATGGTACTCGCACCCATTTAAGTCCAGTACGTCAGGATGTGGACGCACTTTGGGATTTAGCTATTCACGATATTGCGATTTTTAATCATTGGTTAGGGCAAACTCCCAATAGGGTACAGGCTAAAGGTCAAGTTTGGTTACAACCAGAAAAAACTATGCCTATCTCCGATCAGCATGGTTTAGCGGATGTAGTCTGGTTAACTTTATACTATCCCGATGGGTTCCAAGCCCATATACACTTATCTTGGCTGAATCCTGATAAACAAAGGCGAATCTGTGTAGTGGGTAGTAAAGGAACTTTGATTTTTGACGAAATGGCAACTGATCAACCTTTAACTTTACAACAAGGTTATTTTGAGCCAGCAGGAGAGAAATTTATTCCGAAGGGACAATCTCATGAAGTTGTTGCAGTGGCAACTGTTGAGCCTTTAAAAGCAGTTTGCGATCGCTTTATCGAGAATATTCTCACCAATAGCAGCGATCGCTTTTCTTCAGGCTGGACAGGCGCAGAATTAGTTAGGATTCTTCGGGGTTTAAGCACTTCGATGGAACAAGAAGGAACAATTGTTCAATTGAATTAAGTAAACAATAGTTAAGTTATAAATTAGTTTATTCACTAATTTACTGAATGAATTTTACTAATTAAAATCTTATGTTAAATTAGTTTAGGATTGTTTTCAAACAATATAAAATCCTAAGTTCTATACTCAAATATAGAACTACTTGTGGTGTGAGTGTCTTACTTTGAATAGCTCAGGATAAAAGTTCAATCCTAAATCTAATCTTTACGCTCCCTTAACTTTTTGGGTCTGTTTAGACATACTTTGTATGTATTCTTGCAGGATTTAACTCATAGGTTATGAGAGAGGTTTAAAAACTAGATTTAGTGTCAGATACTCCTGCGCTTGTTTCAGTAAATTGATAATTTCTTGTTATTTTTTGCTTTTATAACTTAAGCATTAATTAAGAACAAGTAATTAGTATCAACAATCAACTCACTTTCTAACCACAAAAGAAATTATGGTTTATTACAAAAGCAATTGCAGCAAACAAACCTTATCATCTTTTCTCTTAGCTATTAGCTGTGGATTATTATCAGTAACCACAAATATTCAATCAAGTATCGCTGCGGAACGAATTAAATTAGTTTATGGACCTTTTGCTTGCTCTTTATCGGTTCAATCTTTAAAAACTTATGCAGAAACAGGACATATAACTCCAGAGTTCAAACCATATACTAAGTTTTTAAGTGAACAAAATTTGATGCAGTTGCGTCATTGGTTACAAAAAGATTTTGATCGCAATGTAGTAGGAATTCATGAATATACCCATAGTCCTAATGGAGAAGAATTACTCCAAGAAATTGGAGCTGTAGTGACTACCCATTCCAAACGTAATGGTTTTTATGCTATAAGATCGGCTTTAATTCAAGCTGCAACGAAATCTGATGATTGGACAATTATTGATGTTATTCAACAATTTCCCACTGAAAATATGCAAATTAATACTAAGAAATTATTTACCCTAAAAAGTTTTTGGAAAGAATCCAATATTAGCCAGCAGTAGATAAATTTAAATTCATAATTCGTACTTTGAATTGACTTTCGATAGTCCCGATGTAGATAAAATTTGGATTGTCTTTAGATCAAAACCATTTAAAGGTATGAGTAATCATTTTTCATTAAACAAAAGCTCTAAAACTCATATCTAATGTATTAAAAATTACCTATTGCTCTACTAAATCTTTAGTCGAAGGTACTCCGCCGTCCAACGACGAAGCCTGCTTCGACTTCGTCAATATATCTCATTGAGAAATCCTAGGGAAGTAGGGAAATAAGAAGATTATCAAGTTCTCAATTTCATCATTTATCCCTGCTCCTTACCCAGATTATAAAATTGTTAAGCAAGCACCATTGGAATACAAGTAGCTCTTCCTATAGCTTTACTATTAGATAGAGAAATTTTCAGTAATTATGATTCCTGCTAAATTTAGCTCGATTTTAAAATTTTCTCCTTGATGACAGCCAAATTCTAGCTGTATCCAATCATCTTCCTCTTTTGTTGTTGCTGATAAACAAGTTTCATTAGCCTGATCTAAAACTTTTACTGATAAATTTATCGGTAAATTATTATTATTGCCTGCGGGATATAGTTGTAAACAGATATCAGTAGTTTCTGTTGCTTCTGCTATTATTTTGACAACTAGAATTACTTGGGTTTCTATATTATTAACTTGCCATGTAATTGCTTTTCCTCTAGTGATTGAATTAACAGCATTATTGCTGGTAATACTTCTAGTAGTTCTACCTGCCATTATTGTTTCTAGAGGTTGCCAATCTAAAGCAAAAAAACCATTAAACCATTGATCTAAATTCACCTGTTTTTGCAAAGCATCTAAGGTATCGAATAAAGTATCTAGAGATTGTAATTGATTAATATTGATAGTTTCTTTATTATGGTTAATCGCTTTCCCTGAAATAAAACCCAATAATTCTACTTGTTGTAATTCTTCCTCAAATTTTACAACTATATAACCTAAACGATTGTCTATTGATTCAATTGGAATATTTATTATTTCTTGTTGTGGTAATATGCCAAGACATTCTAATTTACCTAAGTTGGGTAAAACTAAGTCAGCAACATTAAACATTGCTCTTAAAGTGGGATTCCAACAATCGCTTTGAGCTAAATTAGTTTTAATTGGAAAACATTTGAGATAAGTCTCAACAGCATAGACAGCGAGAGTATTAAGATAAACTTGTTTACCTTTTTCTGGTGTTGCTTGTTGACTAGCAAACTGGTGTGCATAGTTATGAGCATTACGATCTAATAGGATGGTTATTGGTGAGGATTGTGTAAGTGTCATTATTTTGGTAGTTAGTAGTTAGTTGTTAGTTGTTAGTAAAAGAATTTACCCCAGTCTCCCAATTCTCCTTGTCCTCCTTGTCTCCCTTGTCCCCCAGTCTCCCTTGTCTTCTTGTCTCCCCTAAACTCTTGCTCCTAATTCTTCTCCAATGATTTGTAACAAGGGAAGACATTTTTGTTTCCAGTGGGAATAAAGGGTTTGATTATTAATGTTTAATTCCCGTGCTATTTGGGAAATTTTTTGGGGTGGTTGTTGAAGTAATAAACGTTTTGCTAAACACTGACAGTTACATTGAGGATGTTTACGTGGATAGGTTGTACTAAGGTTTTTGCTTAAATCTTGTTCAATAGAATCTACAATTGCATTTCCCAATCGAGTTTGTCGATTCGCTTGTATTTCTGCAATTTTAGTATCTAGTAAGCTTAGGGAAAATTTGGGGTCGGGAATATTTTCTATTAAGTCAATTCCCGATTCTTCTTGGCTATGAGGATAAACTCGCTTAGGATCGTAACGGTTATCAGAAATATATAAATCACGAATGCGCCATTTAAGATAACCATTGATCCAAATTACAAAACTTTTTTCTGTTGATTCTTTTTGTAATTCAAATCTATCTATATTTTTACTAACCCAGATTAAAGTGCGGTTATAAGCTTCTGGATAATCTTGATGGGATGAGCGATAAATTCCTGGTAATTTTTGAATTATGATTAGTAACCGATTGAGATTCTTTTGTCGTTTTAAACTCTGACTTTCGCAATTACATACGGCTAAAATGGCTTCTCTTAATTGTTCTTCCACTGTATTTAAGATATTGAATATTTAATTGTCTATTAATAAGGTGGGCAAAGTTATAATGTAAATCGTTTATTTCATTTAAGTTTAGTTTGCCCACCCTACCATTATTGATTTTCAAAACTCATAATCTTTGATTTATCAAGACATAAAATTCTAGGTGTCTGTATTGATTATGGTTTTTCTTGAGAATCCTGGGAAATATTTTTCTTGCTAGTAATCTGAGTTATGGCAGAAGTATTAGCATCTTTAGAGTTAAGTAATTGTTTTAAGACTGTTAACAAGGCTGCCAATTTTCCCCCATCTAATAAAGTTTCAATTAAGGACAAACCACTTGTAGAGAGTAGTAATTTATTAATCTCTCCCATGTTATTATCACTGTTTCCATTAGCACCAGGAAAAGCATAGATTTTTGTATCCCCTAAAACTCCAGGTTGAGGAGCTAAAGATTTAACAATTTCGGGTAATTTTACCGCTAATTCGGGCCAAATTTCCTTAATTAATTCCGCTGTGCGGTTGGCATTACTGAGAGTATTTTCAGCTTCGATTAAAGCTTTTTTACCTTCTGCTTCTGCTAAAGCTTTATACTGATTTGCTTCTGCCAGAGTGCGTATTGATTCTGCTTCTAATTCTGCTGCTTGACGGGCGATTTCTGCTTGACGCTGACGACGGAATACATCTAATTCTACTACATTGCGATCGCTGATGCTGAGTTTTTCCGCTTCTTGTTGGGCAGTAATAATAGATAGACGTTGTTCTCTTTCTGCTTGTTCGACTTCTGTTGCAGTAACCACTGCTGCTTCCGCTTGCGCTCTTTCTGCTTCCGTATTGAGACGTTCTCGCTCTTTTTCAGCGATCACAATTGCTGCTTCTTGTTGAGCAATTTGAGATTCTTGTTCCGCTTGAGCCACTTCTATTTTAGCGGTAAGGCGAGATGCTTCCACAATTTTTTGACGATTAATTTCAGCAACTTCTGATTCTTGCTGTTGTAGTGCTTGGGCAATTTTTAATTCTTTATTTTTTTCTTCTAGAGCAATATTGGCTGCAATTTGTCGATCTTGAATGGTTAATTGTTGCTCAATTTTTGATTCTTCGATAGTTTTTTGACGATTAATTTCAGCAACTTCTGGTTCTTGTTGTTGTAGTGCTTGAGCAATTTTTAATTGTTTATTTTGTTCTTCTAGCGCGATATCTGCTTCAATGCGACTTTGTTGTACTGCTAGTTCTTGTTGTATTTTTTCTTCTTCTACTGCTTTACTTTGTAAGATTTTATTGCGTTCTATTTTGGTAATTTCTTGGTCTTTAGATTCTTGAATTTCTCGTTCAGTTTGGGCTTTAAGAAATTCTACTTCTTTTAGCTGTTTGAGTTTAGCATCTTCTTTTTCTCTTTCAATCTCTAAGGATTGTTTTTCTGCTGTTAATTCTTGTTGCTTAATAGCAATTTGGGTATTAAGTTGTAATTCTTTCTTTTCTTGTTCTGTAGTTAGTTCTACTTCCAATTTTTGTTTAATTGAACGCTGAATTGTCTCGGTTCTTAATTTTACTCCTTGAGCATCAAAGAAATTGTTTTCATCATAAGTATCACTTTCTTCAATTTCCGATATGGCAATATTGTTTAGAGTTAAACCAACTTTTTTTAAATCCTGTTGAATTAAGTTTAGTACTTCATCAGCAAAACCTAATTTATCGGAATCAATTTCGGCAATACTTTTTCTTTTAGCTGCTGCTCTAATAGCATCATCAGCCCTTTTTTCCAAAGCTTCTTTGATATCACTTTCCGAAATTCTACCTTGTTTAGATAGTCTCGCAGCGGAAACTAAAACATCTTCTTCATTGGCATTAATACACACATAAAAAGTAACTCGCATATTAGCCCGTAAATAGTCTTGAGTCCGAACTGCTAATTTATCAGTTCTTTCAACATCAATAGAAATTTCTCGCAAAGGAACTCTTGTTAGTTCGTGAAAACCTGGTAAAACAATACAACCTCCATTCAAAATCACCGACTTTTTCTTAACAAAAACTCCTCCAGTTCGCACAAAAGCTTCGTTATTAGGAGTGATAACATATACTCTCGTATATGCCCAAATACTTAGTAACAGTAATAAAACTAAACCTCCTATCAAACTCGGGAAAAGTATCGCACCACCTAACTGAGAAAAACTAGGCTGTAAATTGAGATCGAGAGGATTTTCTTCAAAAATATTCATATTTCTATCGGAATCTATTTCCAGATTATTGTTTACTATGTTTGATGACAAATTATTAATGTCTAAAGATTGAATCAAAGTTAACCAAAATAGCATACTGTTACTCCTTAAAAATGAATAATTGAATAACTAAAACCTAATTATTTTCCCATCTACTGCGATCTTCTCCTTGATTGAGAATCGCTAAATAATATTTTTCAGTTTGCTCGATAATTAAAATTTCTTCGCCATTTTGAGGTACAACTTTTGCCCAAGAAGGTAAACAAATTGGTATGGTAACTAAATTACGAGCAGGATCGAGAACATCTGCTTGAGCAATTTGATTATTGCCTTCATAAGGTACTATTTTGGAATTAACAATTCCCAAACAGCCGACTAAACGACTACCACTAGCATCTTCTCCAAAAGAAGCAAAAATTTTACCCAGGGGATTGGCAATTAAACTACCAAGAATAATGCTGATAATAAATGAAGCAGCTAATATTAAACCACCAAAACCAAATAGTCTTGTAGGAATTTTGCCAGTGAAATTACCTGCAAAAACATTTAGTATCCAACCACTCATCCCCCAAATACTAAAATCTACGGCTAACAGTAAAATTAAAGGTGCTTTGCCAAAACCAAGCCA
>JAAUYH010100964.1_pt1 | contig 12653 bp, 11 predicted proteins | sample 7278061 | NCBI WGS metagenome assembly JAAUYH01 (sample SAMN14350203, study PRJNA611818) | marine sediment metagenome | isolation source: surface marine sediment (0.6m) | place: French Polynesia: Moorea | collected 2018-08
CCGTCGATGACAGAGACCCGCCCAAGCGGCTAACCGGAATGACAAGGCCGCCCACCTGTCAATGGCTCTGATTTAGGTCCGCCATGAGATTGCAGCGGAATAACCGTCACGGGGTTTAACGCTCTGGAAAAATCGTCCACATTAAACCCTGTGCGCGCCCGCAGGGGTGCGCTCGATTGTCCGCTGGACGACTGGTCTTCTCGGCGCTAAATAGCCCCTCAAGCTGCCGGGGGAAGGACCTGGCGTTTCTGCGTTTTGGGTCTATTACCCTGAAAAATATGGAGAATGTCGTGAGCCAAGCAGAAGATCACGAAGGCACACGCCGGGACTTTCTTTACTACGCCACTGGCGGAGCAGGGGCAGTCGCCGTCGGGGCGGCAGTTTGGCCGCTGGTCGACCAGATGAACCCGTCGGCAGACGTTCAGGCGCTCAGCTCGATCCGGGTCGACATATCTGGCGTCGAGCCTGGGTCCCAATTGACCGTAAAGTGGCTTGGAAAACCGGTATTTATCCGTCGTCGCACAGAGGAAGAGATCGCCGCCGAGCGTGAAGTCGACATCTCTGCCCTGCCCGACCCTCTGGCGCGCAACGCCAACATCCAGGACGGCGCCGACGCCACGGATGACAACCGTTCCCTCGACGAAGGCGGTGAATGGCTGGTTCAGATGGGTGTCTGCACCCACTTGGGCTGCGTGCCTTTGGCGGACGCGGGCGAATTCGGTGGCTGGTTCTGCCCGTGCCACGGCTCGCACTATGATCTTTCTGGCCGCATCCGCAAAGGCCCGGCGCCTGAAAACCTGCCCGTCCCGCCTGCGCGGTTCGACGGCGACGACATTATTCTCGGTTAAGGGAGAACGACACAGATGGCTGGTATCCCGCACGACCATTACGAACCGGTAACGCAAGGCGAAAAGTGGCTTCACCGCCGCCTGCCGATTGTCGGTTTGCTTTATGACACGTTGATGATCCCCACACCCAAGAACCTGAACTGGATGTGGATTTGGGGCATCGTCCTGACCTTCTGCCTTGCGTTGCAGATCATCACCGGCATCGTTCTGGCGATGCATTACACGCCGCATGTCGACATGGCCTTCGCCTCGGTCGAGCACATCATGCGCAACGTCAACGGTGGGCATATGCTGCGTTACCTACACCAGAACGGCGCATCTCTGTTCTTTGTTGCAGTCTATGCACACATCTTCCGTGGACTCTACTACGGCTCCTACAAGGAGCCGCGCGAAGTCACCTGGATCATCGGCATTCTGATCTTCGTGCTGATGATGGGCACTGCCTTCATGGGCTACGTGCTGCCGTGGGGTCAGATGTCCTTCTGGGGTGCCACCGTGATCACCGGCCTGTTCGGCGCTATCCCGTTCGTGGGTGAGGCGATCCAAACCTGGCTGCTCGGCGGACCGGCCGTGGACAATGCCACGCTGAACCGCTTCTTCAGCTTGCACTACCTGCTGCCCTTCGTGATCGCAGGTCTTGTGGCGGTGCATATCTGGGCCTTCCACACCACCGGCAACAACAACCCGACCGGCGTTGAAGTTCGCCGCGGTTCGAAGGAAGAAGCCGAGCGCGACACCGTGCCGTTCTGGCCGTATTACGTGATCAAGGACCTCTTCGCGCTGGCAATCATTCTTGCCGTGTTCTTCGCCATCGTCGGCTTCATGCCGAACTATCTTGGCCACCCGGACAACTATATCGAGGCCAACCCGCTCGCGACGCCTGCGCACATCGTGCCCGAATGGTATTTCCTGCCGTTCTATGCGATCCTGCGAGCGTTCACGGAAGAAGTCTGGGTTGTCCAGATCGCGTCCTTCGTGACCGGAGGCATCATCGACGCCAAGTTCTTCGGCGTGATGGCGATGTTCGGTGCCATCGCGGTTATGGCATTGGCACCGTGGCTGGACACGTCCTCTGTTCGCTCGGGCCGTTATCGTCCGATGTTCAAGTGGTGGTTCGCGCTGCTGGTGATCGACTTCTTCGTTCTGATGTGGGTCGGCGCAATGCCCGCAGAGGAGCCGTTCAACACGATCTCGCTGATCGCCTCGGCCTATTGGTTCGCCTACTTCCTGATCATTCTCCCGCTACTTGGGGTGATCGAGAAGCCGTTGGAGCAGCCCGAAACCATCGAAGCTGACTTCGAAGCGCACAAATCGGCCACCGGCGGCACCCATACGGTGCCCGGCGTGTCGCCTGCGGAATGAAAGGAAACATGACAATGATGTTCCGCAAAATCACAATCTCCGCAGCAATCGTGCTTGGCCTGGCCAGTCCCGCCCTCTCGGCGGGCAAGGCTCCGAAAGTGACCGACTATGATTTCTCGTTCGAAGGTCCGTTCGGTACCTATGACCAGATGCAATTGCAGCGCGGCCTTCAGGTTTACACTGAAATTTGCGCGGCGTGCCACGGCCTGCAATATGTCCCACTGCGGACACTGGGTGACGACGGCGGCCCGGCGCTGCCGGAAGATCAGGTGCGCGCCTATGCCGAATTCTACGAAGTTTTCGACCCCGAGATCGATGATTTCCGCGCGGCGAAGCCGACAGACCACTTCCCTGGTTCGGCCCTTGAAAATGCGCCCGACCTGTCGCTGATCGCAAAGTCGCGAGCTGGTTTCTCTGGCCCTTATGGACTAGGCATCAACCAGTTTTTCAAAGGCATGGGCGGCCCTGAATATGTCGCTTCGCTTTTGGCGGGCTACACCGATCCACCGGAATGTGCCGCAGAAAGCGATATCGAAGGCTCTTACAACAAGGTCTTCGTCAACGGCGGCATCCCGGATGAGTGCAAGTACGAAGACGGCACACCGAAGATCGACGGGTCGTGGATCGCAATGGCTCAACCGCTCTGGGGCGAGGATGTCGAGTACGAAGACGGCACTCCGGCCACAGTTGAACAGGCAGCAAAAGACGTGGCCGCATTCCTGATGTGGACGGCCGAACCAAAGCTCAATGATCGCAAGGAAGCCGGCTTCATTGCCGTCATCTTCCTGATCGTGCTTAGCGTTCTGTTGTATCTCACCAACAAGAAGCTCTGGGCCCCGATCAAGCGTAAGGAATCGCATCCGGCCGAGTAATCCCTCGCACGCTATTGCATTGGAAACGCCGCCCGCATCGGGCGGCGTTTTCTTTTCCGCTTCCTAACGACGCACACCGCACTGGCGTTCTTCTGAAAAAGTCGCAAGACTGGTCGCGATCCCTGACGCCGTACCTGAAAGACCGGGCCGATGGGAGTAAAACCAACCAAAAGCTGGGACACACCGGCATTACGAACCCAGGGAGGGAATCATGAGAAAACTGACACTGACGGCCGCGGGCTCGCTGATTGCGCTTACCGCTTCGCTTGGTGCGGCGCAGGCCGACAAGCTCACACTCTATTGCTCCGCACAGGAGGATTGGTGCCAGTTGATGGCCCGCAGCTTCGAAGATGCGACCGGTATCGACGTCGACATGACACGCAAATCAAGCGGCGAAACCTTCGCACAGATCCGCGCCGAATCCTCGAACCCGAAAGGCGACGTGTGGTGGGGCGGAACGGGCGACCCGCACCTGCAGGCCGCCGAAGAAGGCCTGACGATGGAGTATGTCTCGCCAATGCGCGACCAACTGCACGACTGGGCGATCTCCCAGGCCGAAAGCGCCGGCAACAAGACCATCGGCATCTATTCGGGTGCCCTCGGATACGGCTACAACACCGATCTGCTTGCAGCGAACAACCTGCCGGAACCATCCTGCTGGGAAGACCTGCTGAAGCCCGAGTACAAAGGCCACGTGCAAATGGCGAACCCCAATTCGTCCGGCACGGCCTATACGACACTGGCGTCGATGGTGCAGATTTTCGGCGAGGACAAGGGCTTCGAGTTCATGAAGGGCCTGCATTCGAACATCAACCAGTACACCAAGTCGGGCTCTGCGCCGATCAAGGCAGCGGGACGGGGTGAAAACACCATTGGCATCGTCTTCATGCATGATGCCGTGGCACAGGCCGTGTCGGGCTTCCCGGTCAAGGTCGTGGCGCCGTGCGAGGGCACAGGATACGAGATCGGCTCGATGTCTATTATCGATGGCGCTCGGAATGTGGACGAAGCCAAACAGTTCTATGACTGGGCCCTGTCAGCCGACGCGCAAAACCTGGCGCTACAAGTGAATGCCTTCCAAGTGCCGTCGAACAAGGGCGCGCAGACCTCGGAGTCGGCACCCGATATGAGCCAGATCAAACTGATCGACTACGACTTCAAGAAGTACGGCTCGTCCGACGAGCGCAAACGGCTTCTTCAGAAGTGGGACGAAGAGGTTTCGGTTCTGCCGCAGTAAGTGCGCGCCACCTCGACTGAAAAATCCACCCACTCGGTTCTGATCTTCTGGATCGTCGCCGGGTGGGTCGGGTTTTGTCTTCTGCCGTGGTACATGGTTGAGGACGGGTTCTGGTCTTTCGAATGGTTGTTGGACGGCTATCCGTTCGATGACGATTACGCCCCCGCTCTGTTTCTGATCGCGCAAGGCGAGAAGCTTTGGCTTGCTCCGCTCCTGATCCCGCTGGTGCTCCCGCTCTTTGCGCTGCAGCGATTGAAATCCGATCCGCTTTTCGCGCGTCTCCTGCTGCTGGCAGGGGCTCTCGGATTTGGCTGGCTGATTGCGCAGGGCTTCGGCATCGGCATCCGCGGCTTTAATTTCGAATGGCTCAAGGCGGTATTTGGCGAACTCGGCGACCGCCAGTTCGGCATGGGGTACGGAGCGATGATTTGCGCCTCGGCCTTCCTATTCCTGCTGACACAAGGCATCGCGGCACGTGGGGCAATCAACGGTGACGTGTTCGTCGTCAGCGCCATCGGCGGTGTCATCACGATCGTGACGGCGTTTGTCTTCTTTCCCATCGCCAACATGCTATTTTCCGCCTTCGTCACAGAAGACGGCGCTTATTCGCTCTCTGTTTTCGCCTCTAAGTTCTTCGATGACCGGCTTTGGGGCCTCGGCTGCCTTTGGGGTGCCCGATGCGGCGCGGCGTGGAATTCACTGTTCCTTGCCATTTCGGTCGGTTTGATCACTACCGTTCTCGGGCTAGCCTTCGCGCTCGTCGTCACGCGCTCGGGCTTCCGCTACAAGCGCGCACTGCGCGCCTTGACGGTGCTGCCTATCATTACACCGCCCTTCGTGATCGGCCTGGCATTGATCCTGCTGTTCGGCCTATCCGGCTCGGTCACAGTGTTCTTTGCGGAGCTGTTTGGTATTCAGCCCACACGGTGGCTGTATGGCTGGCCCGGGGTACTCATCGCGCAAACGCTTGCTTTCACACCGATCGCCTTTCTGGTGCTGATCGGCGTGGTCGAAGGCGTGTCGCCGTCGATGGAGGAAGCCTCCCAAACGCTGCGCGCCAACCGCTGGCAAACCTTCAAGACTATTTCTCTGCCCCTTATGCGCCCCGGCCTCGCCAATGCATTCCTACTGGGCTTTATCGAGTCGATGGCCGATTTCGGCAACCCGCTGGTCCTTGGGGGTAATTTCGACGTTCTGTCGACCGAGATCTTCTTCGCCATCGTCGGTGCGCAGTATGATCAGGGCCGTGCGGCGGTGCTTGCCATGGTGCTGCTGTTCTTCACCCTATCCGCCTTCTACGCCCAGCGCGTCTGGCTGGGGAAGAAAAGCTACACCACCGTCACCGGCAAGGGCGATGCCGGCGTTCATCCCCTGATGCCCAACGGGCTGGCCATCCCCGTCTTGATTGTCGCCCTTTGCTGGGCACTGTTCACGGCGGTGGTCTATGCCATGATCATCTACGGCAGCGTGGTCGAGCTTTGGGGCGTCAACAACACGCTTACCTTCAAGCACTATGTCACCGCCTTCAGCGTCCGCTTCGAAGAGGAAGGCATCCGCTGGACGGGCGCGGCCTGGGACAGTTTCTGGACCACGATCACCATCGCTGCCATCGCCGCCCCGCTGACCGCTGCGGTTGGGCTGGTCACTGCCTACCTGCTGACCCGGCAGAACTTCTCGGGCAAGGATGCCTTCGAATTCGGCACCATGCTCAGCTTCGCTATTCCCGGCACAGTGATCGGCGTCAGCTACATCCTCGCCTTCAATGTCCCCCCGATCGAGATCACCGGCACCGGCATCATCCTGGTGATCAGCTTCATCTTCCGAAACATGCCCGTGGGCGTTCGCGCCGGGATCGCGTCGATGAGCCAGCTCGACAAATCACTCGACGAATCTTCTCTGACCCTCGGCGCGAATTCCTGGCAAACGTTCCGCCGCGTGATCCTGCCATTGCTTCGGCCTGCGATCCTGGCGGCACTGGTCTACAGTTTCGTCCGCGCCATGACTGCGATCTCGGCCGTGATCTTCCTGGTGTCGGCGCAATACGACATGGCCACCAGCTACATCATTGGTCGTGTCGAGAACAACGACTACGGTCTGGCCATCGCCTACTCGACCACATTGATCTTCGTGATGTTGGCCGCAGTCGGCCTGTTGCAGCTTCTTGTCGGGCGCGTCCAGATCGGGCGGCGCACACAACTCTCCGCAGAGAGGATGAAATGAGCGAACCAACCATCAGTTCCAAGGCCGCCCCGGTCCGGTTCGAGGGGGTCTCGAAGATCTTCGGCAAGGATGTCGTCGCGGTCGACAACATTGATCTGCTTGTCGAGGCAGGAAAGCTCGTCACCCTGCTGGGGCCGTCGGGCTGCGGTAAGACAACGACGCTTCGTATGATCGCAGGGCTGGAGATGGCCACCTCGGGCCGCATCCTGATCGGTGACCGTGACGTGACCAAACTGCCTGCTACCGACCGCGATGTATCGATGGTGTTCCAGTCCTACGCGCTTTTTCCGCATATGAGCGTGCTGGAAAACGTCATGTACGGCCTGACTTTCTCGGGCTTCTCGAAGGACGAATCCCGCACCCGCGCGCTCCACGGGCTCGACCTTGTCGGGCTGAAAGGCTTCGACAACAGACTGCCCTCCGAACTGTCGGGCGGCCAGCAACAACGCGTCGCGGTGGCCCGCGCTTTGGTCTTAGAACCACAGGTGCTTTTGTTCGACGAGCCGCTCTCAAACCTCGACGCCAAACTTCGCCGTCAGGTTCGCGAGGACATCCGCGCCATCCAGCAAGACCTTGGCTTGACCGTGGTTTACGTCACCCACGACCAGGAAGAAGCGTTGGCGGTCTCGGACGAGATTGTCGTGATGTACAACGCCGCAATTGCACAGGTCGGCACACCGCGAGAGCTCTACGACGCCCCGAATGATCGCTTCGTCGCCGATTTCATCGGCGAGGCAAATCTGCTCGACTGCAACATTCAGACGATCGAGGGCGATCAGGCAAACATCGACATCGACGGCTATCGCCATAGCCTCCCCGCGCGCGGGCTTGGCCCCGGGCCCGCAACACTGGCGGTGCGACCTTCGCGCATTGTGATTGGCGACACGGCGGGTATTGACGCCACCGTCGCCAAAGCCACCTACGTCGGTGTCCATCTGGAGTACACGCTTGTCGGCGAGTTCGGTCAGGTGTTCGCGACGCTTGATGACGTCGATGATCCGCTTCAACCGGGCGCCGAAGTTAAAATGGCATTCGCCGAGAAAGGCCCCGTGTTGCTTCCGGAAGAGCCCGCATCCTGACAACTACGACCAAGCGCGCTCGGCGATCTCCAGCAAGTCTTCGAACACATCTGGTGGCCCTGCAACGACGCGCCCGCCCTGCCGGATCATTTGTTCCTTGTCCTGATCCTCGATCCGGCCGCCGGCCTCGGCGATCATCAACTGCCCGGCAAGGCAATCCCACGCATTCATATGCTCTTCCATGTATCCCAGAAGCCGCCCGGCAGCGACATAGGCCAACGACAGGGCCCCGCTGGCGTTCCGGTGAAACAGGGCGCCGCGCCCGATTACCTCGGCGATGACCGGAACCACACGGCCCGCTTCGACCCGGTTTGAATAACCGATCGAAACCGTGCCGCTCTTCATACCGACGCCGGTTGCCACCTGCATCCTGTCCCCGTTGAGTGTGGCGCCGCCACCTCGCGTCCCGACATAAGTTTCGTCGACGTTCGGCTCATGAATCACGCCAATCTGGGTCTCTCCCGCTGCAACGCCGGCCAGCACAACGGTCCATGCTGGGATTCCATTGACGAAATTCGTCGTGCCGTCGATCGGATCGATCACCCAGTCAAAACCGCTCGTTCCCGTTGTTCGCCCGTGTTCTTCGCCGACAATGCCGTCGTCGGGCCAATGTTCGGCGATCCTGTCGCGGATGTAGGTTTCGACGTTGCGATCGGCTTCGCTGACCCAGTCCTGTGCGCCCTTCCGGTCGACCACAAGCGTGCTGCGATCGGCAAAATACCTGGCGGCAAGCTTGCCGGCCTCCTGACAGGTTGCGATGGCAAAGTCGCGGCGTTCTTCAAGGCGATCCATCTATTCTCCGATATCAACAAGGGACAGCGGGACCGATAAAGACCGTAGAGCGGAATGGCAAATGCCACGGCGGAAGACGGTTGATGATGCCCAACGCCGCGGGGCGGGTCGTCCGCTCGCGTGCCGCGCCATTGCGCGCAAAGGCTGGTCTTCGTACGTTGCCTTAACGAGGGAGGGACACGTGGTCACGGCACCAAGCTTCACGATGGGGATCGAGGAGGAATATCTGCTCGTCCACAAGGACACGCTCGATCTGGCGGAAGCCCCTAAGTCCCTGATGGACGAATGTGTTTCCGCTCTCGGCGATCAGGTGTCGCCCGAGTTTCTCCGCTGCCAGGTCGAGGTCGGCACCGGCATCTGCCAGACAATCGACGAAGCCCGCACAGATCTCAAACGTCTCCGCATTTGCGTGGCGGAAATCGCTGAAAAACATGGGCTTGCCCCCCTTGCTGTCTCTTGCCACCCGACCGCTGACTGGAAGGATCAGGCGCATACCGACAAGGACCGCTACAACACGCTCGAACATGACCTGGCCGGTGTCGTTCGGCGCATGCTGATCTCGGGCTGTCATGTCCATGTCGGCATCGAAGACGACGACATGCGCATCGACCTGATGAACCAGGCCAGCTATTTCCTGCCGCACCTGCTGGCACTGTCCTGCTCATCCCCGTTTTGGCAGGGCGAGGATACCGGCCTTGCCAGCTATCGGCTGACCGTGTTCGACAATCTGCCACGCACCGGTCTGCCGCCACGCCTCGAAAGTTTTTCCAGCTACAGAAGGGCCGTGTCGGCCATCATCAATACAGGCGCCATTGAGGACGCAACCAAGATATGGTGGGATCTTCGACCCTCAGATCGGTTCCCGACGCTCGAGAGCCGCATCTGCGATATGTGCCCAAGACTGGAACATGTCCTCACCATTGCCGCTCTCACGCAATGCCTCATGCGCATGCTTTGGCGGCTTCGCACAAGCAACCAGCGCTGGCGCATTTACGACCACTTTCTGGTCGGCGAGAACCGTTGGCGCGCCCAGCGCTACGGCACCTCGAAAGGGCTGGTCGATTTCGGTCGTGGCGAGGTGGTGGAGTTTCCCGTTCTGCTTGAGGAACTTATCCACTTGCTGGGTGCCGACGCCGACGCGCTTCATTGCCGCGCCGAAGTCGAAGCCGCTCGCGATATCCTGAGCGGCGGTAACAGCGCCGAGCGGCAGCGCAAAGTGCGTCAATCCAGTCTTGAAGGTGGGGCAGATGAGAAGACGGCCATGCGTGCGGTCACCCAATCGCTGATCGAGGAATTTACCGCCGATCTGTAGTCATAACCACCTGATTTTCCACAGCTACATGCTTCCGCCGCTGTCGCCCGATGGCCACGCCACAGGAACATTTGACGCTGGAAAGGGGTGACCCGTCGAATGGCCTCTGCTATCGCAAAACGCGTATCAGTGACCGGAGTTCTCATGATCGTACGCGAAACCGATCTTGCGGGTGTTGTTATTCTGGAGCCCGCGCGCCATGGCGACGACCGCGGCTTCTTTTCTGAGAGCTGGAACCGCAAGCGTATGGAAGCCGCCGGATTGGACTATGACTTCGTTCAGGACAACCATTCTTTGTCTGCCGCCGCAGGAACATTACGCGGGTTGCACTACCAGGCCCCACCGCACGCTCAGGCAAAACTTGTGCGCTGCGCTCGCGGCGCCATGTTCGACGTCGCCGTCGATATCCGCAAAGGCTCGCCAACATACGGCCAGTGGACCGGGGTCGAACTATCTTTCGAAAATGGCCTGCAATTGCTCGTCCCCGAAGGCTTTCTTCATGGGTTTGTAACGCGTGAGCCCGACACTGAGGTAATCTACAAGGTGACCGATTACTACGCCCCGGATTGCGACGGCGCCGTCCTTTGGGACAGTTGCGGTATCGATTGGGCCATTGAAGGCACGCCTGCCCTTTCGGCAAAAGACGCGGCCGCGATCCCGTTTGACGCCTTTGACAGCCCGTTTGAGTGGAGCGCGGCATGAAGATCCTCGTCACAGGCGGTGCCGGCTTCATCGGCTCGGCTGTCGTCCGGCAGGGTATCCGCGCAGGCCACGAGATGATCAATCTCGACTGCCTGACATATGCTGCCAATCTGGCCAATGTCGCCCCGGTTTCCAATTCTCCCGGCTATACGTTTGAAAACGCGGATATCACCAACCGTGCGGAGCTTGACGATATCTTTCGCCGCCACCAGCCGGACGCCGTCATGCACCTGGCTGCCGAAAGCCATGTGGATCGCTCGATCGACAGCCCTGCGGCTTTCATCCAGACCAACGTTGTCGGCACGTACAACCTGTTGGAAGCCGCCCGCAGCTACTGGTCCGAACAAGGCCAGCCCGAAAGATTTCGGTTCCATCACATCTCGACCGATGAGGTTTTCGGTACCTTGGGCGAAACAGGCAAGTTCTCCGAAGACACGCCCTACGATCCGCGCAGCCCTTATTCGGCCTCGAAAGCAAGCTCGGACCACCTTGTCCGGGCCTGGCACGAGACGTACGGCCTTCCGACGGTGATGACCAACTGTTCCAACAATTATGGCCCCTACCATTTCCCGGAAAAGCTGATCCCGGTTGTCATCCTGAACGCGCTGCATGGCCGTCCAATCCGGGTCTACGGCGCAGGCGAAAATGTCCGCGACTGGCTTTACGTCGAAGACCACGCAGATGCCCTGCTGCTGGTGCTCGAGAAGGGCGAGACTGGCCGCAGCTACAACATCGGTGGCGAGAACGAGGCTCGGAACATCGACCTTGTGCGCACGATCTGCAGCCTGCTGGACGACCGCCGGCCCGACCAGGCACCACACGACCGGCTTATTGAATTTGTCACCGATCGCCCGGGTCACGACATGCGATACGCCATCGATCCGACCCGCATTCGTGAAGAGTTGGGCTGGCGGCCTTCCGTCACATTGGAAGATGGTCTGGCCCGCACAGTCGACTGGTTCCTCGCAAACGAAGAATGGTGGCGTCCACTTCTGAGCGCCGCGACGGAACGTCGGGGGACCGGCACGTGAAAGTCGCCGTCTTCGGCAAGACCGGCCAAGTCGCAACCGAGCTGCAAAGGCGGGTTCCCGATGATGTGACCCTTCAGGTGCTGGGCCGGGACAAAGCGGATTTCTCGAACCCAGACATGGTGTATGAGGCCGCCTCTGTGCTCAAGGCAGACGTGGCAATCAATGCCGTCGCCTACACCGCCGTCGATAAGGCCGAGGAGGAGCCCGAACTGGCCAACACGATCAATGGGGCCTCGGTCGGGGCCCTCGCCAACGCCTGCGCGCAAACCGGCACGCCTTTGGTGCACATCTCAACCGATTACGTTTTTCCCGGTGGCGGCACCGAACCTTGGGCCCCCGGCGATGCGACCGGTCCACTTGGCGCGTATGGGGCAAGCAAACTTTTGGGAGAACAGGTGTTTTCCAAACTGGCCGCCAACCCTGCCGTCGTTCTGCGCACGTCTTGGGTCTTTAGCGCGCACGGCAACAATTTCGTCAAGACGATGCTGAAGTATGGGGCCGAGCGGCCGGAATTGACGGTTGTCTCTGATCAAATCGGCGGCCCGACCCCGGCCGCAGCAATCGCAGATGCGTGCCTGATCATCGCGCGGGCCCTCGCCGGTGGCCAAAAGGGCGGCACCTACCACTTCTCGGGCGCGCCGGATGTAAACTGGGCCGATTTCGCGCGCGAGATCATGGCGCAGGCCGATCTGCCTGCAAATATCAAGGATATCCCAACGACCGAATGGCCCACGCCTGCAGCACGACCCCTGAATTCCCGGCTCGACTGTCGCACTCTTGAGCGGGATTTCGGCATACGCCGCCCCGACTGGCGCGAGGGACTGGCCGCTGTCCTACGGGAGCTGTCGGCATGAGCCGCACTGTCGCCTTCGCCGATCCCGGCAAGTACGTCGCCTTTGATGGCGAGCGCTGCACACCATGGGTGACCGGTCAGATTCACGCCGCGCACATGCACCGCTATCTTGCCGCGCTCGAGATGTGCCAGGGCAAACGCGTGCTGGATATCGCCTGCGGATTTGGCTATGGCGCGGCTATGCTGATCCGCAATGGCGCTGCCGAGGTGACTGGAGCCGACATCGATACGGCCTCGATCGCGCATGCGGCCAACGCCTATGCGCATCCGGGTTTACGATTTCTAGAAGCTGATATCACTCAACCGCTGCCGTTCGAGGATGACAGTTTCGACGTTATCCTGTGC
>JAAUYH010029506.1_pt1 | contig 12652 bp, 10 predicted proteins | sample 7278061 | NCBI WGS metagenome assembly JAAUYH01 (sample SAMN14350203, study PRJNA611818) | marine sediment metagenome | isolation source: surface marine sediment (0.6m) | place: French Polynesia: Moorea | collected 2018-08
CGTCGATGACGGCCCTGCCCGCGTCGACGGACTCAGCGGCGCTGTGCTGAAAGTCATCGGCTACTCCAAGGCGGGCATCGACATGGTTTTCGGCCCGCTCGCAGACACCAACGTGATCGGCTTCAGTTTCGCGATCAATGTACTGCCCATCATCATCTTCTTCTCCGCGCTGATGTCGGTTATGTACCACCTGCGCATCATGGAGTGGGTCGTGAAGCTCGTGGGTGGTTTCCTGCACAAGGTCATCGGTACCGGTGCCGTCGAGTCGATGAACGCGGCGGCGAACATCTTCGTCGGCCAGACCGAGGCGCCGCTCGTCGTCAAGCCCTACCTCAGAGGCCTGACCGAGCCGCAGTTCTTTACCGTCATGGTGTCCGGCCTGGCATCGATCGCGGGTACCGTGCTCGCAGGCTACGCGCTGATGGGTGCCGAACTAAAGTATCTGCTGGCCGCTGCCTTCATGGCGGCACCAGGTGGGCTGCTGATGGCGAAGATCATCATGCCGGATGAGGAATACATCCCTCCGAGTCAGCATGAGAAGTTGCGTATGGAGCCGAGCCAGCATCGCAATGTCATCATGGCGGCCGCTGCCGGAACCACCGACGGATTGCGTCTGGCCGTCAACATCGGCGCAATGCTCGTTGCCTTCGTCGCCCTGATCGCGCTCTTCAACGGGCTGGTGGGCGGGCTTGCAAGTCTGCTCAGAATTGACGACTTGTTCGGCGTCGAAAAGATCACGCTCGAGTTGATCCTGGGCAAGGTCTTTCAGCCACTGATGTACCTGCTCAGCGTGCCGTGGGAGGAGGCCGCCGCGGCGGGATCGCTGTTCGGTGAGAAGATCATTCTCAACGAGTTCGTTGCATTTTCTCATTTGACCGAACGGCTTGCCGGTATGAGTCCGCGGACGGTCGCGGTGACTACGTTCTCCCTGTGCGGATTCGCCAACCTGTCATCGATCGCAATCCTGCTGGGCGGACTCGGCGTGCTGGTACCCGAGAAAAAGGAGTTGATTGGACGTTTCGGCATTAAAGCGGTGTTGGCTGCATCGCTGTCCAATCTCATGAGCGCCGCACTCGCCGGAATAATGCTGACGTTCTAGGGTGGTGGCGCGCAAGATCATCATCGACTGTGACCCGGGACAGGATGACGCGGTTGCGCTGTTTCTGGCATTCGCCTCTTCCCGGGAGCTCGATGTTCTCGGCATCACGACCGTTGGCGGCAACGTCCCGCTGGAGCTGACGCAGCGCAACGCGCGTCTGATGTGCGATATCGCCGGCAGCGAAGTGCCGGTCTTCGCGGGCTGCGACAAACCGATGTCGCGCCCCCTGCGCACCGCTGAAATGATTCACGGCGATACCGGCATCGACGGCATCGAGGTAGTTGAACCGCAGGCACCATTACAGTCGGAGCATGCGATTGACTTCATTGTTCGCACGCTGCGCGAAGCCGATGATGCATCCATCACACTGGTGCCGACCGGGCCGCTCACTAACATCGGCACTGCAATCGAGCGGGAACCGGCGATTCTGCCGAAGATAGATCGCATCGTGCTGATGGGCGGGGCGATGCGCGAAGGCGGCAATCGTACGCCGTCCGCCGAGTTCAACATCCTCGTCGACCCCGAAGCGGCCGACATCGTTTTTCGCTGCGGCAGACCCATTGTGCAGATGGGTCTCGACGTGACGCATCAGGTGCTGTCCACACGCGAGCGGGTCGAGCGCATACGCGCGCTGGACAATCCCGTGGCCCAGGCAACGGCGGGCATGCTGAGTTTCTTCGATCGTTTCGATACCAGGAAGTACCGATCAAAGGGCGCACCGCTGCACGATCCCTGCACGGTGGCATGGTTGATCAAGCCGGAGCTGTTCACGGGCAAGGACTGCAATGTGTCCATCGAGACGCAGTCGGAACTCACGCTGGGCCACACCGCCGTCGACTTCTGGCATGTCACCGACAAGCCGGTCAACGTGCACTGGGTTTATGAAGTCGATGCCGACGGTCTCTACGGACTGCTGACCGAGCGGCTTGCCCGGTTCAATGGAGCTGAGTGATGGTTGCGATCGTCGTCGTCGGTTCCGTCAATCTCGACCTCGTCGCGACCGTCGCGCGACTGCCAACGGCTGGCGAGACGGTGACCGGTGCCGAGCTCAGCCGCTTCCCGGGAGGCAAAGGCGCGAATCAGGCACTTGCAGCAAAGCGCCTTGGTGCCGATGTGACGCTGCTCGCCTGCATCGGCAGCGATGCGGCTGCCGACGAAGCACTTGCGTTGCTCATGGATGGCGGCGTCGACCTCTCCGGTTGCCGACACAGCGAATCGGAGCCGACCGGCACGGCGCTGATCGCGGTGGCGCCATCGGGTGAGAACCACATCGTCGTGGCGCCAGGTGCGAACCGCAAACTGACGCCTGAAGCCCTGGTCCTGCCTGCAGCAGATGCACTGATCTGTCAGCTCGAGGTGCCGGCCGATACCATCGCGGCAGCGGCCAACGAATTCGACGGCTTCTTTGCCGTGAATCTGGCGCCCGCCATGCACGTCGATGTGTCGGTTCTACAGCGCGCCGATCTGGTGATCGTCAACGAAGTCGAGGCTGCGTGGTACGGCGACAGTCTCGGTGCCTGTCATGGCATGATCGCCACGACCTTTGGCGCCGCCGGCGCAGTGCTCACTAAAGGGGGACAAGACATTGCACGAGCCCGGCCGCCGCGGATCGACGCGGTGGACACGACCGCGGCGGGCGACACGTTCACGGCCGCGCTCACGGTCGCGCTTGTCGAAGGCCAGCAGCCGCAGGCTGCGCTCGAGTTTGCGTGTGCCGCAGGTGCAGCAGCAGCGACCAGGCTCGGGGCGCAGCCGTCGCTGCCGACTCGCGACGACGTCGTCGCGATTATGGGAGGCTGATACGACGTGGAACTTGCATCGGCAATTGTACTGTTGTTCCTGGTCATCGATCCGTTTGGCAACGTGCCGTTTTTCGTATCCGCGTTGCAGGACGTCGATCCGGCGCGCCGCAAAAAGGTCATCATCCGCGAGCTGTTGATCGCATACGTGGTCATGGTGACGTTTCTTTTCGTCGGGCAGCCGTTGCTGCGCGTGCTCGGCATCTCGGGTCCGGCACTGACCATTGCGGGCGGAGTGATCCTGTTCCTGATTGCGCTGCGCATGGTGTTCCCGATGCGCGGACGTACGACGCAGGAGGATCTGCAGGGCGAGCCGTTCATCGTGCCTCTGGCGATCCCTTACATCGCGGGGCCATCGGTACTTGCGGTGCTGTTGCTCCTGATTAGCAAGGAACCAACGCGTTGGCCAACCTGGCTGATTGCCACTACGGCAGCGTGGGCAGCGACGTCCGTAGTCGTATTCTTCGGCGCCCAGGTTGCCGAGCGACTCGGCCCGCGCGGGCTGGTTGCAATCGAGCGTCTGATGGGAATGATACTGGTCGCAATTGCGATACAGATGTTCCTGACCGGCGCCGATATGTATTTCCGTCCCGCGGCGGGTTAGCTTCGCGCTGGACCGGATGGGCGGAGACGCCCATCGCAGGAATGCGACAGGGGACTGCACCTGGTGAATCCGTCCTCGGAGAGGCCTACACACCAGGCATCCGTCCCCTGTTCGATAACACTATAGGTATCCGGACTGCCCGGAAGTGAAGTGGGTCACAATTGGCAAAGTGCCGACGGACTACAGGTGGAATGAGGCGGGCAGAAGGTCGTCGACGGTGTAAGTATTCCAGTCGCCGTCGTCGTCCTTGACGATCACGCGCGTATTCTCGTCGGCAAACTCGTTTATGCGCTGCCGACAGCCGCCGCAAGGCGTGCACGCACGGGTCCTGTTCGGACCTCCACCGGCAACCGCAATCGTAACGATGCGCTTGCCGCCTGCCGCGACCATCGCAGCAATCGCGCCGGTTTCGGCGCAGCTGCCTTGCGGGTAAGCGGCGTTCTCGACATTGCAGCCGACGTGCACGTTGCCGTTCTCGTCCAGGATGGCCGCACCGACGTGGAATCCCGAGTAAGGGCAGTGCGCTTTTTCTCGCACCGCGCGCGCGGCGTCGAGGAGTTCGTCGTCGGTCATTGGGTTAGTCGTCCTTCGGGCCTGGCCGCTCTCGCACGTCCCTGTGCCCCGCGGCATAAGGCCGTCCTGGCCAAAAAGGCCCTCATTTGTCTCTCATCGGGTTGTTGGGGTGCGTTGTCCAGTCGCGTTTCTCGCTGCTGATCGGTTCGCCGGTGCGTGGGTCCGCGCCGTCGGTTAGCTGGCGCATCGTGATGCAGCCGTCGACGGGGCAGACGCTGACGCAAAGGTTGCAGCCCACGCATTCATCGTCGATGACTTCGAAACGCCGCGCGCCGTTGACCGTGTGCGTAATTGCCTGGTGTGACGTGTCTTCGCAGACGACGTGACAGCGACCGCACTTGATGCACAACTCCTGGTCGATGACGGCTTTCTCGACATAGTTCAGATTGAGGTATTGCCAGTCCGTCACGCTTGGCACAGCTTTGCCGACCAGTTCGGCGACCGTCGACATGCCCTTGTCGTCGAGAAAATTACTGAGGCCGTCGGTCAGATCGTCGATGATCTTGAAGCCATACACCATCGCTGCCGTGCAGATCTGCACGTTGCTGGCGCCCAGCGCGAGGAAGTCTACGGCATCGCGCCAGTCGGAGATGCCACCGATGCCCGAAATGGGGACATCCCCGGTTTCGGTGTGGCGCGCAATCTCGGCGACCATGTTCAGCGCAATCGGTTTGACGGCTTCGCCGCAGTAACCGCCGTGCGTGCCCATGCCGTCGGTGGTCGGGTACATCGTCAGCGAGTCGTAGTCGACGCGCATGATCGAATTCACCGTGTTGATCAACGATACTGCATCGGCGCCGCCGTCCTTTGCGGCTTTCGCCGGTGGCAGGATGTTGGTGACGTTAGGTGTCAGCTTGACGATTACAGGCACCCGGGCGGCTTTTTTGCACCACTCGGTCGCCATCTGGATGTATTCGGGTACCTGGCCCACTGCTGCACCCATGCCGCGTTCTGACATGCCGTGCGGACAGCCGAAGTTGAGCTCCAGTGCGTCGGCGCCGGTGTCTTCGATCATCGGCACGTACTTCGCCCAGGTCTGCTCATTCATCGGCAGCATGACCGAAACGACCAGTGCCCGATCGGGCCAGTCTCGCTTGATCTGCCTGATCTCGTCGAGGTTCGTCTTGAGCGGGCGATCGGTAATCAGCTCGATGTTGTTGAACCCGATAACGCGGCGGTCGTTGCTGTGCAGCGCGCTGTAACGCGGCCCGCTGACGTTGACGATGGGCGGGTCCTCGCCGAGCGTTTTCCATACGGCGCCGCCCCAACCCGCCTCGAACGCCCGGTTGACGTTGTAGGCCTTGTCCGTCGGCGGCGCGGACGCGAGCCAGAACGGATTCGGCGAGGTAATGCCGAGGAAGTCCGAAGTCAGGTTCGCCATTTCTCTCTCCTCGCTCAGCTGCGCAGGTAGCGATCGATCGCGATCGCAGCAATCTTGCCATGCTGCACTGCGCTGACCGTCAGGTCGTCGCCGTCGACAACGCAATCACCGCCAGCCCACACACCGTCGAGCGACGTTGCCTGCGATGCATCGGTGACGATCTTGCCGCGCTGCAGCTCGATCCCGTCCAGTTCCCGGCCCAGCTCTTCATTCGCCAGCCGCTGCCCGATCGCCTTGAATACCACATCCGCGTCGAGCATCGAGGTCTCGCCTGTGCCCTGGACGCGACCGTTCTTGTCGAGGTAGGTCTTTTCCAGCTCGATGCCTGTGACGAACTCGGCGCCGTGCACGCGCACTGGTCGCATGAAGTGATGTATCGACACGCCCGTGGTCTGTGCAAGTTCTTGTTCGTGCTTGCTGGCGCCCATTTGCTCCGCGCCGCGGCGGTACACGATGTCGACCCGCTCTGCACCGAGACGTTTGCTCTGTGACGCAATATCTATGGCGGTCATGCCGCCGCCGATGACCACGACGTTGCGGCCCACCGGCAGCTCTGTCATGTCGTCGGTCTGACGCAGGTCGGCAATGTAGTCGATCGCATTTTCCATACCCGGCATGTCTTCGCCGTCGATGCCGAGCTCGTTGACGTCGCCCAGACCGATGCCGAGGAATACTGCATCGTATTCCTTGAGCAACCCGGCGAGCTTGAAGTCTGCGCCAAGCTCGACGTCGTTCTCTATGTCGATGCCGCCTATAGAAAGAACCCACTCGACTTCCCGCTGCGCGAAGTCTTCGACTGTTTTGTAGGCAGCGATGCCGTATTCGTTGAGGCCGCCCGGTTTGCTGTCCTTGTCGAATACCTTGACGCTGTGTCCAAGGACCGCGAGGCGATGTGCGCAGGACAAGCCAGCGGGTCCGCCGCCAACGACGGCCACGGTCTTGCCGCTGTCGGCTGCGCGCTCGAACAGCTGCGTACCGCTCTCGAAGATCGGGTCCGTGGCGTAGCGCTGCAGCAGGCCGATCTCGACGGGCTTGTCCTCGTGCGTATTGCGCACGCAGGCCTCCTCGCACAACACCTCGGTCGGACAGACGCGCGCGCTCATACCGCCCATGATGTTTTCCCGCAGTATGGTGTGCGCGGAGCCGCGCAGATTGTCGCTGCGGATCTTCTGGATAAAACCCGGGATATCGATGTCCGTGGGGCAGGCTATGGTGCACGGCGCATCGAAGCAGAAATAGCAGCGATCCGCCTCGATCAGCGCCTCGGAACGGGACAGGGGCTGATGCAGGTCCGCGAAATTCCGGTCGATCTCGGCTTTGCCGAGTCGACCGGCACGTATGTCGGGAGCGGGCTTCGCCATTACAGTTGCCTGTGGTGTCTAGCGTGCCACCGGCACCGGCTCTGCCTGCTGCGCCTGCTTGCGGAGCGCACCATAGAAAGGTGCAAACGGCGGCCGATCGACGTAGCGTCCGGCACCGCGCTCGACGTCGAGCTGGCCGTCCTTGTACACCACCTTGCCGCGACTGATCGTGTGCGATGCACAGCCGGTCACGGTCATGCCCTCGAATATGTTGTAGTCGATCTTCTGCAGGTGCGTCTTGGCGGAGATTGTCTTCGTCGCCTGCGGATCCCAGACGACGATGTCGGCGTCCGCGCCGACCGAGATGCTGCCTTTCTGCGGGTAGATGTTGAAGATCTGTGCTGCATTCGTCGATGTCACCGCAACGAACTCGTTCATCGTAAGGCGGCCTGTATTGACGCCCTGATCCCAGAGCACTTCCATGCGGTTCTCAATGCCCGCAGTACCGTTCGGAATCATGCGGAAGTCGTCCTTGCCCATCGCTTTCTGGTCTGCGCAGAAGCAGCAGTGATCGGTGGCCGTGGTCTGCAAATTGCCGGACTGCAGGCCGTGCCACAGCGCCTCCTGATGCTTCGGCGCACGAAACGGCGGACTCATGACGTGTGCGGCCGCGACCTCGAAGTCCGGATTGCGATAGACGGAATCATCGACGACCAGGTGGCCGGCGAGCACTTCGCCGAAGACCCGCTGGCCCTCGTTGCGCGCCCGGGTGATCGCCTCGAGCGACTGGATGCAGGAGTTGTGCACGATGTACAGCGGTACCTTGAGCACCTCGGCGATGCGGATCGCGCGATTCGCCGCCTCGCCCTCGACCTCGGGCGGCCGCGACAGCGGGTGGCCCTCGGGTCCCGTGATGCCTTTTTCGAAAATGGCCTGTTGCAGGCGATAGACGAGCTCGCCGTTTTCGGCATGGACCGTGCAGATTGCGCCGAGCTCCAGCGCGCGCGAGAAGCTGTTCACGAGGATCTCGTCGTCGGCCATGATGGCGCCCTTGTAGGCCATGAAGTGCTTGAAGCTGTTGACGCCGTGGTCTCGCACCAGCGTGCCCATGTCCTCGAACACGGAGTCATCCCACCACGTGATCGCAACGTGGAAGGAATAATCGGCAACCGACTTCTCGGCCCAGTCACGCCATTGATGATAGGTCTCCAGCACGTTTTGCTGCGGGTTCGGAATCGCGAAGTCGATGATCATCGTCGTGCCGCCGGCGAGTCCCGCGGCGGTGCCGGAATAGAAGTCCTCGCTTGTCACCGTCCCCATGAACGGCAGCTGCATGTGCGTGTGCGGGTCGATACCGCCCGGCATGACAAATTGCCCCCCGGCGTCGATGACGGTGGCGCCCGACGGCACATCCAACACGTTGCCGACGGCGACGATCTCGCCGTCCTGGCACAGCACGTCCGCGAGCATCGATTGGTCTGCATTGACGACCGTGCCGCCTTTGATCAGTACACTCATTGTTCACTCCTTACTTCATTTCGGGCAACGAAGTAATAAATCAGTCCACCGAGTATGGAACCGGTGAACCAGCCGTAATTGTAAAACCAGCTCAAGCGGCCGGTCGTGATCGCGATGACCGTCAGGCCCACCGGAATCAGGAACGCGATGAAGCCCGCCTTGTTCCATGCCGGATAGCCGGCATTGTCCTGATACAGTGCCAGCAGGTCATACTGCTGACCCTTGATCAGGAAATAGTCTACTACCATGATGCCGGCGATCGGGCCGAGCAGGCTGGAATAGGCGATGAGCCAGTTCGAATAAAGGCTCTCCACACTGACGTCTGTTTCCAGCCAACCGAGTTTCTTGAGCAGCTCCCAGCTCATCAGCACGATGCCGATGATGCCGGTGAGGATGACACCCTTGTTCTCGTTTACATATTTCGGGGCGACGTTCTGAAATACATTGGTCGGCGAGACGATGTTTGCCGCAGTATTGGTCGAGATCGTTGCCAGGATGATGACGAGCATGGCGAGCACCACCCAGACCGGACTGTCGATCTTGCCGATGAGGTTTATCGGATCAGAAATCGTTTCTCCGACGAGTTGCATCGACGCTGCCGTCAACACGACGCCCAGGCCCGCGAACAGCAGCATTGTCAGCGGCAACCCGATGATCTGGCCGATAACCTGTGAGCGCTGCGAGCGAGCATAGCGGCTGAAATCGGGAATATTGAGCGACAGCGTCGCCCAGAAGCCGACCATCGCAGTCAGCGCTGCCATGAAATAGCCGAAGAACGGTGCGCCCGGCGGCCGCTTCGCCGGCACGGCCAGTAACTCGTCGAAAGACATTTTCGGCAGCGCCCAGAACATCAGTCCTATAGCGACCACGAGCAACAACGGTGCGGCCAGCGCCTCGAGGTGCTTGATCGACTCGGAACCGCGGATCACGACCGTCACGTTCGCAACCCAGAAGATGAAAAAGCCGATCACTTCCCCGAGCCCGCCGAGGGCTGCCCACCACTCGAACATGGCCGCCAGCATGAGGTGTATCGCGATGCCGCCAAACAGTGTCTGCACGCCGAACCAGCCGCAGGCGACGAGTGCGCGGATCAGCGACGGCACGTTGGAGCCGATGATGCCGAACGAGGCGCGTAGCACGACCGGGCAGGGGATACCGTAGCGCGTGCCCGGAAATGCGTTCAGCGTCAGCGGAATGAGCACGACGACGTTGGCGATGAGGATGGTCCACAGCGCCTCGGCTACCGACAGGCCGAAGTAGGCGGTGAGCACGCCACCAAGCGTGTAGGTGGGCACACAAATCGCCATGCCGACCCATAGAGAGGCCACGTTCCAGCGCGACCATGTGCGCTGGGCCGCGCGCGTCGGCGCTATGTCGTCGTTGTAGCGCGGACTCGACGCCAGGTCCTGGCCGACGTCGAGCTCGATGTGCTCACCGACGGTGCGCAACGTGCTGACTGCCGGCAGTTCGCTCATCGTGTCTCAGTCGTCCGTCAGCGGACCGTAGGTTTCCGGCCGGCGGTCGCGGAAAAACTGCCAGGTATTGCGCACTTCGCGCACCATATCGAGATCGATCTCGTGCACCAGCAGCTCGTCGTCGCCGTAGCTCGCCTGCGCCTCGATCGCACCACGCGGATTGCAGATATAGCTCGAGCCGTAGAATTCGCCCATGTTGTGTGACGTGGCCCAGGGCTCTTCGGTGCCGACGCGATTGATGGCGCCGATGAAAACACCGTTAGCGGCTGCGGAGGCGGGCTGCTCGAGTTCCCACAGGTATTTGCTCAGTCCCGCGACGGTGGCCGACGGGTTGACGATGTAATCGGCACCGTTCAGCGCCAGCGCGCGCCACCCTTCCGGGAAGTGCCGGTCGTAGCAGATGTAAACGCCGAGCTTGAGGTACGCGGTGTCGAATACGGGCCAGCCCGAATCACCGGGCTTGAAGAAAAACTTCTCGTAGAAGCCCGGATCGACCTGCGGGATGTGAGTCTTGCGATACTTGCCGAGGTACGAGCCGTCGGCATCTATGACGGCCGCGGTGTTGTAGTACACGCCCGGCATTGCTTCTTCGTACAGCGGCACGACGATCACCATGTTGTGCTTCCTGGCGTACTCGGCCATGAGCGTCGTCGTTGGCCCGTCCGGGACGACCTCGGCAGCTGCGTACCACTTGCGGTCCTGGCTGGGACAGAAGTAGGGCTGTGTGAATACTTCCTGAAAACACAGCACCTGCACGCCCTGGCTCGCGGCGTCCTCGATGAATGGAATATGTGCCTCGATCATCCGCTCACGGATCTCGTCGGGCTCCATACTGCCGTCGCCCTTGAGGCTCATCTGAATCAGGCCACACTTCACTTTCGCCATCACAGACCTCGCTGAGTTCTTTTTGTTTTCAATACCTTACAGCATACACTTTTTGTTGCCGCAGGAGGGCCTTCAAACCCGAAACCATCGCGCTGCAGGAGGGCCGTCAGGCCCGACATTCGCGTTGTAGGAGGGCCTTCAGGCCCGAATCATTCGCGCCTGAAGGCGCTCCTACCGCGGCACCTGCGACGTCCACGAGCCGTGCATCGGATTCGGCAGCACGTACCAGCCATTGCCCCAACGATCCGAGAACCGCTCCACTGCCAGTCTACGACTGGCTTGTGTCGCTGGTTCAGTACAAGGGCCTGAGGGTTTCGCGCGTACGCAGGGAATGAAGTCCCCGAGGTCATCACCGAATAACATAATCACGCGGTGCGTCGCTGCGACGTGCTCGCGGCGCGTGACTTTCTCCTTGGTCCAGTCGTCGCGCTCGAACGCCAGCATGACGTGGTCCGCATCAGTAGCGATACCTGCCTCGATCACGTCGTCGATGGTCGTGCGCTCCTGCGGGCAGGGATCACCGCTGTCGTCGAGGACCTCACAAGGCCGGTTGGTCACGAAAAACAGCTCCACGCCGGCCGCGCGCGCCTCCGCCGCAAAGTCTGCAAAACCTGCCAACGGCGCAGAGGGACCGGCGCTGCTCCAGGCGTTGAGTTTCCGGTCCTCGAACGGGCGCTCGAAGGTCAGCTGAAAGTCGACGTTGCTGACGACGGTTTCGTCCACGTCGAAGATGATTGCTGGCCGCATACCCTCGCAGTCTTCCTGGCCCGGCAGGGCGCTCCACGACTGGTCGGCAAGTAATCCGGGTAGAGCGAGGCCGGCAGCCTGATAGACTTGCCGCGTCAGCGCTTCGTACTCGGCCGCGTGCTTGACCCACAGCAGTCCCTTGTCTTCATCGGGAGCGCGTGCAACGGGCGCCGTAGTGCAAGATGCACAAAACCATGCAAGGACTATTACGAACAAAGAACGAGACATTATGAGAATCCTGCTTGTCGTTTCACTGCTGGTGGCCGGCTGTGCCACTACTCCCGATTTTACTCCAGCCGAATCGGGCGGACTTACCTTTATTCACCTCAACGACACCTACCGCGTCGGCGCGGTCGAGGACGGCACACGAGGTGGCTTCGGCCGGGTCGTGACGATAATCCGCGAGTTGCAGCGAGAGGGCCGCGACGTGCGCATACTGCACGGCGGTGACTTCCTGTACCCGTCGCTGGAAAGTCAGCTCTGGCACGGTGAGCAGATCGTGGACGCCTTCAACTACATGGACAAACTGGCGCCGATGTACGTCGTGCTCGGCAATCACGAGCTCGACCGGCGCACGCCGGAGTCCCTGGTCAACGCGGTGCGCGCTTCCGAGTTCGACTGGCTGGGTGACAACTACCATTTCGCCACCGGCGATGCCGAGGTCGACGGCGCGTTGCAGACAGCTTTCACAGTCGACTATGACGACAAGACCATCGGTTTTTTTGCGCTGCTGCTGCACGCTGATCACGGTGGCAATGACAGGGACTACGCGCCGATCGACAAGGACTACCTCGCCAATGCCAAACGCGCGATCGGGGAACTCGAGGCACAAGGTGTCGACGCGATCATCGGCGTGACGCATCTGCACATGTACCAGGACGAAGCGATCGCGGCCCTCAGAAAAGATCACCCGAAACTGATCTTCATCGTCGGCGGTCACGAGCACGAACCGCAGTTCAGCCCGCTCAGCGAATCGTCTGCGGCGGTCATGAAGGGCGCTTCCAACGCCCGGGTGATCTGGCGCATCGATCTGAGCTTTGATGCCAACGGCATGCCACAGATCGACGGGCAGATGCTCGACATGGACGACAGCGTGGTATCTGACGCCGACTACGCGTTGCTCGATGCCAGGTGGCGCAGCAAGTTGCTCACCGTGTTCCCGTTCCTCGAAGCTCGCGTCGGGGCTTCAGCCATCACGATGGACGCGACCGAGGAGACTATCCGCAACAACGAGAACGCATGGGGTAACTTCATCGTCGACCAGATGCTC
>JAAUYH010031092.1_pt1 | contig 12652 bp, 10 predicted proteins | sample 7278061 | NCBI WGS metagenome assembly JAAUYH01 (sample SAMN14350203, study PRJNA611818) | marine sediment metagenome | isolation source: surface marine sediment (0.6m) | place: French Polynesia: Moorea | collected 2018-08
AGCAATTCGCAGTTGAAAGTTAGAATGTTCGAGATTTTTAATTCTTTGACTGAGAAGATTGACCAGATTGCGCAAACTATGCAAACGCAAATTTAAACCATTTCTTTCAATCGAAATTTCCCCAAAATAGTCGCTTAGTTCTTCTAGTTGTTGGACAGAAACTCTAATGGTATTGTCGGTAGTAGAGTTATTAACTACAGTTTCTGGAGTAGAAATTACGGGAGTTGGCAGCTTTTGAGTAGAAACTAGGTCAGCATCATCTGTCGAAGTAGTTAATTCTTGTGAGCCAGATTCTTCTAGTAAATCAGCTGTGGCATCTTCAAAAGCAGCAAATATGTTTGATGCTTCTTCTATGTCTAAATCTATATCTAAATTTTCTGGTGGGACGAAAGAGGCGATCGAATCATAATCAGCTATTTCATCGAACTTGGCAGCCTCAAAATTGTTATCTTTTGCCAACTCAAAATCGGTCGATTCTGTATTAGTTAAATCTAATGAAGTGGCTAAAACATCTGTCTGACCGATTAAAACTAGAGCTTGCGATCGCCTCCACTCTTGTAATGCTGCCTGGGCAATTTCTTCTAACTGCTCTGGATTTGTTTCTAAATGCTCGATGACTGATTGACAAAGACTACTAAAAGCTGGTAATTCTAGTATTTCTCCTAAACCGCTCAATTCTGTGGCGGTGGTTAACAAATACTCTCTTAAAGTTGTTGGTTCAAAATTAGCTAAGTGTGACTCTAGTTGTTGCAGAGATTCTTCTACTTCTGTTTCAAAAATGAGGGTACTCATATCTTCCCCCATATCCGCAGATAACAAAGCAGCTTCATCTTCTGGGTTCGGTTCTCCCAAAAGTTGATGAAGTCGATCGAAGATGGGACTAACACTACTATCTAACCACTGGCGATCGATGTCTACCTGCTGTCGATTGTAACTGGCGATTTGACGAAGAGATTTAACGCTTTCTAGTAATAGACTTTCTAAACTATCATTAATAACTTCTGTTTTGCCGATTTTCAGGACTTTGAAAAAATCTTCTAAACGATGAGCTAAATCGCTTAGTTCTTCAAAACCCATCATGGCTGCTCCACCTTTGATCGAATGAGCATCTCTCAACACACTATCCATCTGTTGAGAATTAACATTGCCAGAGCCTAATCCTAGCAGTCTTGACTCAATATTATCCAAATATTCTTGGGCTTCTTCCAGAAATTGAAGTCGTATCTGAAGTTCTTTATCCTCTGACATTTTGCCAACCTAACTTAAATTAATCAATCAAACTTCGATATTGCCTAACTGTCATCAAACCTACTATTTCGGTTAATTCTCCTCGTCAATTTTGAAAGTACCTACTGATGCTTGTAGTTTTTGGGCAACTGCTACCGTTGCGTCTAAAGAAGAAGATACTTCCTCAGATGCAGAAGAAGTTCGTTCCGATACTTGAGCAATCTCTTTCATTAAGTGCGTTACCACTTGAGAAGTTTCTGCTTGAGATACGGTAGTTTCAGAAATAGATTGAACTAGTCGATCGATTTGGTAGGATACGGTTAAAATTTGCTCTAAGCTTTGCTTGGTTTGTTCTACGAGGTTAGCTCCTTCTCCTACTTGAGTGTTGCCCACTTCCATTGCTGCCACAACCTGAGCAACTTCTTTTTGAATAGTAGTAATAATGCTACCTACTTCTTTAGTTGCTTGAGCAGACTGAGTGGCTAGTTCGCCAATTTCTTCTGCTACTACGGCAAATCCTCGCCCTTCGTCCCCTGCTCTAGCTGCCTCAATACTGGCGTTAATAGCTAATAGGTTAGTTTGCATGGCAATTTGATTGATTAGAGAAATTACCCGGGAAATTTGTTGGGAGGCTTCCCCAAGACTTCTTACTTGATCGGCAGTCTCAGAAATAGTTTCTCTTAGCTGTAGAATACTATTTACCGTGCGATCCATACTCTGACCGCCTGTTTCTGCTGTATCCGAAGCAATATTAGCGACTTTAGCTGCTTCTCGAGCATTATTAGCTACAGCTTGAATAGAACCAGTCATTCGTTCGATCGAAGCCAGAGTTTGACTAATTTGCTCTGCTTGTTGTCGTGCTTCTTCTGCTAGTTGATTCATCGAACCTTTATTAGTGCCAATAGAACTATCGACTTGGTCGGCAGATTCTTTTACCTGTTTAACAATGTCTCGTAAGCTTTCAATAATTGAGTTAAAAAAGTCGGCAACAATGCCAATTTCACCTTCAACAATTTGAGAACGAACAGTTAAATCCCCACTAGATGCACCTTCTACGTCTCCTAATAATTGAACTAATTCTTGTTGTAAACTTTCATTTTTTCTTTGCTGTTCTTGAGCCAGCATTTCAGCTTTCTGCCGTGATTTTTCTAATTCTTTAAGGGAAGTTTCTTGTTGTTGTAGTAACTTTTTAACTTGTTGCACCAGGTTATTGAAACTAACAGCTAAAGTTTTAGTTTCGATCGCTCCTACTGGAGTAGCGGTAATATTTAAATTTCCTGCTGCCACTTCTTCTGCTTTAGTAGATAGATCTCTTAATGGGGAAGTGATCCGACTAGAGATGAATATAATTAAAATAGTGGCAATTATAGTCAAGATAACTGCCGTAGTAATAAAGATAATAATAAATTCACTACCAGCACTTGCTATCTCTTCTTGTGACATAGAAACAATTGCTGTTAATTTCGTTTGCGGAATAGTAGTTATTTTATATTGTCTACCTCGATCCGCAAGAGATATAGTCAATATCTTATGCCCTGTTTCTGACAAAACATCTTGTATCTCTAGTTCATTTATTTTTGTATCTTGACTAATTAAAGATTTTATTAGAGAAGCAGAAACATTTCTTTTTTGTGCAGCTTCATTAATAGTATTTAGAACGTAATTAATATTTTTATTGCTATAAAATATCTCATCTTGTTGAGTACCTTCAGAATCAATGGTAGAAATTAAATAGCCTGTTTTTCCATCAATAATTTGTATTTTTTGAGAACCAATTATACCACTATGTTGGAGAAATATTTCTACTAACTTAAGATTATCAACAGAGAATAAAACTCTAACTATACCCAGAAAATCTTGAGATTTGGGGTCTTTAATTCTATAGGTAAAAGGTATACTAAAAGCATTAGAAAAGGTATCAAATCCAGGTGTACCGATTACTAAATCTTGATTCTTCCCCTGCTGCCACCAATCTTCATCTCGCTGTACAAAGTCTGAAGTTCTTTGATTGTAGGCAATATTCAATCCATTTTTCTCCGTAACCATAATTTCTAGGAAACTATGATTATTAGCGATCGCTCTGAGATATTGGTTTAAATCTGAATTGGGCTTAAGTAGTTTAAGATTGCGAAAACGTTTTTCTAATTCCGTTATACTTGCCGTAGTTAATTTTTCTTTTAAAGCATATTCTCCACCAGAACGAACAGCATTAATAATATAGGGATTTTCTCCTATTGTTGTCGTAATTTCAGACGTTTTTGTCAGTAACTGACTGACAATCTCTGCTGTTAATAAAGACTTATCTTGAAGTTCTTTCTGAACTTTTTTCTCTGAATTTTGACGGATGACAATATATCCAGTTGCCATAGCCAAAATTAGAGAAATTAGTACCGTTGGTATTAATGTTCGTAATAATTGGAGACGAATAGTAATACCTTTTTGCTGTGCAGCTCGCTTACTTAAATCTAGAGTATTCAGAGTGTTTCTCTTATTTTTTGTAACTGTTTTCTGCTGGTCTGGTTGAGAATCAATTTGAGTCATAATAAATAAAATAATTCAACTAATTCAGCATCAAAAATATTCTTCGCTCTAGTAAAGCTAATTAACAGCTACAGATTTAACAGCTTGAATAATTTGTTCCTCAGTAAAAGGCTTGGTAAGGTAGATATTTGCTCCTTGTTTCATTCCCCACATTCGGTCTATATTTTGATTTTTAGACGTACAAAGTACAATAGGCAAATTTTGAGTAACAGGATTTTTCTTTAAACTTCGACATAATTCAAAACCATTCATTTCGGGCATTATTACATCAGTAACAACTATGTCTGGTTTTTGATTTAATGCTTTTATTAAAGCATCTTTACCATTATTAGCTTCAACAACTTGATATCCACTTTTACGTAAATAGTTACAAATTAAATCTCTAGTGGAGGGGGTATCTTCTACTACCAGAATTGTCAACATAATTAATTTTTTTCCTCAAATTGATATTTTTATCTGAATTAAATTAGCTCAAATACTTAAAGACCATGCTAAGCAAATCTGATTGGGTAAAAGGTTTAGTCATGTAATCAGTTGCTCCTGCTATTCTGGCTTTAGCTCTATCTATTAGTCCTTTATTACCTGTTACCATAATAATTGGTGTATTTTGAAAAGCCGAATATTTTCTAATTAGAGAGCATAATTTATATCCATCTATATTGGGCATACCTACATCCATTAAAATCAAATCTGGCTCGATCCTAATAATTTTCATTAAAGCTTTTAATGGTTCGGTAATTGGAGAAACAGAAAACTCATCTCTTGATAAAAATCTACTGATTTCATTGAGAATAGTTGGACTATCATCAATACAAACAATTTTCCATTGTTTTTGTTTGATATTGGAGTTAGAAAAATCAGGAAAATTAATATTGTCTTGGTCTCGATCGCCTTCTTGTTTGACAGCGTCTTGTCCATTTTGATTGTTTATAACAGAAATAAAAGGTAATCGATCGAGAGGAGATTGAGGCTCTCTAATAATAATTTTCTTTTTAATTATTAAAGGATAAATTTTTTTCGCTAATTCCAGTTCATCTTGATTTAATAATGCAGCTAGTTGTCTAAAATTAAATCCTCGCAGGATTTTTCCTAATTTTTCTTCTTCTGGTTTACTTCCCGACTTAGTAAAAAAATAAGGACGTTGATAAGAAGATAGGATATGAGGAGATAAAGATTGCCAAATTTCTAACCTTTTCTGACATTTAGAAATTATTGAAGATAACTCTATGCTAGAAATCGGTGGGGTCAAAATAATATCTGAGATGAAATTATTTTGAGATTCTTCTTTGATTAATAAATAAGACTCAAAAACTTCCTGAATCAATCTTTGAATTAATAATTCTGCTTGTCGTTCGCTTAAATATTTTTCGGCTAATAACCAAGCAATTGCCTCATGATCTTTAGGTTGTTCGACAAAATTATTTTCTTCTTCATCAAATAATAATCTTAATTGCGAGCGAATTTCATTGTTGACTGTTAGTATTTCTTGACTTAGACGACGTAAATGACGTTCTAATCGTTCAAAAGGTTCTAGAGAATGAGTTGCATAAGTTATTTGACCATTATTTAAGTAGATGAAAAAATGAAAAGATTTATAAGCTACTTTAAGACATCCATCTACTCGCTCGCTACATAATGTTGTCAGTAAATTAAGAGCGGGAGGAATTGCGTAATTTTCTATATTACCTCTAGCGTTAGAAGCTATTTGATTCATAATTGATTTTTCCCCAGAGGTTAATATGACTAGATTGATTATGTAATTAATTAGCTTAGTAATATTGGTTTTTTCGAGATATAAAGAATTGAAAAATAAATAATACTACGGCAACTAATTTTTAATTACTAGGTATAAACAACATAGCCAAATAAATATTTATTGGAGAGTGACATCAATATAGTTCCCGAAAATCCAGGAAAATTAACATTGCTATGATTAATTTCAATAAGTTGACGAAGTCACCGTTACTCCGCCTTTTAACGTATGTATGAAGGGATAGAATCGTCAAACAATAGGTTAAGATTTATTATGACTTTTTGTCCTTACACTCAACTCGATATCTTAAGCTGCGCTTTTGTTTATATACTTTGAAAGTTCTTAAGAGGAGGTAACTTCCCGCTCGAGATATTTAGAAATGATATTAAGAATTAATTGAGTTTCCAGGGATTTATCTAATAATTCAGAACAGCCAACCATTTTGGCTTTAACTTTATCAATTAAATTGATGTTGTTAGAGAGAATGACTATAGGTGTGTTTTGAAAAAAAGATAGTTGTCTTAATTGAGAACAAAGCTCATAGCCATTAAGTTCTGGCATAAGTAGATCGATAAAAATTAAATCTGGCTTGAGCGCGAGTAAAACAGCAAGAGCACGTAAAGGGTCTCGTTCTGCTTTAAAATCATAACCTGCCTGAGTTACTATATTTTTCAAAGTTTCACAAACAGAAGCACTTTCGTCAATACACGCAATTACAGGTTTTTTTCTTTCCCGTGACATAAACCTAGATAGGTCTGTTGTTTCCATTTCTGAAACGGGAAAGTATAATTCTTCTGTATTTGTAGGGGTAGAAGATTTTTCTACTTCTCGATCGATAACTATAGGAGTATTAATATCTGGTATCTCTATTAGTTCTAAAAATTTTAGTTGAAGATAAGGCATGAGGGAACGAGTCATCATTAGCACGTCTTTTCGTTTCTGTAGTGCTAAGTCTCGTAAAGTATGTTTTCCGTCTAACAATCTGGTTAAAGCTTGATAAGTTTTGGGCGAAGTACGCTCTTTTAATTTTTTTGGTTCTTTAATGATAGGCACAAAGTTGGGCGATATATCTTCTAAATTGGCTTGTTGCCAAGATTGCCAAAGTTTCCAAGCTTCGATAATCTGTTGCTCGGAATCAATCATGGCTAATGGTTGAGAAAGATATTTTTCTTGTGGTTGAATTTGATAAGTGATTTCTTTAGCTTGAGTAATGTCAAAAATTACTTCAGTCGTGATTCCGCGAATCATCTTAGTTACATCTTCACGATTTGCTTTTTCTTTTTCTACCCAAAGAAACAATAAAAAGTAATCCCAACTAATTTCAATACTATTACTTGTAAGATTGTCAAGCGATTCTAGTTCTGCTTGTAAGTGATAAGCTATTTGTGGTAAGTAGGCAACTAAATTTCTACGCCACCTTCTTGTATTATGAGTCCCACCTCTGACATAGACAATTCTGCCTAAATAAAGAAAGAAAGTCCATATTCTCTCTTTTGTATCTTCAATGATAAGCTGACCACTAAAACAATTTTGTTTTAAGCCTTGAAACAACCTAATTTGCTTTGAGGCTACAAAGTCTTTAATTGATATTAGATAAGGATTACGATCGCTACTCATCCTTGCTGCGTCTCCACTTGCCGTTGTTTGCCTCAAGTTGATGGGGATAATGCGACAATCTTAGCATAAGAAAATTGAGGTTTATTTTGCCTAAAGCTTCTGTGGATTTGAACAATTTTTCTGTTTTACAAAACCATCTAGGTTGGGGGAAAATTCAAACGGAAGAATTTTTGGATAGACAGGTTAATTCATTGATAGCTATGAGACGATCGATTTATCAAAACAAGAGTCAACTTTTGCAACAACTAATGCAAAAAGCAGGTATTGCTAGTGTACGGGAGTTAAGTAAGATTGCTGGTGTACCTGAGTTGCAATTAATTAAACTACAGTATGGTTTGCTACCAAAGTTACCTTTGGAATTCACTTTAAACGTAGCCTCTGCTTTAAAAATCTCAGTTAATCAGTTTATTGAAACTTTTATATCTTCTTCAACAAATTTCGATCGCCAGCCTCAAAATAATGATAGTGTTCGGAAACTAGAATTATTACAGCAAGAATATCAATCTCTAGAACAACAACTCGAACAGCAAAAAGAATCTCTAGCTGCCTTAGAATCACTACAAAAGGAATATCAACGTCTAGAACAACAACTCGAACAGCAAAAAGAATCTCTCCATCAAGAGTTTCAACAAGAAAGCTTGCAAGTATTAGAATCTTGGTTGTTACAATGGCCTACAGCTATAGCCATAGTGCAAAAAAATCCTAAATTGCCAGCAGGAAGAATATTACCCCTAATTAAGCCGGTAGAACAGTTGCTAGAGAAATGGGGATTAGAATCGATCGCCTCAGTGGGGGAAGAAGTTCCTTATAATCCTCGTCAACATGAACTGATTAAAGGTATATCAGAAATTGGCGAGCCAGTTAAAGTGCGTTATGTGGGCTACAAAAAAGGGGATAAGTTACTCTACAGGGCTAAAGTAAGTGCGATCGACAATTCCGAAAAATCAAATTAATAGCTAGAGAGAGGATTTAACCAACGAATAATTTCTCGATTTAATCGGGATAAATCGCGAGATAATCCTTGTTTAAACCATTGTCCAATGGCATCAAAAGGACTAAAAGTATCCCCCATTTGCCATTGAATATCTTGAGAGAGGGGAGTCAAATGATTGCCAGGCAAAGTAAGTAAAGCAGTCATTTGCGGAAATCTTTGTTCTAAAACAGGATTGAGATTGATGGTTTGATCGATATCGTCGCGATCGAATTTAATTAAGAGATTACGACGAACTTCGTAGTTACTAATAATTAATTTATTGGTTTCTCCTGGAGAAGGGGTAAATTCTACATCAAAAGCAGGAGTAATATTCAATTGAAATTGTTCTAGTAAGGGAATAGCACGACGAGCAGGATAGTTATTGTAAGAAATAAGAATATTACCAGCTCTTTCGACTTTAAATAAACTACCAATAAGGAGGTGGATTTTGCAGCCTAAACTATGTCCGACACCATAAATAGGTAAGTAGCGTTTGCCTAGAGCATTAGTTTTTTGTAGGCGGTCTATAATTGTTTCAAAGCGGTTTAAGACTTCAAGAGCGATCGCGCCATGATCGAAAGTGTTGAGAAAAGGAGTAGCCACAATAGCATACCCCTCTTTACCAAGTTGTTCGAGAAGAGAACGATAAGTTATTTGTGGGGCAGTCGCGACGAATGCTCCTCCTAAAAAGTGGACAATTCCGATGATTTCTCGACTAGGGAGGTATATCCAGCCTCCCGAAATTTCTTGCCAATCCATTTTCAGTTTTCAGTTAATTGTTTTGCTTTCTTCATTTTTTATCCTTATCGCGAGTGTAGCGGTGTTTAACCCCTTCGGGAAAATAATCTGGATCGCCAAAGGGAAGTAGCGTTACTTGGGGTAAATGATTTTCTGGAGAAACATAGTTAGCAAATTCACTATTGAGACGTAGTAATTGAGTATAAAGGGAAAAGGCGATCGCTTTTTCTTTTTCTGGACTAGCTGTTATGGTTGGAGCTAATTCTACAGTTATAGACAAACTAGAATTTTTATCTTCATCCTGTTTCACTTCCATGACAAACTTGCCCGTTACCCAATCTCTAATACCTGGTTGTTCTAAGCCAACCATCACATTTTCTGGATAAATATTGGCACCATAGTAAGAAATAGTAAAATGAGAACGACCAAAAACATAGACAAAAGGAAAAGGATAGACTCCCCTCTCACCGATCGCTTTTAACTCTTTTTCGGGGTCAAAACCTCGATCGCGTAAAAACTCCATCATAGTTGAATAAGGAATAATTCCTCCGCGATCCGATATATGATAACGAATTAGAGGAATGCCATTATCTCCTGAAAACAATAGCGTTCCGTCTTGAGTTTCAAAAAAACGACTGGTAGGATCGTATTGGACTAAAGTAGGTAAGCGGGATTCGCCAAATAGACTTTTAGCTGCTTCAGCATTTTGAGCTAAAAAACGACGAATACAAATACTGAGAGGAGTTTCATTTCCTAGTACCCCTGCATCTGCTGTTCCGTAAAGAGAAGCAGAATCATAATAATAATTAGTCGAACCTATTCTTTCACTTACTAATGTGCGCCACTCTTCACTAAAAACCTCCCCCGCCATCACTAATTTAACGGCATATTTTGACCACTTAACACCTTCTGCTATTCCGGTATCTATCACATCTTTCAGGAAAGGTGGATATCCGAGTAAGACAATTTGATCGAATAGAGGAGCTAAATCTCGAACAATACGGAATATTTCTGCCTTGTTATTACCAGGAGTCGCAACAATAATTGGATAGTCTTTGGCAGCTAGATGACGACAACAGTTAGCCGTATACATTCCCCCTACCCAAGTACCCAAACTAAAACAAACAATGGCTAGCGTAGTACGATTATCCGCTTTGAAGCTATGATAAAAAATTTGTTCAAATCTAGTGGCAATTTCAAACTCATCACTTAAAAAACGGGGCCAAAAAGTGGGTTTTCCTGTCGAACCAGAAGAAACAGCGACTAAATCGCAATTTTCTAAATGTCCGTGGCGACACAAACAAGGTAAAGGATAATTTTGCAGGTAATTTGTTTTGTTAAGAAGAGGAAGGGATTGAAAATCTTCAAAAGTATTAATTAATTCTGGGTCTATTTGCTGTTCTGCCAAAAATGCTTTGTAAGCTGGGACATCGGCAGCCACCTCTTGACATAATTTTAAGATTGCTTGTTCTGCATCCGTATTAAGCGAATGCCGTAGCTTAGTTTCTAGAGGTGTATTGAGAAAAGTTTGAAAAGTGGCAAGCGATCGCTGTTTTTTAGTTTCTGTCATACCTTATATCAGCATGCGACTGTTTGGTTCGATCTTGATTGGGGAACACCAGTAACGGTGACTGCTAACTATTTTGGCATAGCTGCCAATAGGAAAGAATTTTTTGGATGAATCGAGCGATCGATGACAAATCTTCGGGTAAAATGCTTCAAGATATCTATTAAATTACTAACTTTCGGAGAGATTTCGTGGATTTATCCCTTATTCCTGCTCAACCTAAACCCGGTTTAATCAACGTTTTAATTGAAATTCCCGCAGGTAGTAAAAATAAATATGAATTTGACAAAGATATGAATGCTTTCGCCCTCGATCGTGTTTTGTTTTCTTCTGTTCAATATCCTTATGACTATGGCTTTGTACCCAATACTTTAGCTGATGATGGCGATCCTTTGGACGGTATGGTGATTATGGACCAACCTACTTTTCCTGGGTGCGTTATCGCTGCTAGACCCATTGGTATGTTAGAGATGATCGATGGTGGCGATCGCGATGAAAAAATTCTTTGCGTCCCCGATGCCGATCCTCGTTACAAAGATGTAACGTCTCTTAAAGATATTTCTAGTCATCGTCTAGATGAAATAGCTGAGTTTTTTAAAACTTACAAAAACTTAGAAAAAAAAGTAACTCAAATTCTTGGTTGGCAAGATATCGACAAAGTTGCACCTTTAATTGAAGAGTGCGTCAAAGCCTATAAATAACTAATTAATAAGACTTTAATCATTAAGGGCGGATAGCTAAATGCAAACCGCTCTTAAATATTGATTAAACTAGAATGAAAACTGAGTGTTACTGAAAACCATGATGATCGAAAAGTCAACTACTCGTCACATCCGTATTTATACGGCAGAAGTAATAAATAACGAATTAGTACCTAATGATAAAGTTCTGACCCTAGATGTCGATCCAGATAACGAATTTAATTGGAGCGAAGAGAGTTTACAGAAAGTTTATCGTAAATTCGACGAACTAGTAGAAAATAGTAGTGGTCAAGAGTTAACAGAATATAATCTCCGCCGTATTGGTTCAGATTTAGAGCATTTTATTCGTTCTCTCCTTCAGAAAGGAGAAATTAGCTACAATCTCGGCGCCCGTGTCCGTAACTATAGTATGGGCTTACCACGGGTTGAAAGTACTGAAACTGAAGGTAAATATATTTAGCTATCAGCTATTAGCTATCAGCTATCAGTATTAATTTATCTACTAGTAGCTGATAGTCAAAAGAATATCTTTCATTCTCGATTCTTCTGCTCACAAAATCATAACTTGGAACTCCGTTCGCGTAAGCCACTACCTAAGGTCTCTCCGAACTTTGAATTCATGTGATTCATCGCTGCCAAGGCAATTGCTTCTGGTAATATGCGATGTTCTTGCTGTTGTATTCTGGCATGGAGCGTTTCTGAGGTATCATCTGGCAAAACAGGTACAGCAGCTTGCATTAAAATTAACCCACTATCAACTTCTAGGCTAACAAGATGTACTGTGCAACCAGTAATTTTTACTCGAGCATCCAAAGCTTGTTCTATGGCTTGGAGCCCCTTAAAACTAGGTAAAATACTGGGATGGATATTAATTACTCGATTGGGAAATCCATCTAACAAGACCTGAGTAACTATTCGCATCCAACCTGCCATTACTACCCATTCCACTCCATATTGTTTTAGAGTAGCCACAATCTCTCTGTCCAAAGTTTCTCGCTGCTTATATTGACGGTGATCGAGTAAAACTGCGGGTATATTCCATTTTTCTGCTCGCGATCGAACTTTAGCTTGAGGATTGTTATAAATTAAGACTTTTATTTTTGCATTGAGCTTATCATCAGCAATAGCTTGGGCAATAGCCTCAAAGTTAGTACCACTTCCAGAAGCCATTACTCCTATTTGTATGGGTTTATCTATTTCCAGATTGGCAGATGACAAATCAGGAGAAATTAACACCTTAGAATTATCTTCAATAATATTTTGTTTACTCATGTCAAAAAACATAGCATAGGTTTTTTAAGATTTTTCTGAGATTTTTAAAATCCTCCAATCCTTTCCCTATCATGGTTTACAAAGATCTGAGCCTAGAAAAAAATATTTTTTAAAAAAAAATTAGTCAAAAGGGGTTGACAGTTCTATGTAGTTAGAGTACATTGGTAAATGCGCGGTTGAGGGGGAAGCCCCCAAGACAACGCCCCGAACCTAGAAAAATCAATAGTTTGAAGGCTATCACAACTTTTTGATACCTGGTTAGA
>JAAUYH010219073.1_pt1 | contig 12652 bp, 15 predicted proteins | sample 7278061 | NCBI WGS metagenome assembly JAAUYH01 (sample SAMN14350203, study PRJNA611818) | marine sediment metagenome | isolation source: surface marine sediment (0.6m) | place: French Polynesia: Moorea | collected 2018-08
ATAGTCACGCCGTCAGCATTGTAATAACTGCGGGCGCGTTTAATGACAGTTCTGCCCAAATCGTCGGTATAGAGAAACTTATCTGAGATATATCTACGGCTAGACATTTTCCAGCAATCTCCTTAACCGACCGTATTTAATTCGTTCCCCCACAAATTCAAAGGCTGCCACCGACAAATTGTCAGTCAAATAGTCAAATAGATTTTGACTAAAAGGAGTCGGATAACTAACCTGAAATTGCGCCCCATCATTGGTATATAAAATCAAATACCGTGGCGTTAATCCCCCCACACCACAGGGATGTTTGACTTTGAGCAAACCATTTAAAATTGCTGGGGGAAGTAAATCAAGGGGGTCAATGTCACTACTGAGATCATTGACCTGTCTAGCTGATAGAGCATACATCGGGTAAGCTCTACCCAAATCAGTTAGATAGTTAGTCCAAACTTGAACCACACTTATTAAGCTGCTAATAACTTATGGAATCTAGAATATGATTCCCCACGATAACCAATACAGTAAGCCCCAGCCAAAGCAGCAGCAGCTTGCCCACAACTAAGAATATCCGCAGCAACACCAGATTTTACGGGCAGCTCAATAGTTTCAGTTTCGATGGGTTCAGTGGTAGAAGTTGGATCGATCTTGGTGGCAAAAGTCAGCTCATAGCGTCTATGCTTACGGGGATTTCTCCGTCCTTTACCACGACAAGCAAGAGCATTCTCAAAATCACCTACACAACCAGACCAAGCGGTAGAAATCTGAGTAGCGGGAGCATTTTCAATATTAGTAATTGACTTAATGGGATGGAACACTGTGGCGTTTAGTCCCGTTCCGCCATCGGTGTTATAGGCAATTTGACCAGTATAGTAAAACTGTTTACTTTCGCCGATTGATACATGAGATGTTGCCACATCCCCCGTGTAGTTCATACCCAACTCATCCGCCAGATCAGGGAAATACTCACCGATCAACTCAATACATTGAACTTCAGATCCAGCAGCATCAAGAACTCCCTTAATCACGGTAGCTGCACCGAGTAAATCAGCGCGAGAAGATACAGCTACAGACATTGAGCCACCGTTAGCGCGGATGAATCTAAGACGACGTAGATCAGCACCGATGTTATCAGGACAAGGAGTAGGATCTCCCAGAGCAGACAAAGGTTGTGCCCCAATGTTAGTCAGGATAGTTGAGGCTTGAGCTAAATCTAGATCAGGAGGTAGAACAAATTTAGAATTAGCAGCGATTTCAATGCCATTATCTTTTAAATATCCTGTACCTTCATCGGGCTTAAAACGAATGGGTATAACAGTTCTGGTCATAACTATATCAAGTTCTGTAATGTATACCCAGACTAACTTTGACCAACTATGCTGCTAGAAACGAGTTGTGATATACCTTTAAGGGTCTATCACCCGAACAGGGTGAGGGAAATTTACTGTGGTAAGAAGTAGGGAGATAGGGAGATAGGGAGATAGGGAAGTAGGGAAGTAGGGAGATCATTATTCCCCAAGTCCCCAAATCCCTAAATCCCCAAGTCCCCAAGTCCCCACACATTTTTTCGCTCACTCACCCGAACAGATCATTATCCGCATCAAAAATTAACTCCTCTACTCCTAAATATTCCAACAGTTGATCAAGACATTCCAAGTTGGCACAGACCCACCACTGACCATAGAGGCGTTGACCAATCAATAACTTTTTACTAATTAAAGTGTCTCCTAAGCGCTTGGTAATAAAATTACGCTCACACCAAACTGTTAGAGATACCAAATTAGTTTGATTTCTATCCTGCAGAAAGCTAATCGCCCGATTACCTTGGATACGATTGCCATTAAAAGCCGATCCTGAGATGAATTTAACGGGTTCGTGTTCCATTGTTTATTCCTCAATTACCGGAACATATTTGGCATGACATAGCTTCTCGCGTTTCTCATTAACGCTCACGATAAATGCTCGATAGGGTCTAGTGTCTCTAACTGGATAATCTGTTTTTGGGTTACTGTGAGTAGGAATGACCCGATTATCTTCAGTGGCAGTAGTTAAGGTTAATACCTGATCAAAGTAAGCATTAGCTGCATCAGCATCGGCAAACCAACCAGAAACAGGGGTATACGGTTCAACAAAGCGTAATTCAGCATATTGATTACCCTGTGTCCAACGCAAATCTTCAAAATCTGCTATCCAATCGTAAGACTCTTTAGCTGCGGGAATTTGAGTCGGACGATAACCTTGATCGGCTCTTCGTTTGGGATAGGCATCTAAAGTAACGAAATGTAAAACTAAGGATTTTGTTTTAACTCGATGAACGTCTTTTTCACTGGCAACTATTGTTACTACATCAGGATTTTCTGGAATCTCAATATTGCAAATAATGTTACGATTAATTCGTGATTGAATTAAGGCAAAATCTGTCAATATATAGTTAGTCCAATTAGTGGGAGCTTCGATTAAATCAATAAGAGTAGCAGGTTTATTGACATCTTCAGCATCAGGAATTAAATGACCATACTTAGAATCTTTTTGTAAGGCTAAAAAATAGGCATTGAGAGCTTGATTATATGCTTTTTCCCCTGATTCATCATCACTAAAATCTTCTCGTTTAATTCCTGAATTATCACAGAAATTATACATATCTTCTAAGGTGATTTTTTGCAGAGGATCGACTGCTTTACAGACATCATTATGAATAATATCTAAGTTAATACTAAGCAATCTTAGCAGTTCATGAATCCCAGCAAAACCTTGATTATTATAAGATTGAACCTTGCCATTACTATAAGCATAGTAAGGAATTATATTACCATCCTTATCTTCGTAAAACTGACAAGTATAATCACCGTTAATTGAGCCAGTAATATCAATACATACTGCATCTTTAACTTCTGAAACATCGTTAACTATAATAGTTTCAGTGTCATTGATTTCATTGATTAAGTTAATTTCTAAAGAGTTGATTGCATCAAGTAGTTGCTCACAACAGTCTTCTATTTTGGTTTCAATATTAGGGCATTCCAAAGCTCCGTCACCTCCGCCATAATTATTATTATTGATAATCTTGGTAATTTCATTGCCAATTGGAATGGGAATTTCCAAAGAATTAGTGTCATTACAATAGCTATATGTAATGGTAACTATCTCGTTTAGGTAACTGCCGTTAATACTTAAATCACATGACTCTGGTTCAGGTATTTCAGGCAAGGAAATCCTAACCTCTGTAGTGTCTTGACTTTCTCCATCAGCTACCGTTAAAGTCAATATTTCCGATTGAAAACTACTACTAAGAGATAAATTAGATTCTTGATGAATGGGCAAATTTACTTGGTCAAAATCATTGATATCGTCTATAGTTACACTGGTAGTTAAGATATTATTTGAGTCGATAAAACTTTCAACTAATACTAAGGGCGTATAATTATGAGCTTGAGGAATATCTTGATTGATGTGTTCATTTACTAATGATCTTAATCCGTCTAGTTGAAATTGTAATTCGGCAATTTTTTGTTCTAATTCCAGACATTTATCAGCCGTACAAAAATGATCACAATTAGGTAAATTCATTCTGATTTATCACAATAATTTTCCAGCGGGATAGATTTAACTGCTACTCCTGAAGCTTCGTAACAGCAGATATGATCGCCACAGTCTACAGGACATGTGCCATCAGGACATGACTCACATTCGCAATCACAAATCACGCTAAATTCTGGTGGTGGGCAGCCTGAAGCAGAACAGATTTGGGCGATAAATCCTCGATTTTCACTATTAAATGCTCCATTATCTGGCGTAAGAATTCCGTCAGGTAACGGTACTATTTGAGTAGTTAAATTCTTGATAACATTCAAACATTCATCAGGAATATCACCGCGAAAAATATTTCCCCCAAAACTAATATATGAATAATCAACAACTTCAATCCTTTCTAAATAAGGGATTTTTTCTATCCTTATCTCTTTAACTACATCACTTAATCTACAGGGCAATACTTCAACTTCTGGGCAATCTTCCCGTTGTTCACTATGTACAACTTCCTGATTTTTATAGACTGTAAAAGTACATTCTGTACAAGTTTCTGACCCGCCATCTACTCGAACTAAATCGACTATTTCGTAAGTGCTGCCTGGCTGATTATGAATAGCTGTTGGATCTCCACAATCAGGAATCACACTAGATTTACCTGTACTTGACCAAACTGATATTGACTTTTCTTTGTTTTGCCAGCAATCCCAATAAATAACAGCGATTTGGGTGCGGACAAAAGGATTATCTAGCTGATATTCCAGCCTTCTATATTTGCCGTAAGGAATCCTGACTGTCCTTGTTCCTGAGTAATCTAATGCTCGATTACAACCAGGGACGTAATATTCTACGGTAATATCCCAACTGCCACAGCATTGGGCGGGTCGTTCATCAATACTGTAGTCATCTCCTTCAATCTCTTGCCATTGTTCCCCTGGGTATCGCCAGCGCACCACAGGGGGCAAGTATTCTCGATAGACTACTCGCCCACAACCTTGGGCAATACAGTGAAAATTGCCCATTAGCCAATCGAATCAGGATCTAGTGTTACTCCCTGAGTGTCGTTAATGTAGGCTGTAGCGGTTAATCTAAAGCCAAGTTGAGCCACCGAGTTACGGGTTATATTTCGTCTGCCTTCATTGCTTATATAGACTCCGACGGTTTCATCTTGATTGTTTTCTGGTTGATTCTGTAAGTTAAGTTGCAGTAACGCCCAAAGGATACGGCTGGAGTATTCGTCTTTGTTACTGCTGTTCATGGCAGTAGTGTCTAGTCCCAAACCGTTAGTTATATTGCCACCGCTTGCCTGATCAGCCAAATCAGACAATTTGATAGTCAATGTTCCCGCAGTTTGGTTAAAAGATAGGTTCGAGCCGAATCTTTGGGCAAGTGTTAAATCAGCCATAATGAAAGTTGTAAATTAATCGGAATTAACTTTACTATTCCCAATTTAAATTAATAAGAAAAACTTCCTCTTCTACATAGAATAGGAAGTTCTACTGATGGCGAAAACTATTGCTGTATCTAAGATATAGATGGTTATATTAATTTTTATTTGTTAGTTACTTCCTATTTTGTAGCTAATCAAACATAAAATAGGAAGTTATAAGTTATGGCGAAAAATAATCGAACTGGACAAGCTGCAATCTGGGATGCCAACGTAATTAAGAAACTCAGATCTCGTTTAACTTCCCCCAAGCAAAGATTAATCTTTGAAATTTCTCTCTGGACTGGTGAGAGGATGGGGGCAATTGTGCAGTTGAAAGTTAGGGATGTCTATGATGCTAACGGTAAAGTGCTGGACACCATAACCTTTGCCCCATCCACGAGAAAAGCTAGTAAACACGGGCAAGCAGAAACGAGACAGATTCCCATTCATCCTGATTTAAAGGTCTTTCTGGGGCAATATCAAGCACCTGAACAGGGTTATCTGTTTCCCTCACAAAGTTCAGCAGGACATATTACCCGTCGGGGGGTTGATGACTATTGGCGACGGAATTTAAAGGATCTGGGTTATTCTGGCTTTTCCACTCACTCCTCACGGCGTTGGGTGATTAATCAGTTGCGAAAAGCGGGTACAGAGATTTCCATCATTGCTGAAACCATGCGGATTAACATCAATACCGTCCGTCGTTATTTGGATGATGACCCTGTGGCTTGTCAGAAGGCGATCGCTTCTCTCTCTGTTTGAGGCTCATGGGGTGACCCGCACACCCTCTGCCCTCTGCCCTGACGCGCCAGCTAATCCTTTAGGGCTGCCCTCTGCCTTCTTCACAATGAAAGCTGTCGTTTTAAATCTTCTGGTACGTTTCTTGCCTGGTCTAGCCCTTGAACATCAGTCCAATTGGTTTCAGAATTCCAACGGATATTTTCGAGGTTAGCATCTGAGAGGTTAGCATCTGAGAGGTCAGCACCTGAGAGGTCAGCACGAAAGAGGATAGCACCTGAGAGGTCAGCACGAAAGAGGATAGCACCTGAGAGGTTAGCACCATCAAGGTTAGCACCTTTGAGGTTACCACGAAAGAGGTTAGCACCTTCGAGGTTACCACGAAAGAGGTTAGCACCTTTGAGGTTAGCACCTGAGAGGATAGCACAAAAGAGGTTAGCACGAAAGAGGATAGCACGAAAGAGGATAGCACGAAAGAGGATAGCACCTTCGAGATTAGCACCTGAGAGGATAGCACCTTCGAGATTAGCACCTTTGAGGTTAGCACCTTTGAGGTTAGCACCATAGAGGTTAGCACCTTTGAGGTTAGCACCTGAGAGGTCAGCATTTGAGAGAAACCGACCAACAGTATCTCTAAAACCATTATCACCAACACAATCGCTATAGTTAATTAGACGCCTAAGCAATGTTGCATCTTTTGGTTGACTGTTAGCTGTTGGTTCACCACAGGGATAAAAGGTTAATTTCTGCTTAATTTTTTCTCCTGTTGGTGATTGACCATAGCGATGCAATTCCAACAGCAGAATCATAATATTTAGTCCTGTATAGACATCTACCTGCCTCTGTCCTAAATATTTTTTCCTGTCTGGTATTTGTTCCTCCAATTCCTGCATTTTTGTCTGGGGTAAGGTTGTTCCTTCAGAGTCAATAAATTCGCCATCGCACCAACGCCAATAAAAATCTGATAGACGTTGAAATAACTTTTCTGGTCGAAATTCATCACTTTTTGTGAGTAAACCCCACAAATATTCAACAATTTCAGGAGTTAAGCCTCCATAACCCAGTAAATCGTATACTTCTTCTTCAAAACTATTACTATCTGAAACTGTCCATTTTTCTAGACTTTTTACCAGTCGTTTAGCAAATAAAAACTCCCCAAAACTTTTGTGATAAAACTCAAAGCCTCCTCCTCTTGGTTGAATGTAGAACGCTCCCAGTGCTGTGGTAAGAGCTTTTTCAACATTACCATCACTACTCTTAGTTTCACTTTTTTCTCTCAGCTTTTTGATGATCTCGGCTGCTTCAGAATCATCTTTTTCCAATCTGGTTTCAATCATTCCTACCTTGCCATACTCTCCTCCCGACTGAACCACGCATAATCCAGCTTCTATGAGAATTCGTTCTAAACTATCAGTGTCTAACCCAATAATTTGATGATGTAGCCATTCTTCCCGTTGTTCAGTTAAGACCAATTCCAGAGACTTTTCATAAACTAGAATCTTCGCATTAGTTTTGTTGCCAGCCTGTTCAAAATCTTCTTGTTTAATTGCTTTGTCGCGATGAAGTTTGGCTAGCAAATACAACAGCAATGGTTCTTTTGCTAAGTCATTTTTGATTTCTGTTGGACAATTTTCTGCTGACAAAAAAGCTTTAAACTTCTCCGTTTCTTCCCTGGCTGCATCTGGATTATCTAGAATAGCTACTTTCTGCCACTTTTCAAACCATTTCCCTTGAATTTCATTATTCATTGGCAGCAGCTTAACTCTGGATAAATTCTGCGGAAGATAACTGATGCCTTGTAAAGCAATTGGTCGCCCCGTCACTATTAACCGATGTCCTGTTTCCTTGCCACTGAAATCTCTTTGAAACTGTCCTACTTGCCGAATAAATTCCTCAATCCCACCACTGGCTCTACCTTCCATCCGCAATTCATCAAAGCCATCCAATAAAAATAAATATCGGGTGTGGCTATCTGTTAGCCAGCCAGGATCGTTCTTAACAAAATCTCGACTGCTAAGAGTGCTACTGATGATTTCATCAATCGGTCGATTGTAGTTTTTGATATCTCTGAGGCGAATTACTATCGGGGTTAGTACTGGATGTAAGTTTCGTCTCACCCAATCAGCAAACATCTTACAAAAGACAGTTTTTCCTCTTCCTGCTCCTGCTTGAATGAATAATACTTTTTCTGATTTTTCAGGATTGTTAATAAATTCCCGCGCCCATTTATCTAATAGGAACTCTTTCTTGTCTTTCCCATCTAAAGCCACAGCCTGGAGAGGGACATAAATATCTTGAAAGCTGAACTTTTCCTTGAATACAGGTTCTTCGGGTAATGATTTGATCTTTTCTTCGAGATAATAATTAATGCTTCGACGTTTGACAAATTCTGCCTCGCCACCAGAAATATACCAATCTAGTATTCTGCTAACTACTGCTATGTCTTCTCCAGCCTCAGCTAAAGCTTGAGAGATGTATTGCTGGGTATTGAGTGCCACCCTTTCTACCCAAGTCTGAACCTCAGATTGATCAATTCCCGTTACTTCTAATCTGGCGGATAGGACATCATTAAATGCTGTGGCTATCTTGGATTCATGGAAATAGACCAAGGCTAATGTTGCTTCCTCGTAATCTATTTCTAGATCTTCTAATTTCTTTAGTTGCCTCTTTACTTCTAGGAAGTCTTTTCCTGTATCCTCAGTAGGAATTAACTCAGAAGGGATGGTTTTATTGATACTCTCTAGATAAGCTACCTGGGAGACGATCGCCACCGTTTCCGCTACCGTTGGCTCTTTATTCAAGACCTTTATCCCAAACTGAATCAGCCCAGTAGCGATGGGCAAAAATGGCACGCTGGACTTAACTACCTGACCTAATGGTGAGTTGAGAGCTTCTAGTAACGTAGGTATTGTCGCGACTAACTCTTTAACCTTGGTATCTTTGAGATTATCTTCATCGCTTAAGGTTTCGGCTAATTCAAATACTTTCTCCGAAGCATTCGCAATTCCCTCCACTGTCTCAGCAGACACCAAAGACTTCCAAAGTCTACTTAATTTCGCTAACATAATCCTTGAAGCTTATTTTTTCTCTTAGCTTCATTGTGTCTAACTTCTTATCCATACGAGTGGAATACATTCTTAAGAAGTTGGACTTTTTATTAGTCAATAGTGAGCAGTTTGAATTACGGCGATCGCATTAATTTGAGTAACGAGTTGAGCATTTTTGGTTGTGAGCGATCGCGGAGTCTCATTGTTCATATCTTTCGTTGCCACAATAGGCGAATAGACTTAGCCCACCGACTCGATCAAAACCTGTCTGGCTGATGCCATCACCGTAAGCTGTGGTAGGAAAATTATAGTCTAAAGGATCAATAATTCCATCGCTTATCGCTTCACAAACTGGCTCAAGACAGTCTACTTCCCGTTTATGAGCATCATATTTGCTCTGACAAATCATCTTACTTGCCGTAAATCCAGTTACAGGTTGTCCTAAGTCATGTCTCTGATTGAATAAGGGATGATTGGGGCAATAGATACAGTAACAGTCAGTTTTCAATTTACCCTCCAGTTCGACACCGCGATGCCGACCGCTAGCGCGGAGCGCATCGCCCGACCAGTTTAACATTTTGATTGAAGGTGATCGCGATCATTTGCTCCAGTATCCATAGCTAGTAAACCACCTGTAGCCACGATATTTAAGGTAACTATACAATTTTTCTCTCGGCATTCTATCGGCTTTGAGGGTTAAATCTATGGTTGAATCAACCGTTAGATAACCTTTTTTATTTTTTAAGTAGACGTACTCCGTAATCGCTGCCTTCGCTTTCTTGCTTAACGGCGGACGATTAACTTTAGTTATTTTAGTTTGACGCTTCTTTCTAACCACTGCGATAAGTTTTTACTACTGCGATAATTTCTTTCAGTTGGGCACCACTCTCAATTAATTTTTGCAGTACCTTTGCTCTCTCTTGTGCCAAGGGGGCGCGAACATTTCCCCCTGGGATATGTAAGTGTTTTGTTTTGCCATCTTGGAAGTAGGATAAACGATAATATTTTGTTTTTCTCTTACCAGGACTATAAGTATTTACACAAAGCATTGGGTCTTTACCTTTAGCCATAAGCCTTTGTAATGCTTGACTTTGATGTTCATGAAGGGAATTTGTATCCGTTGAATTTTTGTCGCTAATAGCGTTCCTTAGCGACGCTTTTTTGTCGCCAACAAAGTTCCTTAGCGACAGTTTTTTCTGTCGCTAATAGAGTTCCTTAGCGACGCTTTTTTCTGTCGCTAATAGAATTCCTTAGCGACGCTTTTTTGTCGAAGATGGGGGTAGTATTTGACGCTAATTCTTTGTCGCTAATAGAGTTCTTTAGGGATGCTTTTTTGTCGAAGAGCGGATTTGTAGGAGACACTTTTGTCCTGTCTCCTTTTGTCCCTAACTAATAATCTCTGAAATGCTTAGTTTTTGGTGTCTCCTACGGGGTTTGTAGGAGACGCTTTAATTTAGATAATCAGATAATCGATTAAGTCTGATACACAGGGGATTGATCTGGTAGGGCTTGATTGACATAAAGGTTAATGTCTTCAACAGACTTAAAATAGGGCAACTCCGCTTGGTAGTAGAGATTTAACCCTTTTTGCCATCCATAGCGCAGACAGTCATAAAGCCAGCCTTGAGGATTACGGATCTTTGACTCTTGGGTTGAGTTTTGAAACAGCATTAACTCCACACCGTTTTTGACTTCATCTACTGACTTGCCCGCCATCCGCCAGAGTTTGACTATGGCATCTTGGGTGTATTTCAATCCTAGGTTGGCAAGAAAACTACTTAATCTAGATATATCTTGTTGCTGTTGTTGAATAGCCGCTTGTTTGTGTTCGTCGGAATACATAGGGTTGACGACTTTTAGTTTGGGGATTCCCCCCGATTTTGAGCTATTTTCCCGCACATCAGATAGGGGTCTGATCAGCAATTTCTTGACCCATGGGGTGTAGTCTTTGGTGATTAGTACTAGTCCTTGAGTACATTTGTCTAATTGGGTGATCGCCTCACGGATAGTTTTGCGATCGTAAGGAGTTCCCCGACGTTTGCCCACCCAAGTGTTAAACACTCTCAGGTCAATCTCGATTTCGGATACTTGATTCTGCTTGGCGCGTCGGAGCAACCAGCGCAGCAAAAAGATGCTTGAAGGTCTGAGTTTCTGCTCCAGGCAAAACTCATCGTGCTTTTTTGTCCACATTTGGTATAGTTGAAGAAAGTATTGTAATCGCCACATGAACCTGTGGCGGTTTATTTTTTGGCAAAATCATCAGGCAATTCATGTATGCTCATTCCAAGCAATTCACAAATTGACTTCATCTGCCTAGGTGTTAATTTTGCTGGAGTTGCACCAGTTATCCACCGATGATAAGTTTTCCTAGGTATCCCACATCGCTTTACAAACTCTTCTTGAGTAAGATTTGTTCTTTGGATTCTTAGAGTTTCCAATGGCGAATTACTCTCCACCAATCTCCGATACTTATTCATTTAAACACATATGGGTCGATTTGACACAAACAAGTGCTTTGTGTCATAATGACCCCAAGATAGACAACAAAAAAATACCAAGCGCCGTCAGAGAAGTGCGAATTCATTGATTAAACGCTTAGTTTTCTTATATTGTCTAACAACCTACAACGAAATACTGTAAATGCTCATGGTAGCTAGAAGAAAGTGACAGCAACGCTACGGGCAAATCAAGTATTTTGCGTTCACTGCGTAATCTAAATTACTTTTTATTTAGTTACGCTAACTTTGCAGTACCTTGAAAAATCAATAAATACTATGGCACATAGAAACCTTGTCCAAGATGCTTTATACGGTATTCTGCACCATTGCGAACAACAACGTAATAGGAGATATGATCAACGCCATCCAATGGCGGAAACTGGTCAAATACCTGACGAGATGGCAACAGCAATTTTTAACTTAGGTTTTCAGTTACTCGAAGCTGCATTAACCACGAACGGGATAAACAATACCCAAGGTAATCAGGTCGATAACCAAACTGACGTTTTGACTGCTGCTACCACTGCCTATCAACGGGGTCATATTACCAAAGCTCAATACTTTGCCGTAATTAATGCCTTGGATGAGCCTACGGTACAAACTACCGCTGATGTTCAACGAACTGGCTCAATCATTCGGAGGTAATTAAATTATGAGCGTACGCGATCGTTATCCTTCGTATCTGATAGAGGCTTTTAATAACATTCATCATTATGTTAATTACCGTGGCAGAAGCTATCAAGATTTGGCAATCCTGCAAGATTCTGTGGATGAATTAAAACTTATGATCAACACCAGATTAATCAGAGATTTTAGTCAGATCCCAGAAGTAGCAGAAATGCTCAAAATCAAACATTAACCATGATGCCTAATTCTAGATAGGGCATTAACTTTAAATAAGCAATGAATCAAACTGAAAAACTGTTACTTTTCCGTAGTTTAGGAATGATTCTATGGGTGCTTAAACAAATTGTTTTAAGTTCTCATATTGAGCAAAAAGCGCCAGCAAAAATACTAACTAGACTTAATGGATTAATTAAAGATCTAACTAATTATGTCAATGAATTATTAGCCAATCAAGAAGTTTTTTAGTCATTCTGGTGACACGCTTGGGTTCGATTCCCATCATGACTCTGGCAACCTATGGGGAGTTCTACCCCCAGTTAGAACATAGGGGATGCTTAACAATCTCTGCCGCGTTGTTAAGCCATGTCAAGCAGAGTGACAGCCTGGAAAGACAGGCATCAAACTAAATTATTGCTAACAGTATGGAAATCAAAACTATTACCTATAAACGAGTTCACAATCTCGGTAACTACAACACCGAACATCTGGAAATGTTTGCCGAACTAACACCAGATGATGATGTTGATCACTGTTCTGTACGTCTTAAAAATCACGTTGAAACTGCCTTGGGAATA
>JAAUYH010201033.1_pt1 | contig 12650 bp, 5 predicted proteins | sample 7278061 | NCBI WGS metagenome assembly JAAUYH01 (sample SAMN14350203, study PRJNA611818) | marine sediment metagenome | isolation source: surface marine sediment (0.6m) | place: French Polynesia: Moorea | collected 2018-08
AGCTGGAGACTATCAATCTAAACTGACACTGATGAGTGAAGGTTTACGCAATGATGCTAGGGTATGGGTACCGAAAAAACCAGGAGATCCACGTCCTCCCCAAGCTATTCCTGAAGCAGAAAGAGATTATTATTTAGAAACTAAGTATCCTAGTTTTGGTAATCTTGTTCCTCGCGATGTGGCTTCTCGCAACGCCAAAATCATGACAGATGAGGGAAGAGGGGTAGGCAAAACTGGTTTATCTGTCTATTTAGATTTTCGTGATGCGATTAAAAGATCGGGTAAAAGTGCGATCGCGGAAAAGTATGGTAATCTATTTCAAATGTATGAACGCATCACCGCCGAAAATCCCTACGAAATACCGATGCGTATTTATCCCGCAGTTCATTACACTATGGGCGGTTTGTGGGTAGACTACAATCTGATGAGTACTATTCCTGGTTTGCATGTTTTGGGAGAAGCCAATTTTTCCGATCATGGTGCTAACCGTCTGGGTGCTAGTGCTTTAATGCAGGGTTTAGCGGATGGTTACTTTGTTATTCCTTATACTCTGGGTAATTATTTAGCTAATACAGAGATTAACCCTGTAGATATAGATCATCCAGCTTTCACAGAAGGAAAAGCATCTGTCAACACAAAAATTAATAAGTTACTTAGTATCCAGGGAGAAAAAACTGTAACCGAGTTTCATCGTCAATTGGGTAAACTTCTCTGGGATTATGTAGGTATGTCCCGTAACCGATCTGGATTAGAATCTGTAACTAAAGCGATCGCCGATCTAAGAGAAGAATTCTGGCAAAATGTTAAAGTGCCGAGAAATGCGGATACTTTGAATAAAAACTTAGAATTTGCTGGTAGAGTAGCTGATTTTCTGGAATTAGGTGAGTTGATGGCGCGGGATGCCTTAAACAGAGAAGAATCTTGTGGCGCACATTTTCGGGAAGAATATCAAACAGCAGAAGGAGAAGCAAAACGAAATGATGATGATTTTGCTTATGTCGCTGCCTGGCAATATCAAGGAGATGAACAAATTCCCACCCTCCACAAAGAGCAATTAGATTTTGAGAATGTTAAATTAACTCAGCGTAGTTATAAGTAATATTAAATTCGGGTTAGATACCTCACTTGAAAATAGGTAAGGCAGAAGGCAGGAGGCAGAAGGCAGAAGGCAGGAGGTAGTAAAAAGGAAAAAGGGGGCTTAAGACCCGGATTTAGTGTAGTATTTAAATCTTTTATCCGTATTTTTACATTTGCTTGGTAATTTTCTCGCAAACCTAATTGTCACTTCAGTTGTGTGAGGAGAGACGCGGTCAAATTTGAGCATGGGCTTTAAATTTGACAGAACTCTTGCGTTTAAAATTATGATTAACAAAAATTTACTTGGTCTCTTTAGTTTCGTTTGTATCTCAGGAATAAGTTTTGCAGCCTATAGCTATCCTGCCCAAGGATTAACAGACAAATCTCAGAAAAAAAGTAGTTTTCAACACGAAGTCTATCAAAGTGTAACAGAGAAAACAAAATATGATCCAATTATAGTTGAAAAATCCAACAATGTAGAAAATCAAAGTACTATTGAGCAACCACAACCATTACACATAGCAAGAGCAGTATTTAGTGGCAAAGCTTCTTGGTATGGCCCAGGTTTTCATGGTCGTTTTACTGCCAATGGAGAAAGATACAATCAGTATGCTCTCACTGCTGCTCATCGTAGTCTACCCTTCGGTACTAGAGTTAGAGTGACTAATATGAATAATGGTCGCTCTGTGGTTGTAAGAATTAACGATCGAGGACCTTTCATTCGAGGAAGAGTAATCGATCTATCTACTGCTGCTGCTAGTAATATCGGGATGATTCATCATGGAGTAGTACCAGTAAGAGTGCAAGTAATTAGATAGAATTCAAGATATTTTTCAGACTTCTCTGAGACGATCTAAACTGTTTAAGGGCGTTAGATTTAACGCCCTTATCGTTTTTTGTATGATCTTGAAGGGGTATAAAAGTGCTGCTTTTGCCAAAGGTTAAGGAGTTACGTTCTTATTTAGCCAGTCAAAGACACGGTCGTAAGATTGGATTAGTGCCAACTATGGGAGCGTTACATAAAGGACATATTAGCCTGATTAAAAAAGCGATCGCGCAAAACGATATAGTGGTAGTTAGTATTTTTGTTAACCCGCTTCAATTTACCCCCACAGAAGACTTACAAGCCTATCCAAGACAACTAGAACAAGATTGTCAACAGTGCCAAAAATTGGGGGTTCAAGTAGTTTTTGCCCCGACAGCAAAGGAAATAGGTATAGCTGGAGATACTGATTCTCAAACAGCAACTACAACAGTTGTGCCCCCAGTTTCTATGACTACGGGTTTATGTGGTAAATTTCGCCCAGGACATTTTACTGGGGTGGCAACTATAGTTACTAAGCTTTTAAATATAGTACAGCCTGATCGCGCCTACTTTGGTCAAAAAGATGCTCAACAATTAGCAATTATTCGCCGTCTAGTTAAAGAGCTTAATTTGCCTGTAGAGATAGTTGATTGTCCCATTGTCAGAGAAGTTTCAGGACTGGCTTTAAGCTCTCGTAATCAGTATTTAACTCAGGCAGAAAAACAACAAGCAATCATAATTTATCGTAGTTTACAGACAGTAGAGCAAGAATTTAAAGCAGGAATAAAAGATAGCAATACTTTAATTGAGTTGGCACAACAAAAATTAGCAACTGTACCAGAAGTAAAAGTTCAGTATCTTGAACTAGTCGATCCACAAACTCTTGAGCCTTTGGAGAAAATAGAAAAAACAGGCTTAATGGCGATCGCTGCTCATGTTAATTCTACTCGTTTAATTGATAATATTTTGTTGCGTCAGCGTCAACCAATTGTAGCGGTAGATGGACCAGCAGGAGCAGGTAAATCTACGGTAACAAGGAAAGTTGCCCGCAAACTAGGATTACTTTATCTAGACACAGGGGCAATGTATCGTGCTGTTACTTGGTTAGTGATGGAGTCAGGAATTGCTATAGATGAGGAAAAAGCGATCGCTTCTTTGCTTAAAGAGGTAAAAATCGACCTTATTCCCCCTAATGCTGCGAATTTACCTCCTTTGGTCTATATTAATGGTCAAGAAGTCACTCAAGCCATTCGTACTCCAGAAGTAACGGCAAATGTGTCTAAAGTTGCTGCTATGGGTTTTGTTCGCGAGCAATTGGTTAGACAACAGCAACGATATGGAGAAAAAGGGGGAATTATCGCTGAGGGAAGGGATATTGGTACTAATGTTTTTCCTGATGCCGAACTAAAAATTTTTCTGACTGCTACAGTACAAGAAAGAGCAAGGAGACGCTGGCAAGATTTACAAAATCAAGGTAGAGAGGATATCGATATAGAACAACTAGCTCAAGATATCCAACAGCGAGATGAACAAGATAGTAATCGTTCCCTTGCACCTCTAAAGCAGGCAGAAGACGCGATCGAAATTATCACTGATGGTTTAAGTGTTGAAGAAGTAACCGATCGAATTATCGATCTGTATCGTCATAGTTTTTGTTGATTGTTGATGGGAACTAGTGGTGTTTGAGAATTGATGTAAATTCATTCTGAACTCCTGAACTCCTGAATTCTACTTTCAAGACAGATTGGTTAATTAATTTTCAGAAATTTTAACCATTGTCCCTGATTTAATCTGCTCATTAGGATGGAGAATTACTTTTTCTTCGACTTCTAATCCACTTTCAATCACTGCCTCAAAATTGCTGCGTTGGCTTACCTCTATCTGACGCTTTTGAGCTTGATTATTTTCTACCACAAAAGTACACCAAGTATTGGATAAGTTACGATTATTGCCAGGTTCGCAGCGAAATAAAGCACTTAAAGGGATAACTAAAACATCTTGTCCTGACCAAACAACCGTTCTTGTTTCTACGCGATAGCGATCGCCTAAAGGTATATCAGTATCGACAAAATCAGCAATTACATTGACTCGCTGTTCTTCTACGCCTAAAGCTGAGACTTTAGTAAAAGCAGAAGGTTCTATATAACGCACCTTTGCCTCAAGAGTTGACTCTCCACCCCAGTGTTCGAGAAACATAGTAGCACCAGGTTTAACTTTCACCGCATCAGAAGAGAGTAAATCGACTACAATTTCTAAATCTTGAGGATTTCCTAATTCTAAAAGTTCAGCCCCTGCTTCTACATACTTGGCACTTTCTAGATTGACTCTAAATACATAACCATCGATGGGTGAGGTAATATTAGTACGCCTAGCATCATCGGTTAATTTGGCTAATTCTGCCTCAATGCTAGCAATCCGCGCATCATACACATCTAAGAGATAATCTGGATCTTGTTGTTCGGCACGAAGAATAGAAAGAGCTTTTTGAGCAGCATTAACTTCTGCTATGGTACTATCGAGGACTCTCTGTTCTGCTTCTAAGGCTCTAATTTTGGTGGTTTCTTCTAATTCTGCTCGTTCTTTTTCTTGACGAGAAATTACTCCATCGGAATGTAACTGTTGGTTGCGTTGACGATCGCGTTTTGCCTGTTCTAATTCTGCTCTAGTTCGTTCTACTTTAGCCGAGGCTTCTCTTTGTTTGGCAACTGCTGCCAGAATCCTCGCTTCAGCTTGGAGGAGAGCTTCTTGTTTAGGACGCCGAGTTTCTACTCCTGTTTTTTCCGCTTGCCACTGGCGCAATCTGGCTTGAGCTTCCCTTACATCAGATTCTAGGGGTAAAGGATCGATTTGAGCAATTATATCTCCTTTCCTAACTCGATCGCCTTCATCTAACTTAATTCTTTGTAGTCTTCCGTCAACAGGAGCAGAAACCACATAGCGTTTGCGGATACGAGTTTCTCCTTCTTCATCTACCGTTACATTTACATCCCCCCGTCTAACTTCTGCCACATCAACCATCATGGGGGAAGGACGAAACGCCAAAACCAACACTGTCAGTATACCTAAGCCTCCTAAAATATAGGGTAACTGCCGAGGAAAATACTTTCTTTTTGGCTTGGTGGTTGTGGGAGCGATCGATCGCTCTGTTTCTTCTTCTTTGGTTAATGGAACTGGTTTTGATGGTCGATCGATCATTGTTAATTCACAAGTAGGTAGGGACGTTCCATAGAACGTCAGTACAGTAGGGAGTAGGAAGTAGTAAGTCTTCAAATGTCAAAAGTCTACCCTTGTAAGACTCCCTGTTGCCTAGTCTCTGTTCCCGATCTTAAATAATGTAATTAATTTTGTCCGATTATTTACCCCTTTTAATCTTTGAGCCTATTTACTTGGCAATCTTCTCTTAAGTTTATTTACTTATATTTGTCTATATAATTTTAAAAAATTGATTCGAGAAGTATCTTCCATGAAAACCTGGTATTCCCTACTTATCAGCTTATTATTAAGTAGTTCTATAGTACTTCCCGTTAAAGCGCAAATAACTCTTGACGGTACTACCAACACTATTTTAACTCCCATTGATAATGGCATTAGAATCGACGATGGTAATAGGGCAGGAAACAATTTATTTCATAGTTTTGAGCAGTTTTCTCTTTTCAATGGCAGCGAAGCCTTTTTTAATAACGCTAACGATATAGTTAATATCTTTTCTCGCGTTACAGGAGGAAATATCTCCAATATTGATGGTTTACTGCGAGCTAACGGTACAGCCAATTTATTTTTACTTAACACCGCAGGGATTATTTTTGGGGAGAATGCCCAATTAAATATTGGTGGTTCTTTTGTGGCGACAACGGCGGAAAGTATCTTATTTAATAATTATGAATTTAGTGCTACCAATCCCGATGTACCTCCTTTGTTAACGGTAAATATTCCTTTAGGATTACAGTACGGAGCCAATCCAGGTGAAATAATTAATCGCTCTGTGGCACCCGATAGTGAAGAAAACACGGTCGGGCTACAAGTAAAACCATCGCAGACACTAGCACTTTTAGGGGGAAATATTAGTCTTGAGCCAGGAAATATTACTGTAGAAGGAGGCAGAATCCAGTTGGGCAGTGTGGGAGCAAATGCTCAAGTTTCTCTCAACTTTGACGAGGGTTTAATTTTTGAAGCTGAGGGTGTCGAAAACTTCCAAGATCTTACCTTATCTCAGGGGAGCAGAGTCGATGGGGATGGAAAAGCTAACTCGGAAATTAGAGTTGATGGGCGACGACTTTTATTAGAGGATGGCTCAATTATTACCACAAGTAATGAAGGAGCGGAAAAAGGCTCGAATATGATTCTTAACCTTTCCGAGTCCATCGAATTAGTGGGCAGTGGTGCCAGTGATGGTGATAGCGTAATTGATTTTGTTTTAGAAGGAAGAGGAGATGGTGGTGACTTAAATATTATGACCAAGAAACTAATAGTTCGTGATGGAGCTTTTATTAATGCAAACGTTAATAGAGAAGCTAGTGGTAATGGCGGAACTATTAATATCAATGCCTCTGAGTTAGTAGAATTAAAGGGACAAACCAATGATGGTTTCTTTGCCAGTGATATTCAAGGGGGAACATTTAGTAACTCTAATCTGAGTCAAGCAGGTACTATTAATATCAATACCCAAAAATTAGTACTTCAAGACGGAGGAGGAATAAGCGTAAGCGTTGCTCGTGGGGCTAAAGGCAACGGTGGAAATCTGAACATAAAAGCCTCAGAATCAGTTCAATTGAGTGGAATATTTAGAGAAGGAACTGGTGCGGGAGGTTTATTTGCACAATCTAATCCAGATGCCACTGGCAATGCAGGAACTTTAACTATTGACACCAAACAACTAATTCTCAGCGATGGTGCCCAAATCTCCACTGGTACTCAATCTTCAGGTAATGGAGGTGTTATGTTAATTAACGCTTCTGAATTAGTGGAAGTAAGAGGTGGTGTTTTTCGGGATGATGGCTCAAGAGTTACTAGTGGCATTTTCAGTGCAGTAGGAAGACAAGGAGATCTTACTGATTCGACTGGTAAGGGAGGAGATATAACTATTAACACCTCTAAACTAATTGTTGACGAAGCCCAAGTTACTGCTAGTAGCTTTGCCGATGGAGAAGGAGGAAAGCTGACGATCAATGTCGAGAATTTAGTCATTAAAAATGGTGGACAGGTTGGAGTAGGAACATTTGATGAGGGGAATGGTGGCATTATGTTAATTAATGCTTCTGAATCTATCGAAATTTTTGGCAGTGGCTTTGGTTTTAGTCCTCCTGGTGATACATATGTACCTGTTAATCGAAGTTCCCTCTTTGCCAGATCACAGGGAGCCGGTGATGGGGGAAGCTTTACGGTAAATACTGGTGATTTGATTGTTCGGGATGGGGGTGAAGTAACTACTAGTGGACTTGCTTCTGGATTAGCTGGCGATTTATTAATCAATGGTAATTCTATCTTTTTAGATAATGGCTCAATCAGTGCTATGAGCATTTCCAGCGCAGGTGGAAATATTATTCTGGAAATTGATGATACTTTAACTTTAAGAGACAACAGTACTATTTCAGCGAGAGCTTTCAATAATGCCAATGGCGGTAATATCGAGATTAATTCTGATTTGATTGTTGCTTTCCCCAATCAAAATAACGATATTATTGCTAATGCAGAAGAAGGAAACGGGGGAAATATTGAAATTACTACTAGAGGAATCTTTGGCATAGAAGAACGTCCCCTAAATCCTTTCACTAACGATATTAATGCTAGTTCCGAGTTTGGCTTAGATGGCACAATTAACATCAACCTCCTAGACACTAATCCCGTCGAGGGAATAGAAGACATACCTAGATTTGTGATCGATCCTGATAAATTAGTGGTTTTCAGTCTTTGTAGTTTAGCTAGAGATAGTGAATTTTACTATACAGCCAAGGGTGGGAATACACCCGATCCTGTGGAAATAAGAGATGAGGGAGTTATTGCCGTAGATTTAGTTGAACCTGTACCGTTTGGGGAAGAAGAGGGGCAGAGGCGCAGGGGAGCAGTCCTAAAGGATACCGCTTCGCATAAGGGGCAGAGGAGCGGAGGAGATAGGGAAGATAGGGAAGAGATTGTGGAGGCGCAGGGATGGATTTTTCATGAGAATGGAGTTATAGAGTTAGTTGCTTATAAAACCGATGTTAATGGTTCTCCTCCCCAACCAAGAGATCCTAGAGTTTGTCCGAAGTGAGAGTAAGGAGTCAGGAGTTCAGACGTAGGGGCGAACGGTGAGACAGTTGCGGTGGGCGGGTTCCCCGACATAAGCAAACTGTTGAACCCGAAGGGCCGTTCGCCCTTACAGGAGTTCAGGAGTTCAGGAGTTCAGGAGTCAGTAGCCAGGAACTTCTTATCCCATTTCTCGAAAATAGCTAGATATATAGAGAGTTATCAGCTAATACAAAAAAGTCTTACAACTTTATGTTTCTTCTGACTTCTGACTTCTTCGGTGCGCGTTCCTTAGGTGATTAAAAATCACCAGGGTCGCACCGCTTCTGACTTTTACCCCCATACTCAGTCTCTCGTTACTTTTGAAGGTGAGGCACGCTGAATCGCATTCAGCAAGTGCAATCACCTTGTTGAGAATTGGTATTACTTGCTACTTACTACTCCCTACTCACGCTGTTAAGAATCGGTGTTAAGTCGATGGTTTTCCTCGTAACGTTTTCCCTAATCTTTGGACACCAACAGAACAATCGAGACGATCTAAGTGAATCTCAATAAAAGAGAGACAGTTTTGATTAAACTTGGCTTTTTCTAAAGCTTGTTCCAGATCTGCTTCTGTTTGCACGTCAAAACTCCAGCTATCCCCAAAAACTTGCGGTAATTGATGATATTTCCAAGGTTGAATATCATTGTAAGAGCCTTCATGAATAGCTCGTTCGATCGTATAACCATCGTTGTTAATCAAGAAGAAAATGGGATTAAGCCGATGCCGAATAATTGTTGATACTTCTTGGCAGGTCATTTGGAAAGCTCCATCTCCTACTAACACAATTGGTCTGCGCTCTGGTGCAGCCAGGGCTGCTCCCAAACAAGCAGGAACAGCATAGCCGATCGAAGTATACAATGCCTGTCCAATGTATTCCGTATCTCCATACAATACTAAATCGATGGTTGCAATTAAAGCATCTCCAGTTTCAGCAATTACGATCGATTCACCTTCTAACTCTGAGATAAAGCGATTTATACGGTTATAAAACCTGGCATTAGTTAGTTTTTGCTCGGGTATAACTCGGAAATTTGCTGATAAAGACTCTTTAGCTGGTTTAATATTTAATAATGCGGATTTTTGCGGCTGAAGTTTATTCGTCAAACCTGTCATAAAAGCTGGTAGCGAGACAGGATGATAGAAGTGATGTTTGATTTTAACTTTGTCTGAATTGGCGTTAATCAGTTTTGCTTCAGGCAATTGGGCAGTAAAACCCCCCAAATTAATATCAGACATAAAAGCCCCTAGACATAAGATACAGTCAGAGTTTTCTACTCTCTGCTGTACATATTCTTGGCTCAAAGTTCCTGCATAGCTACCAATAAATTGGGGGTGCATTTCTGACAAGATTGATTTACCTAACAGAGTAGTAGCAAAAGGATATCCTGTTTTATCTAGCAAACTACTCAATAGATCCGCAATGCCATAGCGATGTAATTCTACCCCTGCCAAAATAATTGGTTGCTGAGACTTGTCTAAAAGTTCAACTGCTTCTTCTACCGCTTCAGATAAAGCTTGTTTATCGATAGTCGGATTTGAGGGTAAGTCAACGGTTTCCCATCCAGGACAGGGCTGATCTACCATATCGGTAGGAATTTCAATATAAACTGGTCTTCTTTCTCTTAAACAAGCAGCTATAGTTCGATCGATCTGGCTAGCTGCCTGAGTCGGACTGGTTATTCTTACTGCTGCTACAGTAATTTTTTCAAACACTTCTAGTTGCAGATTGTAATCCACTGCGGTGTGATGAAGGAGAAGGTTTTGTCTTTGTTGACTAGTAGAAGGCGCACCACTAATAACGATCGTTGGTACTAATTCGGCATATGCCCCCGCTACAGCATTAACTAAACTCAATCCACCCACATTATAGGTAACACAAACTACACTAACTCCATTGAGACGGGCATGGGCATCAGCAGCATAGCCAGCATTAAGTTCGTTACAAGTAGCGATTAACTTCAGATTGTTTTCCAGCAAAACATCCATTAACCCTAAGACATAATCCCCGACTACGCCAAAAATATTGCTGATACCAATCTCTTGTAGTCGTTTAGCTAAATATTCTCCGACAGTTAGCAATTCTTTTGACATCCTTGTACCCTGCCCTGTTAAATTATTTGCTTGAGGTTTAATATTTTTCTTTAGTTTAACGATCTTGATATATGTTGCAACCCAAAAATAAACCTGAGGTAAATGTAACTGCGTTTAATTGCCGTGTAACAATTCTGCTAGTTTATCTAATAGTTCTTGTTCATTATAGGGTTTAGAAAAATAAGCTGAAGCTCCTAAATTCATCGCTAGTTTACGATGTTTTTCATTACTACGAGAAGTTAACATAGCTATGGGAAGTTGTGCAAATTCTGCTCTTTCTTTTATTTCCTCGAGAACGCCATAACCATCTAGTCGAGGCATTTCAATATCACAAATAACAGCTTGTACTGAAAGTCCACTAAGCAATTTATCTACAGCTTCTCGACCGTCTTTAGCTTGTTCTACTCGATAACCAGCTTTTTCTAAAGTTAAACTCAGATAGCGACGCACATTAATAGAGTCATCAACTACGAGAATAGTTGTGGTTATAGATCGATTTTTGGTTTCTGTAAGATTCTGATGGGATTGATGGTTAGAAGAGTAATTGCTTAAACACTCTTCTATTAATGAGAGAGGATCTACTAAAGGAAGAACTTTCCCATCACCGAAAACTACTGAGCTAATAACACCTGAAGGTAAAAGAATAGGGCTATCAATAGTTCTAATGGTAGATTCTTGCTCGTACCAAAAATGACTAATTTGCAATGCTGCAAAAAACTTTTCATCTCCTACCACTATAGCCATAGTTCTATCAATAACAGGATTTCCAGTTAGATCGACATTATGATGAGAATGGCGATAAACTAAAGTTTTTTCTATTTCTACTAAAGGAATTTCTTTCTGATTCCAAAGTATATTTTTAGTGTGTGTTGAAGTTGTTATTAGTTCTGATTTTAAAGGTACAAGCTCTAGAATACTATCAGCAGGAATGGCAAAAATAATACCAGCTTGTTCGATAACTGCCACTCTTAAGATGGATAAAGTAAAGGGAACTCTGAGAGTAAAGGTTGTACCTTGTCCTAGTTCTGTAGCAACTCGAACATCACCACGAATTTCTTGGAGATTAGTCTTAACAACATCCATCCCCACTCCTCTACCTGAAAGTTCGGTGACTTTTTGGGCTGTACTAAATCCAGGTTCAAAGATAAAGTTTAGTAGTTCTGCTTCTGGTATTTTTGTTACTTCTGAGCTAGGAATACCCATCTGGACAACACGATCGCGGATTTTGTCTATAGAGATACCACCACCATCATCACTTAAGGTAATCACAGTGTAAGTACCTTGATTGTTTGCTTGGATGGTAATTGTTCCTGATGGAGACTTTCCAGCAGCAATACGGGTTTGGGGGTCTTCGATACCATGGTCGAAAGCATTCCTTAACAGATGCATTAAAGGATCGCCGAGAGCTTCGATAATGGAGCGGTCTAAGAGGATATTTTTGCCTACAATTTTGAGGTTAACTTGTTTATTAAACTGGAGATTAAGATCGCGAATTACTCTGGGAAAACGTTTGACTACTTCAGCAAAGGGTAACATTTGAGTACGAGTAACGTTACCTTGCATGGATTTGGTAGTGTAGTTAAGGTTACGGACTGCTTGGTTAATTTCTTGTAATCCTAGTTCGATGTCTGTGGCGACTTCTTGCAGTTGAACAATGGTTTCTATTTGTTCTTGACAGATAAGATGAACGTCACTGTAGCGATCCATTTCTAGGCTATCAAAACGATCGCTTTGTGTATCGGCTCTGCCGATAACTCGATTACTAGTTAAGAAACTAACTGAATTTGCTAATAGTTGTTCTTGATTGGTGATTAATCCTTCTACAGAAGCTCGATCGTACCATTGTCTTAATTGAGTGTTAGAACCTTCTATCTGAGATATTCTCTGACCCATCAAGACAACGGCGTTTTGTAATTGTTGTAATCTTAGATTGATAGTGTTGCGGTCTAAAATAAGTTGTTCAAAAAGATTATTAAATTGTTTTAGTTGGGAAGCTGGAACTCTTACCATCTTATCTATAGATGGGATTTTCTGTGGCGATGTGCTAGGGAAAAAGTCTTTCGTTGTTGGTTGAATTATGGTTTGTTGTTCTTCAGTATTGTCTACATCGACAGCAGACTCTAATTCGCTCAATTCTAAGGAACTATCTTCTAAGGCATCTACATCTGCCTCGAGGGGAAGCTCGCTTTCAGCTATCTCAAAAGCAGACTGTAGCTCACTTAATTCTAAAGAACTATCTTCTAAGGCATCTACATCTGCCTCGAGGGGAAGCTCGCTGTCGGCGATCTCAAAAGCAGACTGTAGCTCACTTAATTCTAAGGAACTATCTTCTAAGGTATCTACATCTGCCTCGAGGGGAAGCTCGCTATCGGCGAGCTCAAAAGCAGACTGTAACCCACGTAATTCCAAGCC
>JAAUYH010056117.1_pt1 | contig 12647 bp, 12 predicted proteins | sample 7278061 | NCBI WGS metagenome assembly JAAUYH01 (sample SAMN14350203, study PRJNA611818) | marine sediment metagenome | isolation source: surface marine sediment (0.6m) | place: French Polynesia: Moorea | collected 2018-08
AAACTGCTGGGAATAGGGCAGAAGCATCGTCGGGCCACTTTCCACCGGCATGTCGCAATGTGCCACGGCCCCCTGCAACGTCAGGCTTGGCGAAAAGAGATGCGCCTGCACCGGATAGGTCGCCAACTGGTCGGCATTCATGAAGCCCAAGTGGTAGTCGCGATGAGGTGTCTGCGCCGCGCCGCCCGGATTGACCCGGTTGACCTGCGCCGTCAGTTGATAGCCGCGCCCCAGCCAGGCACGGGCGGCGAGTGCGATTCCGTCGGATGAATAATAGGCCGCGAAGTTCGTGGGGTCGGCAAGGCAATGCTTCTGCGCGGCATTCCAGACCCGGTTGTTCGCACCGGGCTTGGCAAAGTGATCGCCGCCGCCGCTACCGATTTCGGCTTCTTCCAGAATGATCCGATCGAAAAGCTCCGTGGCCCGGTCGACGGTGTCGAGGGTCGGCATCCCACCCTTGATGACAATCACGCCCGGGCCTTCGTCGAAGGCAGTGTTCCATTCGGCCAGCAGCTCCGGGACCTCTGTACCTGCTTCGGCGATCTGGCGGACGCGCGCGCCGTCGTAGATCAAGACACTGCTCGCAACCTCTTCGGCAAAGGGCCAATCGGGAAGCTGCGTTACCTGGGTGACCGTGTCTTTGAAGCTCTCGAAATCGCCCGCGTCTTCGCCTAGCCAGACGTGGCCCCTGCGCGAGGCAGATGTCGTGCGTGCATCCATCGACTGTCCTCCCTTTCGCCAAGGCTACGACAGGATCGGAGCCCGGAAAAGATCAGACTGTTAGCCGCCCTTCCATGACGCGGACGGCATAACCAGCGATGGCGACTTCGACCGGTTGGCCGTCTTCGACCGTGACCTCGGCCGAAATTTGGCTCGGCCGCCCCATTTTCACGCCCTGACTGATCTCGAACTTTTGTGACCGGCCGTCGAGACGGCCCAGATATGCCGCAAGCGCCGCAGATGCGCTGCCGGTCGCCGGATCTTCCAGAATGCCGCCCAAGGGTGCGAACATGCGTGCCTCGATCCGTTGGCCGTCCCGGACATAGAGAAACAAGGCCAGCCTTCCCGGATCGGTCGCGGCAGCTCGAAAGCCGTCAAGTTGCGGGGTAGCCGCGTCCAATGCGGCCCGGTCGACGAGTTCCGTCAAAACGAAGTCTGTTCCCAGACCGGCAAATTCCGCCGGGTGCGCGTCGGTCTGGATCGAGGCTTCCGGCAAACCCAAACAAGCCGCGATCTGCGGGACATCTGGGGCCGGGGCTGTTTCCAGCGGCACGCGGGTCGTGAACCGCGCGCGCCCGCCTGAGACAGCGACGTGGATAGGACCGACGCCAAGTTCGAGCACCATCAACTCGCCCGCGCGGTTCATGTCTGCGAGCGCGATGGCCGTGCCGACGGTCGGGTGTCCGGCGAAGGCAAGCTCGCGCGTCGGTGTGAATATGCGCACGCGGGCATCCGTGCCCTCGGTTTCCCGCGGAAAGACAAACGTCGTTTCCGAGAAGTTGAACTCACGCGCGATCTTTTGAAGCTGGTCCTCCGCCAGCCCCTCGGCATTTGGGATCACGGCCAGAGGATTGCCGCCGAAGGCGTCTTTCGTGAACACGTCATAGACAAGATAGTCGGTCATACCAGATCGGGCTCCCGTCCCAGTCGATTGGCCAGTCCCTTGATCGTCAGCCCCTGGACGATGATCGAGAAGATCACGACCATGTAAGTCGCGGTCAGGATGAGCGGCTTCCACTCGCTCTCTGGCAGGCTAAGCGCCAGCGCGACCGAAATGCCGCCCTTGAGCCCGCCCCACGTCATCATTGGAATGACGCCCGGCGAAAAGGTCCGAAATGGCTTCAGGATGGCGATGGGAAGAGCAACGGCGGCGAACCGCGCGGCAAGGGCCAGAACGATGGCCGCGATGCCCGCGGTGGCGCTGTCCGTGGAAAAGGTGACGGCAAGAACTTCGATCCCGATCAGCAGGAACAGGACCGCATTCAGGATCTCGTCGATGAGCTTCCAGAAGGCGTCCACATACTTCCGGGTTTCCTCCGTCATGCCATGGGCCGTGCCGACATCGCCGATCAGAAGACCGGCGCAGACCGCCATGATCGGCGCCGAAACATGGAGCCAGACCGCCAATTGATAGCCGCCGAAGGCAAGTGCCAGCGTCAGCAACACCTCGAGCGAATAGTCATCGATCCGCGCCATAAGCTGGAACGTCAACCAACCAAGCGCCAGCCCCAGAAGCGCGCCGCCCACGGCTTCCTGCAGAAAAAGCGTCGCAGCACCCGCCAGCCCCGTGCCATGCGCGTCGCCGTGCGGGAAGGCGATGCCGACGAGCACAAGGAAGACGACATAGCCCACGCCATCGTTAAAGAGGCTCTCACCCGCGATCTTGGTTTCCAGCGTCTTGGGCAGGCTTGCCTCTTTCAAAACGCCGAGGACCGCGACCGGATCGGTGGGCGAAATCAGCGCACCGAAGACCAGCGCGATCAGGATGGGCATGCCAGTTACCCATGAAAACCCGAAGCCCACGATCAGGGTCGACAGCGCGATGCCGATGGTGGCCATCAGGGCCACGACCCGCCACTGAGCCTGCAGATCGCTCAGCTTCACATGAAGTGCGCCCGCAAACAGCAAAAGCCCAAGCATGCCTTCCAGAAGTGCATCGCTGAACGCGATCGATCCAACGATCTGGCGTGCCTGATCGTCAACGCGAAGTTCCGGCACCACGAAACCAAGGCCCAAGAGCGTCATCGAGGCGAAAAGCGAGACAACCAGAATGCCGATGGCCGTGGGCAGGCGCAGAAATAGGTAGTTCACAGCACCAAAAAGCGCGGCCAGAACGATCAGAACAGAGGTCAGTTGCAGCAGGTCCATGTCGTTCTGCTAACACGTGCTCAAAAAATGGTCGCCCACAAAATACCGCCGACTTCTGGTCGCAGCCACCTGGGCTCAACCTCTTGCAAATGGCCGCGATCCATGACCAGAAAGCCAATATGAGACGCTGGGTTTTTGCTTTCATCGCTGTGATATGGTCGGGCGCCGCGCTGGCGGGCGAGGTGACGGTCGCGGTTGCCTCTAATTTCCTGACGACGGCCCAGAAGATCGGGGCGGCCTTCGCGGAAGAAACGGGGCACAGCGTGACGCTCAGCAATGGCTCGACGGGATTGCTTTTCGCGCAAATCTCGAACGGGGCACCCTTCGATGTCTTTCTGTCCGCGGATCAGGAGCGCCCCGCGCGGTTGTTGGCAGACGGACGCGCGATCGATGTGCAATCCTATGCCGTGGGCGGGCTGGCGCTGATTTCGCGCGAGCCTTTGGCGGCAGAAGATGCGCCCGCGGCCTTTGCGGGCAAGACCGTGGCGCTCGCCGATCCGACGGTCGCGCCCTATGGTCGCGCGGCGACGCGGGCGATGGAGCGACTTCGCCTTGACACGGCGACATTCCGGCCCGCGCTTCTGGCGAATGTCGGGCAGGTGGCGTCGATCTTTCAAACCGGGAATGCCGATTTTGCCTTTGTCGCCGTTGCGCAACTGAACCGGATCGACGCGCCGCAGGTACTGCTCCTCGACGGGATCGCACCCGAGATCATCCAGGACGCGGCGCTTCTGTCTGACGCGGAAGCCGCACGCGCCTTCTGGGACTGGCTCGCCCGGCCCGAGACGGCGGAGCTGATCGTCGCGGACGGGTACGCGCGCCCGTGACCGTCTGGCCAGCGATATGGCTGACCCTGAAACTTGCCGCGCTGACCACGGCCATCCTGATGGCAATCGCCCTGCCGCTTGGCTGGTGGCTGGCGACGACGAAAGCACGGACCCGGCCTTTGTTCGAAGCAATCACCGCGCTGCCGCTGGTGTTGCCGCCGACGGTACTGGGGTTCTACCTTCTGATCCTCATGCGTCCCGATGCGCCCTTCGGCGGTCTCTGGGTCTCGGTGACGGGCCAAACGCTCGCCTTCAGCTTTTCCGGGTTGGTCCTTGCCTCTGTCATCTATTCGCTGCCCTTCGCCGTGCAGCCTATGCAGACCGCGTTTGCCGCCGTGCCGTCCTCGGCTATGGAGGCGGCGCGCACGCTTGGCGCCTCGCCCCGCGACGCCTTCCTCACCGTGGCCCTGCCGATGGCGCGGCGCGGGTTCCTGACGGGGGCCGTGCTGAGCTTTGCCCATACCGTGGGCGAGTTCGGGGTCATCCTGATGGTGGGCGGCAATATTCCGGGGCGGACACGCGTAATCTCGATCGAAATTTTCAACGCGGTCGAGACACTGGATTACGCGACTGCGCATGTCCTGTCAGCCTGGCTGCTGGTCATGTCGCTTGCCGTGTTGACGGTCGTCTATTTCTTCAACCGGCAAGGGGGCGCGCGCCTTGGGTGACGAGCTTGTCTTCGATGTGCGCCTTGCCCGCCGGGATGGCTTCGCGCTGGAGGTCAAAGCGGCTTTTCCCCTTGCCGGCATCACCGTCATTTCGGGGCCGTCGGGCTGCGGGAAGACGACGCTTTTGCGCGGGCTTGCCGGGTTGGAGCGTTTCGATGCTGGCACCGTGCGGTTCGGTGATGCCACCTGGCAGTCAGACCGTCAGTGGACACCGCCCGAGACGCGGCGCGTGGGCTTCGTGTTTCAGGACGCAGGGCTTTTTCCGCATCTGTCGGTGGCGGACAATCTGGCCTACGGCGCGCGCCGCCGAGACGTGACGCAATATGGCGCTATTGTCGAGGCGCTGGATCTGGGCGATCTGTTGCCGCGCGCGGTGCCTGGCCTCTCGGGCGGCGAGATGCGCCGGGTGGCGCTGGGCCGTGCGCTGGCGTCGGACCCGGCAGTGTTGTTTCTGGATGAACCATTGAGCGGGCTTGACCACGCGCGCAAAGAAGAACTCATGCCTTACATCGGGCGCGCGGTCGCCGAGGCGCGGGTGCCAGCGGTTTACGTCACCCATTCGCGCGCCGAAGTCGCTGCCCTTGGCGACAGGGTCATGGGGATGGAGGCTGGGCGTCTGACCGGTTGGGCCGCGGCCTCGCACTGGCTGATGGCGCGGGTGACCCACGCGAGCGGTAGCACCATTCGAGCCGAGGTGATTGGAGCACCGAACGAGATCGAGGCGGGCGTCAGCTTGCCGCGCATTGCTGAAGTGGGCGAGACGGTGCGGCTCGGCTTCCGGGCCGAGGCGATGATGCTGTCTGTCGCAGAACCGGGGAGAAGCGACGCGTTGCTGCAGGTGCCCGCGTTGATTGCCGACGTGGACGGTCGCCCGAAACTCGACGTCTTTGGGCAGATCATGGACCTGCCACGAGGCGGGCCACATGCGATCGGCGCCCAGGTCTGGCTATCGGTGCTGGAGATTTCGCCGCGTCCAGAGGCGAGCGATTCGGCGGATTCTCGCCGATGATGGCGTCAATTCCAAAAAATGAGCCAGATTGATGATGTGGACCGAACGAAATTCGTGAGCGCGTCGGGCGGCGCAGTTCCGCCACAATCGCGTTCGGCACGGTTTGGGATTGGAAGCGGACCAGAAACAATCTCTGATCGTTCCTGACCTGCCGGTCGAGTGATGTGCAACTTTCTTGACTGAAGGGCACATCGGGTCCGCTGGGTTGTTTCTTCCTTGGAAAAAATTGCCTCGCGAAACAAGCGTCATGAGTTCCCTGCATCGCCGTGGAGCGCTGGGTTTTTGCCTCTTTTCCGCCGTTTTTCCGTTGGTGTGCGGGACCGATTTGGTTAACTTTCACTTACCTCGCTGGGAGGTAAGTGCGCGACAGATTGGGGGGTCGCACACGCTTCGCAGGAAACTGTGAGGGTTGGGTATCGAGTACTGCCGTTTTCTGGCGGGGATCGATGCGCTCCGCGGCAACGGCTCTGGGTGGAGAGGTTGTGGTGGACACCGCATTGGTCCCCGTCGCGTTTGACGCAAGCGATCCCGGACATCCCCCGATGGGGGATTTTTTTTGGCGACTGCCTGTCCTTGTTTCACGCCCGGCGCATTGATCGCGACCGACCGAGGGTGGACGCCTGTCGAGGCCCTTGCCGTCGGCCAAAAGGTTGTCACGCGCGACAATGGCTTGAAGAAGATCGCCTGGATCGGGCGGCGCGATGTGGCCTATGCCGACCTGCAAGAGTACCCGGACCTGCAGCCCATCCTGGTGCGGCGTGGCAGCCTTGGCCCGGACCGGCCCGCGCGAGACATGCTGGTAAGCCCAAATCACAGGTTTCTTGTGCCCTCGGCCAACAAGGGCGGGGACGAAACACTGATGGCCGCTCAATACCTGGTCGATCGCCGAGGCGTTGCGTCGGCCAATGTGCTGGGTGTGAGCTACCTTCACCTCTTGCTGGACCGCCACGAGGTCATCCTGGCGAATGGTGCCTGGACCGAGAGCTTTCATCCCGATGACGAGGTGCTCCGTGTGATGGCGCGGCGTCAGAGGGAGGAAATCCTCGCGCTCTTCCCCGAGATCGAAACCGTGGGATCGAACAGACGTTTCCCTGCGGCGCGCGACATCAAGAGTTCCCGTTTCGACGGCTGAACCCTTTGCAGTCGCTGCCAAGTGTGCGCCGAGGTTTCTTTGGGGGGACGCGACGTTCGTTGAAGGTGCGCCTGTCGGCGCACACGATGCCTTGTTTGGGGCTCTGCCCCAAACCCCGGGATACTTTCAGGTCGATGGAGGCGAGGCGCATTTTTTCGCGTCACAAGGGTCGGCCACGAGCAGCCACGTCTTTTCGGCGCGCGCAACCGTCAAAATCAGTGGGTGGAATCCGTTTTGCGTCACTCTTCCTTCAGAACAAAGAAGATCTCGCCCTGCGTTTCCAGGTCGCGAATGACGCCAACAATGCGGATCATGGCGGCTTCGACGTCATCCTGTTTCGGGTCTGCCAGTTCTTTTGCGTCGTCCCGCATATTCTCGGCCATCCGTTTCGAGATATTTTCCAAAATGAACTCGACACTTGCCTTGTCCGCCTCGCTGTTGGCGCCAGCGATGACCAACGTCAGATCGTCCTGATCCAGATCGCGCTGGATGCGCGGCACGTCGCGGGGCGCGATGCGCTCGGGGATATTGGCGAAGGTGAAGATCGCCGCGCGCACTTCGTCGGCAAAGTCCTTGTCTTCTTGTTCGATACCCTCGAGGACACCGTCGCGCACCGAAGCAGGCGCATAGTTCAGAATGGCGCCGACGCGCGATACGGGCGCGTCGTCGAACGCCGTAATGGGCCGGGCGTCCAATTGCTCGGCCAGCGAAACACCGATCCGGTGGACGACCATCGGCGCCACATCCGCCGTCTGCGTGATCGCGATGGTGATACGCCGCGCAAGTTCGCCCGGAAGCTTGCCCAGCACCTCGGCGGCCTTGCCGGTCGGAAGCTTCGAGAGGATGACGGCGGCGACTTCCAGCGACTCCGCCTCCAGAATTGGCACCAAACGTTCGACGTCCGCCTTTTCCACATCGTCCCAAGCGTTCCGGCGCGAGTCCGACGGCGCCATCTTGCGCAACCGTTCCGCGGCCCCTTCGCTGAGGACGCCGTCCAGAAGGCCAAGCGCCCCGTCCAGACCTTGCGGGAAGGAAAGAGCGATCCGTTCGATTTCGCTCGCGAATTCTTCCGCTACCGCCTGCACCGTCTCCTGGTCGACCGGCGCCATCCGCGCGATCTGTACGGCAAGTTGCGTTTGCTTGGTTTCCGAGAGTTGAGACAAAGCGGGCAGGGCGCCCTGGCTCAAGAGAAGGCGCACGACAATCGCCGCCTTTTCCTTGGATGTCAGGTTTTCGGTCACGGCACCGGGAAGTGGTGGAAAACTGGGGAGTTCTGCCATCGGCTCATCAAGGGACATTCTGCACACCTCTCATGTTCCCTGAATGTTCTAGAGGTGGCAGGTTAAGACTTGCCTGACAAAAAGCGAAAAAGGCGACCCATGAGGCCGCCTTTTTGCAGAAAATCCAAGTGAAAGTTCTAGCCGGTCGGTGTCGGCTGGCAGCTTGATGTTGCTGCATCGTAGGCCTGCCCTTCGGGGCAGGACATTGTCGCTTCCTGATGCCCGTACCCCGAGCACGCCGCCATGGCGAGACCGGGTGCGGTCCCAAGGACCAAAGCCGTCAAAAGTAGTTTGAGTTTCATGCACACCTCCGTAGGTCGGCGCATTAACGGTAGCACGGTCGCTTCACGAAACTCCTCACGACTTCGTGAGCTTATGTTTCACCAAAGACGCGGGCGAAGATCGTGTCGACGTGCTTGGTGTGATAGCCAAGGTCGAATTTTTCTTCGATCTGGGCCTCGGTAAGGGCAGCCGTCACGTCTGCGTCGGCCTTGAGTTCCGTCAGAAAGTCCTTGCCCTCTTCCCAAACCTTCATCGCGTTCCGTTGCACCAGCCGATAGGCGTCCTCGCGGCTGACACCGCTTTGCGTCAGCGCCAGAAGGACGCGCTGCGAGTGCACAAGGCCCCGGAACTTGTTGAGGTTGTTCATCATATTCTCGGGATAGATCACCAATTTCTCGATCACGCCGGTCAGGCGGGCGAGAGCGAAGTCGAGATGGATGGTGGCATCCGGCCCGATGCCGCGCTCGACGCTGGAGTGCGAGATATCGCGTTCGTGCCAGAGCGTTACGTTTTCAAGCGCAGGCGTCACCGCCGAGCGGACGAGGCGTGCAAGGCCGGTCAGGTTCTCGGTCAGAACCGGGTTCCGCTTGTGCGGCATTGCGCTTGAACCCTTCTGGCCCTTCGAGAAGAACTCCTCGGCTTCCAACACCTCGGTCCGCTGCATGTGGCGGATCTCGGTGGCAATGTTTTCGATGCTGGATGCAATGACGCCGAGGGTGGCGAAGAACATGGCGTGTCGGTCGCGCGGGACGACCTGCGTGCTGATCGGTTCAGGCTCAAGGCCCATTTTGGCGCAGACATGGGCTTCGACGGCGGGGTCGATATTGGCGAACGTGCCGACCGCGCCCGAAATGGCGCCGGTCGCGATTTCTGCGCGCGCCGCCTTCAGGCGCTGAAGCCCGCGGTCCATTTCCGCATAGAAGCGCGCGAAAGTGAGGCCCATGGTGACCGGTTCAGCGTGGATGCCGTGGCTGCGCCCGATCCTGATATCCATCTTGTGTTCCAGCGCGCGGGCCTTGAGCGCGGCAAGAAGCGCCTCCATGTCCGCGATCAGAATGTCGGCGGCGCGGGTCAACTGGATGTTCAGCGTGGTGTCCAGCACGTCCGAGCTGGTCATGCCCTGGTGGACGAACCGTGCCTCTTCATTGCCGATGATCTCGGCCAAATGGGTCAGAAATGCGATCACGTCATGCTTGGTGACCGCTTCGATCTCGTCGATCCGCGCAACGTCGAACTCCACGTCTTTGGCTTTCCAGACGGCGGCCGCGTTTTCCTTCGGGATAGCGCCAAGGTCGGCCATGGCGTCGCAGGCATGGGCCTCGATCTCGTACCAGATGCGGAATTTTGTCTCTGGCGACCAGATGGCGGTCATCTCGGGGCGGGCGTATCTGGGGATCATCTATGGGCCTTTCGTCTGCGCGAGGCTCGTTTAGACTGGCGGGGTCATGGGAACAAGCGATTGCGATGATCAGAACGGTTCCAAATTCCGATGCGGAATTTGGAACCAAATCCGAAACGGATTTCGGGCGCGGAAATCGTGCCGATTTCCGGATCAAAAAATGCGTCATTTTCTGGTATCGCGAGGCATTTGATGCCCGGTCTCCCGTCACTTTGGGCGCTAGAGGGCACGTGGCGACTGGATCGGACCATTCGTCACGAAACCGGTGAGACGGATCGTTTCACGGGAACCTGTGTCTTCCAACGGTCTGGTACACGCCTTCTTCAGGACGAGACCGGCACGCTGGAAACAGGTGGCGCCTCGTTTGAGGCCACACGTCGCTATGTCTGGGCCGAGTCGAACGGACGGCTGGATGTCTATTTCGACGATATGCGACCGTTTCACAGCATTCCGCTGAATACAGAAGCCCCCGAAACCGTTCATCTCTGCGATCCCGACCGCTATCAGGTGGCCTACGATTTCGGGCGCTGGCCCGAATGGCGCGCCACTTGGCGGGTGGAAGGGCCACGGAAGTCCTACACGATGCAAAGCGTCTACCAGCCCTCAGACCCTGCGGCTCACCTTGCAGTGACGCACGCCGGGGTGCATAACGCGACCAAAGATTGACAGAAGGGACGAAGATCATGGCAACTCTTTCGGCACGGCCCGTGCTTTCCGACGTGCTTTGGGAAACTTCCGGCAGCGGCGTCTGGTTGAAGCGCGTTGTCCTGCTCGTAGCTGGTGTCGCGGCGCTCTGGATTTCGGCAAAAGTGCAGATCGCGACCCTGCCGGTGCCTGTGACGTTGCAGATGCTGGTCATCATGGTGATCGGCGCGGCCTATGGGCCGTACCTCGCCGCGGCAACCGTTGGCTCTTATATCACACTCGGCTTGCAAGGCTTGCCGGTCTTTGCCGGGACACCTGAAAAGGGCATTGGCCTGGCATACGCACTTGGACCGACGGGGGGCTACATCCTTGGCTTCTTCATCGCCGCCTATGCGGTGGGGCTGCTGGCCCGAGCTGGTTGGGATCGCTCGATCCTGTCGATGGCCGCCGCGATGGCGGTTGGCATTCTATGCGTCTACATCCCCGGTGTGATTTGGCTTTCTGCTGGCTTCGGCCTTCTGGGAGGTGGCAGCGAAGGCGCCTTCATGGGATACGGCTGGGAGAACTGGTACGCCTATGGCGTCAAGACCTTCATCTGGATCGATGCGCTGAAGCTGGTCGTCGCCGTTCTGGCCTTCCCGGCCATCTGGAAACTGGTCGGTGACGCGCGCGTCTGATCTACTTTGCCATTTCGCAACTCGAAAGCGCGCCTTTTGGGCGCGCTTTTCTGTTGCGGCGAACCGTCGATGTCATATGTGATGAGGAAGCTCAATCCGAGGTGACGCCTTATGCCCATCCGCAACCGCTTTTCTGAACTTCACGCCGAAATCACCGAGTGGCGCCGGGACTTCCACGCCCATCCCGAGCTGCAATTCGACGTCGAGCGTACGGCCGGAATCGTGGCCGAGAAGCTCCGCGAATTCGGTTGTGATGAGGTCGTCACCGGGATCGGTCGCACAGGCGTTGTCGGCCTTATAAAGGGGAAGCAGGACGGGGATCGCTGTGTCGGCCTGCGCGCGGATATGGATGCCTTGCCGATCCTGGAGACGACCGGGCTGCCCTATGCCTCGACGACGCCGGGAAAGATGCACGCCTGCGGGCACGATGGGCACACCTCGATGCTCTTGGGTGCGGCGAAATACCTTGCAGAGACCAGGAACTTCGCAGGCAGCGTGGCCGTGATCTTCCAACCGGCCGAAGAAGGTGGCGGCGGCGGGCGCGAAATGGTCGACGATGGCATGTTGGACCGGTTCGGCATCGATGAGGTCTATGGATTGCACAACTGGCCATCGATCCCGGTCGGCACATTCGGCATTCGGCCCGGACCGTTCTTTGCCGGCACCGCCGAGTTCACGATCACGGTGAAAGGGGTTGGGGGGCATGCCGCGAAGCCGCATCTCTCCGTCGATCCCACGGTCGCGGCGGCGCACCTTGTGACGGCCCTGCAGACCGTCGCAAGCCGCACCGTGAACCCGATCGAGCAGGTTGTGGTCTCGGTCACCTCTTTCGTGACGGCGTCGACCGCATTCAACGTCATTCCGCCGTCCGTGGAACTTCGCGGCACCGTGCGAACGCTGAAAGACGAGGTGCGCGATGCCGTCGAACAGAGGTTCGCCGAAATCGTGGAGCACACCGCCCGTGTCTTCGGGTGCACGGCCGAGTTGGACTATCGGCGGAACTATCCGGTGATGTCCAACAGCGAGGCCGAGACCGTCTTTGCAGCCGAAGCCGCAACACGGGTCGCGGGCGATTGTACGGAAGCACCGCTGGTCATGGGCGGAGAGGACTTCGCCTATATGCTGAATGCGCGTCCGGGAGCCTATATCCTTCTCGGAAATGGCGAAGGCGCGGACGTTCACACGCCCGACTACAACTTCAATGACGACGCCATCCCTTTCGGCTGTTCGTGGTTCGTCGAGATCGCGGAAAGCAGACTGAGGGCTGCTTGACGCTTGGCGTCCGGGTGACGAATGCTCCCGGTGGTTGCGCGAACGGGATGGACCCAGTGCGGTGGAAAACACTGGAACTGGGCATCGCGCTTGGACCATGCGGTTGTAGCCCGACCGTTGTCCTGATTGCGAGGCGCGCAGCAAGGATCGAAGGGCCTTTGATCATATGACAGGTTTTGCGCCCGGCTAGCACCGGTCGCGCAAAGCGGGGGCTCTGCCCCCGCACCCCCGGGAATATTTTCGGGTCGATGTAGAGCGGCGTTTCGCGTGGACGCGGGCGATGTCGTCAGGATTGACTTGGACGAGTATCTTGACCCGCGAGGACGATGTCCGACAAGGGCGCTGGTGCGGCTTGGCGGCGTGGAGCTTGACAGGTGTTTCGGCGCCTTTGGAAACGCGCGCACCCGGCAACACCGGCGAACGCGCGCCACGGCTGCATGTCCAAGTCGCTGGTCGGGTTTCACGTTTGCGCAAGGTTGGCGGGCGGTAGGAAGGCGTGCGCCGACGTCGCCAGCCCGCCCGACTGCAACAAAGGGTCACGCGGGTTCACAGGCGATCACGGGGGCAGCGGGATTTGCTCGCATTCTC
>JAAUYH010113695.1_pt1 | contig 12646 bp, 8 predicted proteins | sample 7278061 | NCBI WGS metagenome assembly JAAUYH01 (sample SAMN14350203, study PRJNA611818) | marine sediment metagenome | isolation source: surface marine sediment (0.6m) | place: French Polynesia: Moorea | collected 2018-08
ATCTAAATGCTGACTGTAATGGCGCAGCAAATATATTGAGAAAAGTAAGCAGAACGTTAGGGTTAGACCTTAGCCGACTGTCTAGGGGTGTTTTGAGTCATCCCCACAGGATTAAACTGTGGTCAGTTAATAAGAATAACGTCGTAGGATATGGCTTGAGCCATTCCGAAGACATCCTATTAGAATCCCCTCGGCTTTAGCCAGGGGAGTACTCAAGTTAAACCATAACTAAATTAGACCCTTGGCTAAGAAGAAGAAAAAACAATGGACAAAAGAAGAGTGCCGAAGACGATATGTCGAAGGAGAAAAGATCGGACAACGGGCATTAGCGGAGCAGTCGGGAAGAACCAAAAGTGTAATATCTGACTGGTGTTCGGCGGATGGATGGGTGCAGCAAAGGGAGCAATACCAGGGCAGATTACGGGCAGAAGTCCAAGCTAAGACGATCGAGAAGACAAGCGATCGACTATCTGATGAATTGGCAAAAAGGAATGAAGATCACGTCAAAGGATATGAAGTATTCAGGGCGATCGCCACACAATTCAATAAAGCACTGCTGACGGAATTACAAACTAGTGGAGACAAGTTAAAATTACTCGATGACAAGTCAGTATCGTTTCAAAGATATGCTACGGGTTACAAATTGGCTGTTGAAGGAGAAAGAGCAGCTTTAGGCATGGAATATTTAGATATCAATAAGGCGATCGCCGAAGCGATTAAGGCAGGATATGAGGTTAACGAACCAAAAGAGTGATTACTGATTACTGATTTTTTTCTTCGTTGCCTGAATAATCTCTGTCTCTCTGCATTGGTCATCGCTACCAACCCTTTAGGCGGTCTGCCAATAGGTCGATCGCTCCAAGATTTACGGCAGTCTTTACAGAAATATCTAACCGTTCCTTTTTTCGTTCTCCCGTTTGTTCTGGTGTTTTCTGAGGCGCATTTAGGGCATTGCATTTGAGTTTTCTGAAAAATTCAATAAAATGTGAGAATCGCCGATTTTAGAGGGGTGATGCCCTCCTGATTTTCTCGGCGACTCCTCGCATAGTCGCAATATGCGAGGAATAAATGTTTTTAACTGCGAGGCAAGAAATGATTGATTACTAAGTCAGCAATAGCTCCTAATACTGGAGATAGGACTACTACGGAAGCAGCAGCAATAATTATGGTTCTAGCTGTACTGCCTTGTTCTTTGACTAAGTTGAAATAGCGTTCGTCCCATTTGTCAAAGTTTTCTTTAGTTTCCTCAATATGTTTTTCTAGTCTTTTGTTAGTTTCCCTAACGTCAGTATCTAATTTATTTAATAATGATAGAATTTGGCTTAATTCGGTTTGCTCGTTCATAATAATTGATGTTTTTGACGAGCGATCCTGCGGATTAAAAATCCGCTAAGGAACGCGCGAGTTTTGATTTTCAATTACTATCATATACACGCTTTTCGTTACTGCAAATGAAATTAACAGAATAGAATAATTACTACTTACAACTTACTTTGTATTCTCCCCTCCTCCCCAAAACCAAGAAAAAACTCAAAGCGCGCTCGAGACATTCAGGCGCGATCGTTACTCTTCCTTCTCCCCTTCCTGGCAGTCAGACGGAGTTCTACGATTGTAGTGCAGATATAGCATTATTCGGTGGTGGCGCGGGTTCGGGTAAGCTACAGTGCGCAGAGTTTTACAGATATAGGCTTGAGTTTTTTCGGGCTAAGGGGTATTATCCAAAGGATGAAGATATCCCCAGGGAAATAATGGACATAGAATCGAAAATATTAACTCAGCATGGCTGGAAAATCCTTTCAGATATAAAGCCTGGGGATAAGATTATGAATCCTGATGGCTCGCCTCAAACTGTGCTTAAAGTATTTGAAAACGGCATTAAACCACTATATCGAGTCACATTTGAGGACGGCACTTCGACACTAGCGGGGGGAGAGCATCTTTGGGGCTTTTGGGTTCCTCGAAGTGATAGCAAAAGTAAATCCAGGCAAAAGAATTACGGAACAGGTGTCACAAGACCCGTGAGTGGAGAGTGGAATTGTGATTACATCAGAAGGGCAAGGGTAGGGAATACTCTTGAATTAAAAGAAAAGTTAGACAAGAATGGCAAAATTTTAACACCTATCTGCGCTCCTCAAAGATTTGCAAAAGGGGTGGGGAAAGGAAGGAAAATGAACCCTTATTTACTGGGAGTTCTTTTAGGTGATGGTTGCTTGACATCGCCTCAGAAGGGAAAGTTGGTCTTCTGTAAAGGGCTAGAGGACAAAGAGATTGCAGCAAGATTAGAAGAAGAAGGGTTAAAAGTAGAACTCGAGCGAGTGGAGTATGGAAGAGAAAAAGCAGAAGCTTGCACAGAAGAACCAAGAACAAGCTCTATTCGAGAAACAAGGCGATCGTCTTTGGCTTATTGGGTAGTGATCGACGAAGAACAGTTTATGGCAGTAAAGTCTTATGGGCTTCTCTACAAAAGGGGTTGGGAAAAGTTTATTCCGAATTGGTATAAATGGGCTCCTTTAGAATACAGGCTTGCTTTGGCTCAAGGTTTGATGGATACCGATGGCTATGCAAGCTCGGAAGGTAGGGGGGCGCACGTAGAATACTCTACTAGCTCTGAGCAACTGGCAAAAGATGCTGTCCATCTGTTTCGTTCTTTAGGGTACATCGTTAAACTTACCAAGAAAGAATCTCCGACCTACACTTTAACTAACGGAGAGAAGAGAGAAGGGCGGACTGCTTGGAGGTTGGCAATCCAGGGAAACAATCTAGATAAACTGTTTTACCTGCGGAGGAAGAAAGATAGATGTTCTCCTTCTTTTAATGGGGGAGTTAGTTGGGCTGGCAAACATATTGTCTCGATCGAGTATGAGTTAGATGCTTACGCTAGATGTCTTCAGGTTGCTCATCCTAACGGTCTATATATCACAGATGACTTTATCGTTACTCATAACACTACAAGTATACTGTTAGACTTTGCCAGACCAGATTTTATCAGCAATTCAAGCTATAACGGGGTAATTTTTCGGCGTACTTATCCAGAGATTAAGAATCCTGGCGGCATATTGGATGAGTCGCAAAATCTCTACAATGCGATCGAGGGAGATTTAACCTTGAATCCTTTAGAGTGGAAGTTTAAAAGTGGGGCAAAAATAGCCTTTCGTCACTTACAATATGAAAAAACTAAATACGAATATCAGGGTTCGCAGATAACAAGATTAGCTTTTGATGAGGTGACGGCATTTACCGAGGAACAGTTTTTCTATCTCCTGTCTCGTAATCGATCGACTTCTGGAATCAAGCCACAAGTAAGAGCAACTTGCAACCCCGATGCGGATAGTTGGGTGGCTAAATTAGTTGAATGGTACATCGATGAGGCTGGTTTTCCCAGGCGCGAGCGAGCGGGAAAGATGCGTTGGTTTGTGAGAATAAATAAAGAATTAATTTGGGCAAATACTTCTGAAGAATTAACGGAAAAATACCCTAACGCCATACCCAAATCTTTTACTTTTATTCCCGCTTTAATTAAGGATAATCCCATTCTGCTAGAAAAAGACCCTGGCTATCTAGCTAATTTAATGGCATTACATCCAGTCGAAAGAGCGAGACTGCTCGAAGGCAATTGGAAAATTAGATATGAAGCAGGAACTATCTTTAACCGAACTTGGTTTGAAGTAGTCGATAATGTTCCTGAGTCATTTACCACGATCGTTCGTTTTTGGGATTTAGCTGCTACTGCCAAAGAAGTAGCTCGATCGACCTCTTTTTATTCGGCTGGTTGTAAAGTTGGCATGGCTGATGGCATATTTTACGTTTTAGACTTGATTACCGAACAGCGCAGTCCTGGGGAATTAGACGAACTCATCGTAAGCACTGCTGCTGTTGACTCGCCTGCTGTAAGAGTGCGATGGGAATTAGAAGGAGGTAGTGCGGGGAAACTTTACGAACAGCAATTAATCGATAAACTATTAACAGCAATTCCCGCGATCGATGCTAAAGCAGAAAAACCACTAGGTGATAAAGTTACTCGCGCTATTCCTATAGCTAATGCTGCTGCTGAAGGCAAAGTAAAATTGTTAAGAGCTAGTTGGAACGATAAATTTCTCAATGCCGTTAGTAGCTTTGACGGTTCTCCTCAACCCCTTACTAACGATATTGTTGATTCGCTAGATGGCGCGATCGCGCTGCTTAAGTCAATTCCTGTTTATGACTATAGCGGTATGGGACTAACGAAAAAAAGATAGTTCTATGTATTTAGTTGACAGCGATCTCGCCTTTTTCTCCGTTTAATCCTCTTAAAACACCTTCTAAAGGTATACTGTAGGGGCGTATGGCATACGCCCTCATTTACCTTTTCGATCAATAACCAACAGCACAGAAAGCAGCCCAGTAATAGGGAGAGGAGAAAGGACGGGAATCGGCTTCATATTGTGCCATTGCGGTTTCAAATTTTGCTTGGTTGGCAGCTTTCAAGTTTAAGGTTTTTCCCCATTCTTCTAACTTTTCTTTTGTAACGTTTTTGAGCCATAACTGAGCTTGATTGAGGGCAATGGGGACGGAATCATGAAAATCCTTGTCCTGGAGATTTTGATAGAGTTTAATTATCAAGAATGCGGTTGAGAGATCGTTTACCGCCCAAAGACTGCTGACGACATTAGGACTACCTGCATACAAGAAACCACTGGGTAAACCGATATATTCGTCGGTGAGACTGCGAAAATCAGTTAAACCAGTTTCACAAGCGGAAAGTACCGTCAAGCGGGATTGTCTTAAATCTAGTCCAAAGATTTCTCCTAAAGTGAGACATTTGCTGAGATCGATACTTCCTCCATCTCTAGAGGGTAAAAAGCGAGTTTTAGTTACTTCTTTTTCTGTTAATTGTTCTATTGGATTATTGATTTGGCTTTCGGCTAGTAGTAAAGCAGAAAGTTCGGGGTTTTCAAAGTTAAAGTAGCCATGACAGGAAAAATGAGCGCAGTTCGCTTTTTTTAATCTTGCTGGAGTTAAAGCGCCTTTGGTGGCATTGGTACGTTTGAGAATATCGTCATGGGGGTCAAATAGAGGTTTAATGGTGAGGACTTCAAAATCAGTGAAAGCTAAATCTCCAGTGGGATTTTGGACGGCAAACCAGTTTTGTAATAGCGGTTTTTCTTGTTGTTGAGTCAGGGATAATAATTGCACGCTGGGAGCGTAACTGACTCCTTGAGGAAAGATATCTAAGAGACATTTGCCATCAGGTAAGGTTAAGGCATGGAGGGGAAGCAGGTGTAACCAGCGATGGGGAACGAGAATTAATTGATCTACATGAGGAATGATTTGCTTAATTCGTTCGATAATAGTTGCTAATTTCAGATTTTCGGCTAATTGAGTTAGTAAATCGGGTAATTTATTTTGCCATTGAAATTCTAGTAAAAAGATTATTCCTACCAAACAATCAATCTTGAGAAGAAGAAGCCAAATTTTAATTGGGATGCGGACGTAACCCAAGTATCTAGACAAATATTCCTCAGCTTTGTTGGTTAAAGCATCTAGTTGTTCGGTGGTGTAAGGAATATGGACAGGGGTTTGCTGTTGGGGAGTAACGATAAAAGCAGAAAGAGTATTATTTCTTAAATACCATTCAACTAATACTGTCTGGGGAGTTGGTAAACTGTCTCGCATCTGGGTAAAGCTGATGGGGTTAACTTGTTGAGTTAGTTCAAAACTAGGGTCTATTGGTTTGATAGTTTCAGTAATTAGTGTTTGTAAATCTTGACGTAGTTTATTGAGATTGTTTTGGGTGGTTTGGTTATCCTGAAATGGACTAAAATTGGACCTGTAATTATCACGATTTCCTGAGATAGAAAAATTACTTTGTTGTCTTAAGAGTTTTTCTTGTACAATGATTTCTTTACGTAATCTGCCGAGTCCATCGATTACTTCTTGGTCAAAATTTCCTTTAGGATAGAGATCGCGGTTTGCCAGTAAATTTACTAGATTACGAGCTTTGCTGCGTTCAACGTATTCAATAGCTCGATCTATTTGATTGAGATTGATATAGGCTTGAACAATGTTTTGATAAGCACTAATCCATTCAGAAATAATTTCTTGTTTATCTTGATCATCATTTTTCGATTCTCGAATTTCCTCAACTTCAGTAATAACTAAAGAGTAGGAATCAACAGCTAATTCCCAATTTTTTTGTTTATAGAAAGCTAGATGACCTAAATTATAAGCAGCCGAGAGAGTTCCATCAGGAGCGAACAAGTTATATTTATATTTTTTATATATTTCTAAGCTATTCTGGTAGTATCTAATAGCAATTTCGATATTTTTCTTTTCATTACCTTTAATTCTTTTACTATAAACAATACCTAAATAAAATTGAATTTCACCTTTCTTAGTTTCACACTTTTCTGGATGAGGAAATAACTCTTCTTTGTATTTGGTATGATTTATTAAGGAACGACGGTAGTATTTAATGGCAATTTCGATATTTTGTTCTCTATTATCTGCGATTTTTGCACTATAAGCATGACCTAACTTATATTGAATTTCGAATATATATCTTAGAAGACCTCTATCAGAAAAGGGATGAATAGAAAAGGGATCAAAAGGAATATGTATATATAACTTATTCTCATAGGCATCAACATGGATTTCCTTGCTAAGTTGATAGCACTTAATGGCATTTTCGATATCTTCTTTTTTATCCTCTGCGATTCTTGCAATGTAAGCATCACCCAGTTTATAATTAATGAGACCCCAACAGCAAAATTCAAACCAATTTTGGTATTGGCGATAGATGCTTTCCAGTATTTTATATCCAGTAATGGCAATTTCTATGTTGTTAGTTTGATTTCCTAGAGAAAAGTCCTTGATAAAATCACTAAAACGCCAAATATAAGATACCCGAGATTTTTGTTCATTTAATTCTAAGTTTCTTAGATTAGTATCAGCCCAGGTTTGTAAAGCTTGAGCCAAGTTAGCATCTACTAGATGTAAATTTTGCTCTAGTAGAGTATGAAGTTGTTCTTCTCTATCTGACATATCATCATCATCATCTCTATCCCACATATCAATAGTTCGTTGTATTTCCAAGAGGAAATCGAAATGATCTTGACTGGGTTGGGGATTTTGCTCTAATGCTCCTCGATTCTTCTCGCTCATCAGCTAAATATCTCCTTTATTAAGATTTCTAATCAAATCAATAAATTTTGCGATCGCCCCTCTAGCAAAAATCCCCACTAAAATAGCGGATAAAATACCGATCACAGAGTGAAATAAGAGGTTTAACAATAACAAACTCAAGGGATTGCCATACCAATGCTGTTGGTAGTTTTCGATCTGATAATAATCAAACAATAGTTCTGCCGATTGGGGCTTTACAGTAGAACTAATACTACTAACAGCTAATCCCGAACCTACCACTGTCACCCACACCTCAATAGAGCGTTCTCGTTCTTTCTCCTTCTTTTCAGCTACTATTTGCTGTTTTTGTGCCAATATTTCTACTAAACCCCGAATTGAATCGATAGTAGGTTCAAAAAGTTCTTTTCCTGGTAATAAATATTCAATATCATAACTAACTTGTTGTTGAAAACGATAAGAATCTGCTGTCAGAAACTTACTCCAAAAAACTAAATCATCCCCATTAGTATTGAGATTTTGCAGTCTTTGAAGGCTAGTTTGATAGTTCTGGCTATTAATTTTAATAGTCGTCAGTTGAGTTTTAATATCCCGCAGACAAAGGGTGTAATTTACAGAATTTTCAGGAATCTGCACTAACCATTGTTCTAATTGCTGTAATTGCTGCTGCGATAATTGTTGTAGTTTGGCTTCCAATCTACGGTCATTATATTGCTCAAGTTCAGCTATTGTCTTATTGCTTATTGCCATCGCCGAATCATCGCTCAATTCTGAAAGCAACCTTTTCAGTTTACGGTTGCGGGTTTTTGTTTTTAATTCTTTTAACTCTTGTTGCAATTGTCGATCTTTCTCAGTCTCCCATTGACTAAATTTCTGCACAATTGGCTCAACCTGCCTATAATACTGTTCTCCCTTTTTGTATCTTTGACGAGCTTGATAATAAGCAAACTGAATCTTTTTCTGAGAACATAGTAAGTCAACTAACGGCTGATAATAATCACCTTTAGCTTCTTCATCTACGGTTTGAACATCATTAGCCAACCACACCAGAAGATGATTATTTTCTAGAGGATTACTCAGATTTTCCGTAAATTCATAAATTTTCCCCCCTAACAATACCCCTTTCCCTCGAAGAAAAAAGCGATCTGCATCGTTGCGTTTGTTATGAGCAATCAATTGAGCTATAATAGCGTTGGCATTAGTTTCTGTATTTTGGCTAGGATCGGCTATCTGAGAGAACAATAATAAAGTTTGTCCTAGAGAAGCCTTAATGTAGTTAGGAGATAGACAACCATCGGGATTAATTTTTGAGAGGGTATCTAGAGCAAAGTCGTCTTGTTGATAACGAATCGTCAAGTCCACACAATAGGTATCGTTTAATCTAACAGGATAAATACCACCTGTAAAACCAGGTAATTCCTCAGTAGAAGGATAGTCGTCTAACTTTATTACAGGCTCTTTTGGTAATAATTCTTGTATTTCCTCATTCCTAGCTAAAGTAGTTTGATTATTTAATGGTGGAGCATTTTTAGCTATTAAAGTTGGTAATTCTTGAAGTTCCTTAATCTCCAGCAACTTACCCACCTCAGCCAAATTAGACCAAATATCCTCTGCATCTGCTGGAGTTTCTTGAGTCAATTCCTTACATAACTGAAAAGCAAACAGGGTAATTTTGGGCTTAACTAAAATAATCTGTTGCTTATTATGGATTAAAGTCATTTAGCTTGGGCTTTAGTTGAGGATTTGCTTTGATTTTCTGGTTTAGGAAAACAGCGATGAATTGTATTTTGTAATAGAGGTTGATATTCTGATTCTTTTCTAGGAGGAGTTTTTCCCTCCCCAGGAAGTCTCTTTCCGATAGATAGCTTTATCAATTCTGGATAAATTGACTCTCTGGCTTCTGCCCATTTCACAATTTCATTTTCTATCTCATCTTTATCTTTAGACCACTTCTGTTGACGCAAATCTTGACGATCTTCTTCGGTAAATAATTCTGGTTGTCGGTCGATTAGCTTGATAAAAGACTCAAAATAATCAGACATATTTTGCTCCTAAAGAAGACTAGACTGGACAGAATGTATATTTTTGTTCTGAATCTATGCTACCGAATCTCAATTCACTGGAGTTAGAAAATTTTACAATAAGGATTTTTGTTGTAGTAAATCATGAATTATATCTAACCAGATAGGAATTACAGCTTGCCCTTTATCCATTAATGCGATCGCTTTTTCTATGTCAAATTCTTTTAAGACAAGCGATCGCTTTTTTTCATCCCAACACAACATCCAACGTTTCTTACTTCGGCGATCTGCATAGTTCAAATCTGCCTCCACCACTTCTTTTAATCCTCTACTCGCCTCGCTAAAGCTCAATCCTACCGATAACAAATATTCCATAATTGCCAGTCGCACTACATCAGACTGGGAATAGTAAATACTTCTACCAGTACCCGTTCCTTGAATTGTTGGTACGACAACCTCTTTCTCCCGCCAATACTGTAATTGACGCAGAGAACAACCAACAGTTTTCGCTGCTTCCTTGCTTGTAAAGAATTTTTTCCCCATAGTCAAAATTCTACAGAATCGCGATACTATACATATATGGTTTTATTGAACGTATATGTATACAATGAGCCAGATTACTATCCAATGTCGCTTAGTGGCATCAGAACCTACCCGCAAACTTTTGTGGGAATTAATGGCAGAAAAAAACACGCCTCTAATCAATGAAATACTGTGGCAAATCAACAATCATCCAGACTTTGAACAATGGCAGTCTGACGGTAAATTACCTGGTACTCTGGTTAGCGATCTGTGTAAATCTCTAAAAGACGATACCCTTTATACAGGACAACCATCTCGGTTTTATCTGTCTGTAACCAAGTTAATTAATTACATTTACAAGTCTTGGCTAAAAATACAGAAGCGCAGACAGCGTCAACTTGAAGGACAAAAACGTTGGTTATCAATGCTCAAAAGCGATACAGAACTTTTAAAAGAATGTGAATGCAGTCTCGATATTCTGCGTAAAAAAGCCAAAGCAATCCTTACTGATATAGAAACTACTTTAGAAAAATCCCAGAAAAGCCCAAAAAGCGATCGCCTACCGAAAAAATCTTCACTTCTGTTCGATCTATTTGACCAAACTGAAGATACTTTGACTTGTTCTGCTATTTGCTATTTACTCAAAAACGGCTGCAAAATACCAAAACCCGACAAACCAAAAAACAGCAAGAAATTTGCTCAACGTCGTCGTAAAGTAATCATCAAAATTGAAAGGCTGAAAGAGCAACTAGAAGGCAGTCGTCCTCATGGAAGAGATTTAACAGGTGAAAAATGGCTTGAAACTCTAATTATTGCTGCAACTACTTTTCCCAAAGACAATAAAGAAGCTCGTTCTTGGCAAAATGTATTACTGACTAAACCTAAGCCTCTTCCCTTTCCCATTACCTTTGACACTAACGAAGATTTGAAATGGCATAAAAATGAGAAAGGTCGTCTTTGCGTTACTTTTCCTTGCTTGAGAGAACATATTTTTCAGATATATTGCGATCGCCGTCAGTTACATTGGTTTCAACGCTTTCTAGAAGACCAAGAAATTAAGAAGAAGGGCAAAGATACTCATTCCAGTGGTTTATTTACCCTTCGTTCGGCAAAACTAGCCTGGAAAGAAGATAAGAAGAAAAATACAAGTAAACCCTGGAATACTAATCGCTTGGTTTTATTTTGCACGGTAGATACTCGTTTTTGGTCGGCTGAGGGAACACAATTAGCTCGTGAAGAGAAAGAGGCAAAAATCCTGAAAATTATCGATAATATGAAGGAGAAAGGCGAGTTAAGCCCTACTCAGCAAACCTTTGTCGCTAGAAAACACTCTACATTAGCCAAATTATCTAATTCTTTCCCGCGTCCTTCTAGTAAAATCTATCAAGGCAAAGAGAATATAGTTCTTGGTGTAGCAATGGGTTTGGAAAAACCAGCCACAGTCGCTATTGTCGATGGCAATATGGGTAAAGCGATCGCATTTCGCAGTATTAAACAGTTACTGGGCAAAAACTATAGGTTACTCAACCGCCAAAGACAACAGAAGCAAACTTTATCCCATCTCCGACACAAAGCCCAAAAACGCTCTGCCGATAACCAAAAAGGCGAATCTAATCTGGGTGAATATGTAGATCGATTAATAGCCAAAGCCATTGTCAAATTAGCCCAACAATACAAAGTAAGTGCGATCGCTGTTCCGAAAATCGAAGACATGAGAGAAATAGTTCAAAGTGAAATCAAAGCCAAAGCCGAAGATAAAATTCCTGGCTACGAAGAAGGACAAAAGAAATATGCCAAGCAGTATCGTATTAATATTCACAACTGGAGTTACGGTAGATTAATCGAGAACATTACTACTCAAGCCAGTAAATTAGGTATTGCGGTCGCAGAAGTTAAACAACCTGTTCGTGGAAGTCCTATTCAAAAGGCTCAAGATATGGCGATCGGTCGGCTACGGGTCGCGTCGTAATCGCTCTGTATAATAAAAAGAATGAGTCTTAGTTTTTGATTAACTCTGCACCTTGACAACTACATAATATTCAACAGTGCCGCAGTTCATGTTTTTACCTCTGTACTGTGAAAAATGTGGGTTAGTTTGATTGCCGATAGGTAATCCTGTTTTCTGACCCTGGTGGCTGCTCACCCTGATGCTGCTGTCATTAGACAGGAATGAGGCGCACTCCCAGCAACAAGGGCGCGGGTCTACTGCTGTAGTGGCTACTGAATCATCCCCGTCCAAGGGGAAATCCTCTCTAATTCTCGGTTTGAGGCTTGTTGGCTCGGTTAATTTTATCTAGTTGTACCGCGCAGGTGGTTGCCAAAACAATCACTGTATCAGGTTTATGGCTTCTTGCTATCGCCATCTATTTTGAGGAATGAGATGGATTGAAAGCCTCGGGCGGGGGTCGCTCTGTCTTGGGGAAACCATCGCCATCTATTTTGAGGAATGAGATGGATTGAAATTGGTGTTTTTAGACATTGTTCATTCTGACAATAATCGCGCCGTAGTTCATGTTTCAAACCTCTGTGCTGCGAAAAATGTGGGTTAGTTTGACAATCTTTTATAGATAGTCCTGCTTTCTGACCCTGGTAACTGCTAGCCCTGATGCTGCTACTGACTTGATTGGTAGGAATAAGGTGCGCTCCCAGCAATAGGGGTATGGGTTTACTATAGTAGTGGTTACTGAATCATCTTCGAGCAAGAAGGATCAATTTGCCTTTGTTGCATTTACAAATTGATGTAAAGCGAATCCAGTTACGTCCTAAAAACATAAACAGTCCTTAACTGAACAACATTAATTGACAATGGATGACAATTAATTTGTTAAAGCGACACCAATTTGTTACCGATGACAAATAAAGTGTTACTGTACAACAACAACTTTAAAACACTACCCATGCCACGAGCATAACGCAATGGACGTAACTGGATTCGAACCAGTGACCCCATCGATGTCAACGATGTACTCTAACCAACTGAGCTA
>JAAUYH010123057.1_pt1 | contig 12646 bp, 10 predicted proteins | sample 7278061 | NCBI WGS metagenome assembly JAAUYH01 (sample SAMN14350203, study PRJNA611818) | marine sediment metagenome | isolation source: surface marine sediment (0.6m) | place: French Polynesia: Moorea | collected 2018-08
GGCGTGGATTAATTTACAAAATTTCAAATTATCTAGAGCGATCGCAACCAATTTTCAATCGTTTCCGATATTAAGTAATGTTTCGCCACCAAAATCCGCTTACGCTAACGACACCCTACTGCTGTGTCAAGCTCCTAACAGCTTATTTAGCTGGACGAAATAAATGGGAATGTTGAGGATGATATAACCGCGAACGAGTGTTAACTACTGGTTTCAATGCGGGACTGATTAAATATAAAGTAGTTCTAATTAAGTTATTGTCTCTAGTTACTGCTGCCATTTCTTCTAAGGGAACAACCCAAATTTTTTCGTCTTGCCAGCCAACCCGAAAACAGATGGCAACAGGGGTATCAGCGGGATAATGCTGCAATAATTGCTCTTGCGCGGTTTCTATATGCCGAGCCGCTAAATAAAGACATAAACTGGCTTGGTGAGCGGCAAGGGAGGCTAATTCTTCGGTTTTTGGCACAGCAGAGGCTTTACCGCTAATTCTCGTCAAAATAATCGTCTGGACTAATTCTGGGACGGTTAATTCTGCTTCTAATTTGGCGGCAGCAGCTTGAAAAGCACTGATGCCAGGAATTAACTCTATGGGGACATTAGCTGCCTTAAAAGCCTGTATTTGTTCGCCGATCGCACTATATAAAGTTAAATCTCCAGAGTGTAGTCTGACTACAGCTAAATTACTTTTGACCCTAGCGATCGCCAGAGGAATGATTTCTTCTAAAGTTTTATTACCCGTGGGAATCAACTCGGCATCATCTCGTACATCCTGCAATATTTGTTTGGGAACTAAAGAATCGGCATATAAAATTACATCCGCTTGCGAGAGAATGCGTTGGGCTTTAATAGTTAATAGTTCAGGATCTCCTGGTCCTGCACCAATGATGTATACGGCTGGCTTGAGAGGATTATGATTAGAATTCATTATGTATTTAAAACTTGATTAATAGCGATCCGAAGGCTAGGCGTAAGCCTAATCGCTGTAACCATTATTAATGTTTGATTTAATTTTGGGCTTGGGCTTCACTACATCAGGCAGAGGACGTTGCCGCCAGTAGAGCCAAATTAAACCGAATAAACCCAAGGCAATTCCCACCAAACTAATAACCTGAGCAATTTTTAAGGGACCAAACATTAAACTGTCAGTCCGTAAAGCTTCGATCCAAAAACGACCCAGACTATAAGCAAGGGCATAAATCAAAGCTAGTGTACCTGTTTTTAAACGGTCTTTATGTTTTAGTCCCCAGAAAAATAAAGTTAGTAACAACGTAAAAATCCCTAAATTCCACAGAGATTCATACAAGAAAGTAGGATGAAAATATTCATAATTAAGATATCCTCGCGGACGATACATAGGAGCAATATATAGTTTCCAAGGCAAGTTAGTAGGTGCGCCAAAAGCTTCGGAATTGAAAAAATTTCCCCAACGTCCGATCGCCTGACCTAAAATAGCTGAAGGCACTACTAAATCTAATAATTGCCATACCGAAATTTTATTTAAACGGGCAAAAATAATAGTTGCCACAGTAGCACCAATAATCGCTCCGTGAATAGCAATCCCCCCTTTCCACACGGCAATAATATCTTCTGGACGCTGAGAATATTCTTGCCACTCAAATAAAACATAGTAGATTCTGGCACAGGGAATAGCAGCGATTACCAGCCAAATTGCCAAATCTCCCAACAAATCGGGGTTAATGCCCCGCCGTTTGGCTAAATATTGTGATAAAGTAACGCCAATTAAGACAGCCGTGGCAATCAACAAACCATACCAGCGAATTACAAACGACCCTAATTCAAAAATAATAGGTCCAGGAGATTGAAATTGAAAAGCAAAAAGCATATGGCAAGAACTAGTCCGCTAAAAAAGGCGACCGCTTGGCTAGGCAGTAGTCTAATTCCTACTGACCGTTGACCAGGGAATTTTCTACCAGCTTACCAGTAAAGACTCGATACAATGAAATACTGAGGGATTATTGTGCTATTGATGACAGTATTAACCTAATCGTAACTTCGGTTGACTTTTTGTTCAACTAATGAAATAATCAAAGAATCTTATTATTGTCAACCCATCCTAGTAATGGCTATTTCTCCTAAGTTAATCTTATAAAACCATCTCAACTCATAACCGTTGATTGCGGTGCGCCAGAAAAAAATGCCGATGGCTAGTAAACTCGAATTAAAATTAAAAGCCATTGCCCAAATCAGTCCCTAATTCATATTAAATCGAGGCATTTATGACAGCTAGTTTACATATTCCCAGCAACCCCGATAAAGAAAAAGCCCTTAACCTAGTTTTAAAACAGATCGAGCGCAATTTTGGCAAAGGTGCGATTATGCGCTTGGGTGATGCCGCTCAAATGAAAGTGGAAACTATTCCTAGCGGTGCATTGACCCTTGATGTTGCCTTGGGTGGGGGTTTACCCAAAGGTAGAATTATTGAAATTTATGGACCTGAGAGTTCGGGTAAAACCACATTGGCACTTCACGCGATCGCAGAAACGCAAAAAGCAGGAGGAGTAGCAGCTTTTGTTGATGCCGAACATGCTCTAGATCCAACCTACTCAGCAGCATTAGGAGTTGATATTGAAAACTTACTAGTGGCACAACCAGATAACGGTGAATCTGCCCTGGAAATAGTCGATCAACTAGTGCGATCGGCTGCGGTAGACTTAGTAGTAGTAGATTCCGTCGCTGCCCTAGTTCCTCGTGCAGAAATTGAAGGGGAAATGGGAGATATGCAGGTAGGACTACAAGCCCGTTTAATGAGTAAAGCCTTGAGAAAAATTGCCGGTAATATTGGTAAATCTGGCTCAACGGTTATCTTTCTCAATCAGTTGCGACAAAAAATCGGCGTAAGTTACGGTAATCCTGAAGTTACCACTGGCGGAACAGCCCTTAAGTTTTATTGCTCAGTACGCCTAGATATTCGCCGCATTCAAACTCTGAAAAAAGGCAGTGAAGGTGAATACGGTATTCGCGCCAAGGTTAAAGTCGCCAAAAATAAGGTTGCTCCTCCCTTCCGTATTGCCGAATTTGACATCATTTTTGGACAGGGTATATCTCGTTTGGGATGTATGCTTGATTTAGCAGAAGATTGTGATGTAGTAGTTCGTAAAGGAGCTTGGTATAGCTATGATGGCGATAATATCGGTCAAGGTAGGGACAATACGGTCAAATATCTGCTGGAAAATAGCAAATTAGCTGATGAGATCGAACAAAAAGTGCGTGAAAAACTAGAAATGGGGGTAACAGTATCGGCAAATTCAGTTACCCAAGAAGCTAAAGACACAGACTCAGAAGAATAGAAGAGATAGGTAGGGACAGTCCCTACTTATCCCTTTTACTGTTTTTGTTCCCAGCGAAACAAAAAGGCCATCAGAGTAATTACTCCAATCTGTAGAGCTAAATTAGGTAAATTAGAGCTAACATCTGTACCTGCCAATAACTTAGTCAGAAATATAAAAGCCCCAATCAAACCAGAGGCAGCAAAAGCTATATAAAAAAATTGCCGTATACCTTTGTAAGGAGCTTTTGCTTCTGCTCGTAATCGAGCATACTTTTCAGGAGATAGGTTGTTTGTTTTTGCTCTTTCTCGCTCTTTGTTCGACAGTTTTGCCATTTTATTTGTCATTATATCGCTCTGAGCGAGCTAAAATCCAATAACACTGACTTAATTGATATTTAAAGGAAATTTTGCGCTATAGTTTTACAAACTATCTTGCTGTAGATTTGCCGATGTAGCTCAGTGGTAGAGCAGCTCACTCGTAATGAGCAGGTCGCAGGTTCAAATCCAGTCATCGGCTTATGCTCCAAAAACTTGTCTCGACTGGGTTTATCACTGCGACCTGCTCATTACGCAAGCTGCTTGTACCCAAAATGTACCCAACTACGATAGTAATCCAAAGTAAACATAAAAAAAAGAGGGTAAATAACCCCCTTAAATAAATCGCATATTTTACCTGATTAAACCAAGCTTAACTCATTAGCCAAAACTAGTCATCATAGCACGAGCGTATAGACTTTTCAATCAAACTTCTCTAGTATTTTGTCAATCAATAGCTCCAGTTTGTCTATTTGTTGTTCTAGCTGCTTTAGTTTATTACAGATGCTATCTCTTTCTGCCTTTAAATCACCTCGGATAGTCTCTGTTCCCTTATATAACTCTGTTTGAATTATCTTCTGGGTAGTGTCGTTAATCGCTCCTGTCAACATAAAGCTGTAGGCTACCTCTTCTTGAGGTATTTTTTTAGCTTCAGAATGCAACTCGATGGTTTTCTGGAGATTCTTATCAATCCCTACTATTATCTGAATAGGTGTTTTTTGGCTCATTTAGCGTTTTACCCTCCTCTCAGGTATGTATTGACAAGAATAGTTTTCTAAGGCGTTAATAACGCGATTTAACGACAGTTCTATTTGTTGTAAGCGGTTATCTAAGTCATTCCGAATTAGGCTTATGTCGCAGCTTGTACGGTCTACGTTTTCCGCCATAGCTGTCTGAATGGTGGTTAGGTCATCCTTAACCTCTTGATAGCAATCATCCAACTTTTCGCTTAAGTTACTGCTGGTTTTGCCTCCGAGTTCATCAGATTTGACCGAATTAGAGGTTGTAGTTTTATTAGCTAATACTTCTGCTATCGCTTCATCGATATTTCCCACTATCTGACCAGAACTATGGTAGAGAATCGTATCAATAGTCTTGTCCCAATTTAGACCGAGTGCAGAAGCCGCAGCCATAACTCTCTGATATGTCCCTTCTAGTATCTCAGCACTAATCGTTATGTATTGTTCGTTCAAAACGGATGATTTTTTTGTAGTTTTAAAATAATTAGAACCAAGAACAACTACATGGCAGAGGCGAGTAATTGATGAATCAAGAATTTAGCGATTTAAGCCAACTCTACAAAAACGAGTTACTCGATCGCGTTATTCCTTTTTGGGCAGAATATTCCCCCGACTGGGAACAGGGGGGCTACTTTACCTGCTTAAATCGGCAAGGGAAGGTATATGATACCGATAAATTTATCTGGCTACAAAATCGCCAATTGTGGACGTTTTCCCTATTGTATCAGCAGCTAGAACAGCGACAAGAATGGTTAAAGATTGCCCAGCATGGAGCAGATTTTTTAGCCAAATACGGTAGAGATGCCGAGGGTAACTGGTACTTTGCCTTAAATCGTGCCGGGCAGCCTTTGGTACAACCCTATAATATTTTTTCTGATTGCTTTGCGGCAATGGCTTTTAGTAAATATGCTCTAGCTTCAGCCTCGTCTGAAGCCCAAGACATAGCTTTGCAAGCCTATCATAACGTTTTACGTCGTCAAGCCAATCCCAAGGGTAAGTATAATAAAGCCTATCCAGGCACGCGAACCCTCAAGAGTTTGGCAGTACCGATGATTTTAGCCAATCTCACTTTAGAAATGGATTGGTTATTGCCTCAAGCAGAACTAGAAGCGGTTTTAGAGCGTACCGTCACTGAAGTGATGACCGATTTCCTGGATAAAACCACTGGGTTGCTCTATGAACATGTCACTACCGATGGTTCTCATCTAGACTGTTTTGATGGCAGACTAATTAATCCCGGACATGGTATTGAAGCCATGTGGTTTATGATGGATATTGCCCAACGTCAGGGCAGAGGCGATCTAATTGAACGGGCTATTGATACAGTAATTACCATCCTTAACTTTGGTTGGGATGAAGAATATGGCGGAATTTACTACTTTTTAGATGCCCAAGGACATCCTCCCCAACAGTTAGAGTGGAATCAAAAACTCTGGTGGGTACATCTAGAAACCCTAGTAGCCCTGTCTATGGGTTATCGTCTGACAGGGCGAGAAGACTGTTGGCAATGGTATCAGAAAGTACATCAATACACCTGGGAGCATTTTGCCGATCCCGAATATGGAGAATGGTTTGGCTATTGCGATCGCTATGGGAAAATTTTATTAAATCTCAAAGGGGGTAAATGGAAGGGTTGTTTTCATGTACCCCGTGCTTTATACCTCTGCTGGCAACAGTTTGCAGCTTTGAGTTAAAACTTCACCAATACTCCTGGTTGTTTTTGGATGGGTAGAACATCAAGATAATCAGTTTGGGCGCAATACTTTAAATCTTCATAACCATCGAGTTTTAACAGCCTTTGCCCATGGCTGCATTGACGATAAACGTTTAACAGATTATCCCGCCACTGATTGTAAAGAGCGATCGCCCCAATGACTTCATCATTACCAAACAGTTCGATGTGGGGTAAATCTGTTCCTTGGACAAGAGCAGAGGCGATCGCTCCTGCACAGGCGGTATCTTCCACCGAATAATCACCCTGCCACCCCGAGCCTACCATCCACACAGTTTCGGGTTGTTTGTCCAAGATAAAATTAACCGCTGCCATCCGATTGATTTGCGCTGCCGTAATTACTACAGGAGCTTTAGCTACTCGTTGTAGGGCGCGAGTACCATTGGTTGTGGTTAAAAATAAGCGTTTGTCTTGAACTATTTCTGGGGTACAGTCTAGAGGGGAATTACCCAAATCGAAGCCTGATACTGTTTGACCACCTCGTTCCCCAGCGCGGATCCGTTTTTCTGGTAGCCATAATTCAGACTGCCGCATCAATTCGTCTATATCGCTGAAAATCTGTACCGCTTCTGCACCTGCATTTAAAGCTGCGGCAATGGTTGTAGTAGCTCTTAAAACATCAATTACTACAGCGACATCAGGCAAGCGATCGCTGGGAGTAAGTTCAGGAGTATGATAGACGAATAATTTCACTCTATGTAAACTTAGATAAATAGACTTAAACTGAGGCAATTATAGTTACTAAAAATAAATCAAATATTTTATTGACCAAGTTTTAGCTTTATGGGTCATTTTTGCCCAAGTGGTGAACTACACACCTTCTATCCCTAGATTTATCAATCAAATAAATTGTTGGGACTACTTTCTTAAATAAGGTTTCCTACTCCCAGAGGCATTTAAACCAGATTTACAGAGGTTGCTTGATTGGTAGGGCTTATTTGAAAAATAATATCACAAAAAAGATGTCCAAAATTTTTCCAATAAATTAATATATTTGATAATTTTTGACTATGTTTTCATTGAATAAAAATAATACGTTAATTTTATTGACCAATAAGATCTAATTATTGGCTTGTTACGTCTTATATCTAAATCAAAAACTTAATGGTTACTTTTACTTCTAAGGAGAGCAATGATGCCTAGATGCGATCGACACGCCAACTATCTCTTGAGCAAAGATACAATCGACTGTCAAAAATCTGTTTTGAGCTTATTATTAGCTGTTGTTTTGCCCTTGGGTTTGAGTAATGCTGTGAGGGCGCAACCCCTAATTTTCCCAGGTAATGCTCAGACAAAAGAGTCGATCGATAACTCGGAAACTATTATTTATGTAGATCCGCAACGGGGTGATGATGCCCAACCTGGCACTAGTAAACAGTCTGCCTTAAAAACAATTACCAAAGCTTTAGAGCTTGCCCAATCTGGTACGACGATTCAACTTGCTTGGGGTGATTATGGTGAAGAGACAGGAGAAACTTTTCCCCTAATCTTAAAAAATAACGTCACCATCAAAGGTACTCCTGGAGGCAAGGGACATAATACAATTATTAGAGGTAATGGCTATTTTATCAGTCCCACGGGAGCAGGGCAAAATGTTACCATTGCCGCGATTAAAGAAGCAGGAGGAATTATCGGCTTAACTGTGATTAATCCTCACAATCGAGGACATGGTTTATGGATTGAATCAGCCAATCCTACTGTGAGTCATAATACCTTTACTCGTAATGGGAATACTGGGGTGTCTGCCAACGGTCAAAGTTCTCCTATCATTGAAGATAACTATTTTTATAACAATGGGGGGAATGGCTTATTAATTTATGGCACGTCTAACTCACAAGTAACTAATAATATTTTTGACAAGACAGGTTTTGGAGTTAGTTTGGTGCAAAATGCCACCTCAACTCTCAAGGGTAATAACTTTATGGATAATCGCATCGGTATTATCTTAGAAGGCAATTCCCAAGCCATATTAAGAGGCAATAAAATTACTAATTCTGCCGAATCAGGATTAACAGCGATCGCCAATTCCCTTGTGGATTTAGGTAATTCCCACGAGCCTGGTAATAATATTTTTGATGGTAACGATCGCTTAGATATCCAAAATGCTACTAATAATGAGATTGTGGCAGTAGGTACCCAAACTCAGGGACAAATTGCGGGGCAGATTAATTTTGCTCGGGGTGAGGCTCTGGCTGTTGCCAATAATACCAATAATAATTATGACTCCAACTTACCTCCTGCCCTTACTTCCAGATTACCTGCTACTTCCTCTAGTAACAGTACGACTGGGGAGCGTAATTTAGAACCTTTACCTCAACAAGATGGCATATTCCCTCCTGCTAATAATGTAGCAGTAGAAGCATCTCCTGTTGCTCCACCTACTGCCCAAGAGTCTGTTCTGCCGCCGCCGCCACCAGTTTCCCAGACAGAAACAGCCAATACAGAACCCTCAGAATTGGTATTTAACGCCCCATCCCAACCTGTACCAACTCCCCCAGAAATTAATACTCCAAAACCCTTACCTGTTCCCTCTCCCACAACGGAAAATTCCCCCTACACCCCCTCACCTCTAGATAGTGGCAGGGCTGATGTCAGTAGTTTATCGGATCTATTGAGTTCATCTAGTTCTGCAACTACTAAATATAAAGTATTAGTAGAAGTAAAGAGCGATCGCCAACAAGCAGAAGTGCGGACACTTTATCCCGAAGCCTTTGCCACTGTATACAATGGTAAATCTGTTTTACAAATTGGCGCATTTAGTTATTGGGATAAAGCCAAACAAGCATCCCGCTCTTTAGAAGATATGGGCTTAAATGCTTATATTTTGGAGTAGGATGGTTATCTGCGTTTGTTTTGTAAATCTAACTTGAGTTTTTCTGCTAAAGCATGATTGAGTTTTTGCGAGGCTTGGGGAAATCTAGGTTGTAAATCTAGAACTTTACTAAAAGCTTTGACGGCAAAATCCCAACGTTTTACAGCTACTAACTGTTCTCCCAAAAGATAATAAGCCTCAGCATCTTGGGGATTATACATCACAGCCTTTTGACAAAATTCAATGGCATCTTCATGTTTACCTTGCTCGCTTAAAACTTCTACTAAACTATGATATGCCTGAGCAAAGTTAGGCTGGAGTAAGATAGCTTTGTAAAAACAGTTTACAGCTCGCTCTAAGTTTCCTTGTTGAGCTAGAGCATTACCAAAATTCAAGCGATCTTCAGCAGAAGCAATATTAGATTTCAATGCCAGAGCCAAATCCATCTGTTGCACAAATTCTGTCAAATTACCAGTTTGAAAATAAGCTCTGGCTAAATTTAGATAGGCTTGAGTATATTCACTATCAATGGCGATCGCCTTTTGATAATAAACGATGGCTAAACCCCATTGTTTTTTCTTGCTGTATAAATTACCCAAATCAGTATGGGTTTTAGCTGAATTAGGCTGGAGTAATACCTGTTGTTTGTAACGGCGAATAGCTTTGTCTAGCTGAGTTTCTTCTGAGTTATTGGGTACTGTTTCGCTAATAGCATCTAAGACTATGCCGTTTTCTGACTCTGGTAATGATTTATTATTGCTTTCTGCTGAAGGTAAAAGAGCTAGCTGAGATTGACTCAGATCTAGAGCTTTACGATAGCAACTTGCTGCCTCTTGCCATTTTTCTTGCTGCTCTAATTTATAACCTGTTTGGCGATAGAGTTTTACCGAACGTTCTAGGGATTCTCCATCGAGCTCAACGGGATTAAATTCCTCTGTTGGTTCTTCATTACCCTCAGTCGCTGCTAATTCTGACTCTAATTCTAATGCCTTATAAATATTTAGTTGGGCTTTTTCTGTTTCCCCTAATTGCTGCCAAATATCAGCTAAAATACGATAAATTGCAACGTTAGGATTAATAATACTAGATTTTTGATAATATTTAATTGCTTGCTGCCATTTTTGCTGTTGCCGATAAAGATCGCCAATACCAGCATAGACTTCAGCTAAATCTGGTTTGAGTTCGCTCGCTCGCGAATACAGTTCCATCGCTTTGGCTGTATTGCCCATTCTTTGCAGAGCATTGCCCCAGATTTTATATGCCTCTGCTAGCTCTGGGAAAATTTTAGTTGCTTCTTCACAAGCGGCTGCTGCTTGTTGCCATTCATGGCGATCGCTAAACTCTAAAGCCTGTTGCAAATAAACTTGAGCCGTTTCCCAATGAACATTTTGCACCTGCTGGGAATTAATATTTGGGGAGGGGCGATTAAATAAGGAATAATAACCACTGTCTGCTACTTCTTTTGCACCCAAATTAGGTTTAGATTTAATGGTTACTAAGGCTGAATTGGTTAAAGGTTGAAAAGAAAAAGCCGTATCATCTAATTTAACTATTTCTGAGGAATTGGTTTTACGCTCTAGCAAATTAGAACCGATTAATTCTGCTCTGGTATTTCCTGTTAATGTTTTTAAGTCGATCGCTTGACGATAGTAAGTAGCCGCTTGCTCAGTTTGACCTTGTTCTTTTAGCTCTGTTGCCAACTTTTCATAAGCTTCAGCAATATCTCCTTGCTGTTTTAAAAGCACTGACAAATGTTCGTAGGTTTTTGCTGATTGAGGATATTGTTTGATTGCTTGACGATATAAAACTAGTGCCTCTCCCAACCTTCCCTGTTGACGCAGATGATCGGCTCTAGTGATTTGGGATTCTAAAGAATTGGGTACAATCGATTGAATAGTAGAATCTTCAGAGATTGATTCATCCTCACTATCAGTAGTCAGTAGATTTTTAAACAGCTTTAACATTTATTTTAGATTTGCAAATTGCTTATGGGGATTTTACTTAAGTATTTTTGTACTGTGGTAATTAACAGAGTGAAAACCCTGAGGGGATTTTTCTCTAAGATACAAAAAAATCTCTCAAGATTTAAAATTTTCATTAAATCTTAAAAGCAAGCTCCGCAATTTTACCCAATCTTGATGTTCAAGCCTAAGTATATTGACGTAAATACAACGATTATTTACAGTCAAGCTAACAAAACTTAAAACTTCAATTTTGGCTACAGACACAATTAATTATCATAAAAAATAGCTTTAGAATTGTTTATTTAATCTTTTTTATTTAATCTTTGGCTAAATTAGCAAATAAACTTCGCCAGTCTGTTTCTCCTGTTTGCTCTTGTTGTTTAACTTCAAAGGTTTTATTAATTGCTTCAGGGGATTCAAGTGCCTGAAGACATAACTGGGCAATGGAATTGCGACTTACTTCACCCTTGATATTATCTCCTTGAGCGGCAACTAAAACTTTATCGCCTGGCTTTTCTGTGAGGGCGCAGGGGCGAATAATGGTATAGTTTAAGCCGCTAGCTTTGATAGCTTCTTCCCCGCGTAATTTCCAGGTTAGGATGCCTCCTAATTGGTCATTCATTCTCACTGCGGGGGGTTCTTCTTCTAGGTTAATGCCAGGGCGATTGGGGCGAGTTACTCCAGCCGAACTAATGTGAATAAATTGGGGTTTGACTTTGCCCCCATAGGCTTTGATCTGTTCTATCTCTAAACTAAACGAACCTGGTTGAAATTTGGGGTTTAGTTCCCCATCATATTCAAATTTACTCAGCATCAACTGCAAGGAGTAAACTTTGCTGGAGTCGAATTTTGTGGCATCAGAGACGGTTTTTGCCCGAAATACGGGAATTAAATCGGTAAAAGGAATCCGAACGGTGAGGGGAATGTTATAGACAGTATCGAAAGAATAACAATAGCCAATGCCATCCCACTTACCTTCACAACGAGCGATAAATTTATAGCGTTTACCGTCTCCTGTAACTCTCAACTCGATACCTTCATAGTCAGATAAATCTAAAGGAGGGTTTAAGTTACGGGTGCGTACCGAGGCGAAACCACCGTTATTGTCAGTGGAAACAATGCCCGCAAAAATTGCTCGATCATTAGCCAAGCGAATATTACTCTGACTGACTCCCCCCATCACCACATCATCTACAGCACCCCAGGTTTCTTTAATATCAGCCGTAGGATTAGTAAAATCAAATAATACTTTTTCTGTTCTTGGTTGAATGTATTGGGAGACGACTTTAGTTAGATTTTTTATCCCTTCGTATTCCACTAACTCAGGACTATCTACCACTTCGGGAAGATAGAATTTAATGCCTTGATAGTATTTTTCTCTAGTAGGGGTGTCTCCTTCTACTGGTTGGACTCTTGTTCCCGTACAACAAATAACGGCAGAAACTCCCTGCATCATTTCTGGCTTTAGGGTTTCGGGGATAGTCAGATCTGCTTCGTATAATTCTACCTTGTCTCCTAGTATGGCTTTGCCTCTAGCTGCATCTCTAACTAGGGCAATTACTGCATAATTTCTGGCTAAAAGTTCTTGGACAACTCGTTTACCTACACCACCAGTTGCACCTGCTACTAAAATTTTCATCTTGCTTATTTGGCGATCGCTCTGTTTATTTTTTAAACTACCGCTTTTTGAGGACTGAAGGCGAGAAAACAATCGCTGCCAACAGTTGACAAAGGGAATGATCTCAAAATAGGTTAATGTTTGCCAAAATCTACCTAAATCCCAACGAGAAC
>JAAUYH010097214.1_pt1 | contig 12644 bp, 8 predicted proteins | sample 7278061 | NCBI WGS metagenome assembly JAAUYH01 (sample SAMN14350203, study PRJNA611818) | marine sediment metagenome | isolation source: surface marine sediment (0.6m) | place: French Polynesia: Moorea | collected 2018-08
AGTTTTTCGGACTGTCAAATTGTAACAACCGCAATCGTAATCTTGTTGTACTAACAGAGCTCGTCAGCATGAGTGAGGATTATATATGGGCTTCGTAGACCAATAAAAGTTTTTAGCTTGTCCATCGAATGCCGCCGATTGGCCTAGACTAGTCTTCAAAAATCCTCACTCATGCTGACGACCACTGTAAAAATATCTTCTATAATCAGTACAAATTGCAGCTATAAGAATGGTGAATATTTGAAGCATTTATTCCAAGCAATGTTAACCTTTTTTAAATCATAAAAATTTGCATTTCATTTTCGACCGCTCAGGTTACAATTTATCTATGGAAATGGATTATGAGCAGGTATCTCCTTCGACTACGAAGACTTCGGTAATATCTATACTCATATGAAACAGGTCATAATACTACCCAAAAATGAGGAAGAGGATGCATGCGAAAAGAATCTATTCGAAATAAAGAGAATTATAATTCTTGTTGATCTGAAATCCATTCATATGTGCCTTTCTGCTTTGTATTGCATGCAGAAGAGAGGAAAGGAGCTTTTAGGAACCTTTTTTTGTTCCTTCGGCTGTAGATCTAATGTTTGCAAATCCAGCACAATTGCTGCTATTGTTGAGTCATGATTTCAGCCGTTGCTCATCATTCTGAAGACTAAATCACGCCTCGTGACAGTGGTTTGTTTTATTGTTGGTACAATTTTCATCTGATCAATATTAAAGAACTGTGACACTAACTTGTTTTCATGGCTATGATTGAAGATGAATCTGTTTCTAGAGGCAAAGTGTACATAAAATTTTAAAATGAGTGTGAAGGAGGACTATAAACAGATTGATTATTTACTTGAGCTACTCCCACAATGATTTCGATCCACCTGTTGTGAGTTTCAGAACTTGTCAAATAAAGGAAATACCCATAAAAGCTTCATACATTTTCATTTCTCGCAGATCAAACCACATTTTCGTCTTTATTTCAAATTATTTGGAGAATTCAATTACGTCAAGAGAGATTTTCCTGTATCATCGGTTTCTAATTTTCTACTCACTGGCTTAGTGATTCTTGAGTAAAATGCCGCATGAAGCCGACCTCTTGTACGATTCTCACATTTTTTAGGTTTTATGGAAGCATTTACAAATGAAGAATTCACTCCATTTAGTTGGACATGCATTAAAGCAACTCTTGAACATTAAATCTACGAAAACTGATTTCATACCTTCTTAGAAGACATTTTCAACGTTTATAGAAGTTATTGTGCTACATCATGTATCGTGCATTCTAATTTTTCTGTTTATAATTTCTCAAGCCGACAGTTGTTATTTAACACCTCAGATTCATGTCCAATTTCGATATTCAACTGGAAGCAGTTAAAATTTTCTTCGACTTTTGGCACCTATTGTACTTGTACAGTCTACAAGCAGATACAAAGTATAGCATGAATAGACATATTCAGAACTTGCTAACCTACTTAGTACAAATGAGTTGATACAATACGTAAATATCTGAATGAGTAGATTTCTCACAGCAGCATAACGTACTGCTTTAATTGATCTGTAAAATTCCGGAGCAGTTTTAGTAGACTTTGTAACATGGCGAAAGCTCGACAAAAGCTTCTGTAAGATGTTCAGTTTGTTTCTCGTAATATTGAGAGTAGAAAAAGTCAATAAACCACCCTTTTTCTTGACTTTTGATTAAAAATAGTGCTACAGAATTAAGTCAAGAATGTATTTGAGAAAGAACCGTATTTATCCCGAATATAGATGTAATAGTCAAAAAAGGATAAATTATATTGTGGTTTTGGTACAGGTCAAAAAGGCAATGGAAAAGAAGCAAATTTTCTGAATTAGTCGATCTTCGTGTATTTGTAATTTATTCCTTCTGGGAGGAAGGACAAATTTTTCTCTGCATTATTTTCAACGATTATTGGCTGAATTTTGTTTCTCGTAACCTGGATTTATTATTAGTTTTGTAAAGATGAGCGGGAAATCATTTAACTCATATTAAGATAGGATTACAGCCAAGTGCGAAGCTGTTTCCACATAGCTAAGCCCATTGTACTAAGTGTTTCATCCCTGAACGATAAGTACATCGAATCTTGTCGCAGACTCCATTACTATGCACAAAACAAAAAATTAGATTGGAGAACAGAGAGTTCCACAAAAATAATTTCTGGGCATTTTCAAAATAACACATTAGGTCCTTTGCTCCGGAAAGTTGATGTCATCCCAGTAAAATAATGGTGCTGAAAGCAATCTAGTTCTTTCAGATAAGAAAATCTACGAGGGAAAAATCAATAATTCAATCATCAATTTAACCATTTATTTCGCAATATCTTGTGCAAAATCAAGACTTTGTATTGATGCAACCCCTGATTGAGACCATAGAAAATCTGATAGGATTTGAGCTCCATTCTTAAGAAAATGCAGACCATGCCCTGAAGTGAAATAAATTGAAAACCTGAGACCTTGGCAATAAATTTCAAAATCTAAAAATATGACTAATCCTACGGCACTGGCTGTCTCACTCTGCTCGGTTCAAACACATTCGCTCTTTGCCGAAGGTCGAAAACACCCGTTTTTTCATTCAATTTTGAAAACTTAAGTGAAGCATGAAACACTCGAAATACAATAGGTTTTGAAAATCTGGGACTCTATTGAACTTAACAAGAGCCGTTACGTAACTAACAATGACAATAAAACTCTAGGTACAGTCTCCATTGCCCCATGTGGACCGTGAGGAGTAGGCTACTAATAGAGGCTCTTTCATTCATTCCTACAAAGCTTGAGGCGACTGATGACGGAGTGGATGACGATCTACGATGTAATGAATCAGATTTCGTCGAAAGGATAACTGTGTGGACTCAAGCACTGCGGGCTTGCTCGGCCATCAACTTCAGCTAAAGTCCCGTCACATAATTCATCGTGCATGAGTTCATCACGCAGCATCGGGAAATGCGCTCTGCTGGGCACGACGAATGTAAAGTGCTGATGGTAACTAGACGGATTAGACCTATTCATACGGGGCAAGGAACCCAACTTGTAACGAACAGTCGAACCAATTCGCTTGTGTCAGGCATAACAGAACAAATTTTATTCTCACCTTCGAACATCATCTATCCGACAATGTCTAATGTCCCAAGATATCGCCGGCAGTCTTGCTCTTGAATGCACTGGCCTCCTCGGGCTCAAATATTTCCGTCTTCTTCTTGTACTTCACGACACAGATGCCTTTCTTACACACTGAGCCAATCTGACATCGGTCTTTCATGCCGCGACAAGATTGGTACGGTGCCTTGGGTCGTCTACACACCATATCACCTTTCTTCCCGACGCACCAGAATCCTTTAGCACATACGTTCTTGCCGGGCGTGCACTTGTAGTCGTGTCCACCCTTAATCTTCTTCTTCTTTGGCGTAAGTTTCACTTTCCACTGATTGCCCTTCTTCGTCTTTTTCTTCTTCTTTTTCGTCAGCTGTCGCTTCTTCTTCCTCGCTTGCGCCCTTTTCTCTCGCTGCAGTTCTTCCTTGTGTCGCCTGAGCTCACGTTGAATCGCCGCTTCCTTCAGTTGCTCCAATTCTGCATCGGATATTGTGGATGTCCTTTTCTTCTTCACCACCACCTTCTTTTCCTCGTTGTTTTTCGTTTTCGCCTTGGTACTATTCGTCTTCGCTTTCTTCTTGGTTTTCACTTCCTTCTCACCCGCCCTCTTCTTTTTCTCGCTCTTTTGCAGTTTCTCTTTCGGTTTCGGCAACGGCGACGGGGTCGGCGTCGGTGTAAGAATGGAGGTCGGGGAGGGCGACGGCGTGGGCTTCTTCTTCTTTTTCGGCAGTGTCTTGAACTTCAGATGTCCATCATCCGTTTTGCCAAACAGTGACAACGGGGACTTCGGCCCATTGATGACATCGGTCAATCCATGTGCGTGACCACCCAGGGGGGTATCCTTCTCAAATGGCGTGCCATCGCCATTCTTGAACTTGACAGGTCGGAGTACATTGGGATTCAGTACACGTGCACCCACATGAATTGTCTGCAAGCCAGTCGTTAACGACACGATGGACACTAGAAGTAGGAAGACGTGTCGTGCAAGGAGCGTCATGCTTGGGTCGTCGTCCGTCCATTGCAATCCTGGTCGATTTATCCATCATTCCGTCCATTAGCGCGGCTTAACGCCCGCTTCGTGTCCCCGCCGGCGCCCATTACCTCCAGTGGGCGTTCCCGCTCGCGCTGTTGCTCATTGACTGCGGAGATTAGGTAACCTCCGATACCTGACATTCTATAATGCGGTTCCAAAATAAACAGCGTTAAATTCAATTATTTTTGAGGACAGCCGCACTAATGAGACCCTTGTTCCGCGACTGTTGACCTCAGGAACAAGTTCCCATTCCCTTCATTGACCGCCGCAATTGGGAACTGCGCAAAGACTGCGAATCGATAAGAACTGTTGTCGAGGAACCTCAACAGCTACGTGAATCCCTTCTGCAATAATCCGAGTTTATTTAGCGGCAAATTGGCAGGGCACATGTATCCCTCGTCGTCGCATTGGCCTGGACCTCTGCTGTCATGTTTCTTCAGCGATTCCGCGTGAGCTTGAAACGCTTGAGCAAGAGTTTGAACACCACTGCGAGACATGCCCGAAATATGCTGGGGGAGTTGGAGCAAATTTGTAGACGATGATGCCCGATGGAAGCAGTAAGACTGCTGGACGACTGAGCCTGTGCGGGGTTAGTGGCTGAAGAGCGTTTCTCTGTGTAGATTCCTCGTCGCAAAAATTAGTGACCTTACCAACAAACTCGATCTGTTGAGATGGAGCTTCAGCTGAACGAAAAATCGGTGCTATGCTGCGCAATCTACCTGATGGAAGATGCATTCGATAGGTATCGATAACGGTTATTACAGAACAGTGGAGCATGTACTTCACCTAAGGCTTCTCAAATACGGGCCGAACGCTGGTTTGCTTCTAGTCTTGTAAGAACCAACGCGATACTTGATCCTACAAAGCATGATACACCGTCGTGTCTTCGTAAACGTATTTCCCATCCTTCTCCACAACAAAGTTGATGAGTTTCGCCGTCTTATCGTCAACTTTCCACAACATATCAATGGTGAACTGTTCCTTGCCATAAAACTCGTAGATATCACGCGGGAATCGGATACTTACATCGTCATCGAACGGAATGAGCAGAAATCGCTTTGAATCGTCGACCTCCAACACCGGACCACAATCAACAACTTGCTCCTTCGTCTCAAGTACTTGCCCATTCCGGTCAACTCGCGTCGATACCGCGCGACACTTGCCGAGCGATTTCGCTGCCGGCTCATCCCAAAAGGATTCGTACGGCGCGCCGCGCACTTCCCTTTGATACGTGCAGAATCCCATCGCGCCACCTGCGTACAGCAGCACTATCGCGAATCGCACGTCGTCACGCGCAGGGTGGTGTACGGTTTTCTCCAATCCCCCAAACCGCCCAATCGACACTTGCAGTCCATCGCCGTTTTCGTGGACCGTGGTCAGCATTGGCGCGTTTTCGAACGACGCCACGCTGTGGTTGTACTCCTTGATCGGGGTGTTGTCACGGTGCCACGACGGGTCCTCGACCCAGTTGCGCTGATGCACCGAAGAACCGTCGTTTCCGGGCTTCAAGTTGCGTACACAGGCCGTGGTTTTTATGACATTCCCCATTGCGTCGACTTGTTGCCAGAACCCGTTCCACTCGCCGCTCCATCGATCTCGGAAGTTCGCGAATCGCTGCGCGCTATAAGCTTCATTCTTCACCTGCGCGCAACAGCGTGCACTGCGAACTCGGCGTGGTGCACAAATCAGGGCACTTCGTTTTGGTTGTAATGGCAGTGGAGTGGGCGCGGTGAACGCCATCATGGGGAATGAGACTGTAATCAGATGTATAAGTCGAGATCTCTCAAGGGTCAAGAATGAAAAACCGGATTATGTTCTCATTGTGATTGTTAGGATCTATTTTTAAAAAAATAGAAACAGATATTATACACTACGTTTTCTCCACAGTATTCGCATACATACACCAATACGTGAAATAATGTAGTCAAATTTCTTTCTGTGGAACATAAACTCGAAATTAATTAAATTTGTTGATTTTCCAAGTAAACTCTTCAATAGTTCTGCATTGAATGACGAATATTGGGAATAAAGAAGCCACCGTCTTGACTGTTCATTGACTTGTACAATTTAGCTTCATGTATTTTAATTACTCCAATTAAAACTAACATTTCATGATCGGTTAAAACCATTGCAGTTTTTCTAATTCAAGTTTAAAAGATTTCTATGTGATTTAAGCATACCGTTCATTCTGACGATAACGAACATATTCACGGATGATCGCTGAGAGTAATACAAAATACTTCAATGAACAAATCCTGTCTTGCAGAGACTGGGGTGATTGGTCCGACGCGGTCTACTTGAAAACTAGCAATTTTCTTCTATTACTAGTTTAGTTCAGTTTCCAATACGTAACATTTCAGTATTTCTAGCTTTCGAACCGGACTCAGCGAACTTAACACCATGATTGTTCTTTTCGAAGAGAAATTGTGGGTACGACTCATGAAGAAGCTGTCGCGCAAATGATATGATTTGAACTGCCTTGTTTACCTGAGATCGGACGTCCCAGTTCCTTCCAGTTCCACAGATCGATTGAAGTCCATGATTCAAAGCATGCTTGGATGTGGGCGCAACTATAGTAGTATTGTAGTTCCATTCGCTGCCAAGTTAGCACCGTTAAGCTTGGCGGCACACTCAATAGATTAATCGATTGTGGATGACCTACAACATTGCTTCACAGTCATTGCCTTTTCGCGAAGAAGAGGAGGTGCCAACATCTTCTCTATTCGTCAGCAGTTTAAACTGAGCCATCGAACATGAATGGCTTACCGAAACCTGCTGACCAGGAAATCTTCAAATCGAATTGTAATCATGATCCCCGTTCTGACGTGCGCATCAGATTCGGAGAGTGGAGTCCACGGAACGGTTCATTACGGAAATGAGGCAGAAATTAGCACAGTGCATTCACTGTCAATGTGAATTACGGGTTATAGACGTTTACTAGGATTCATTCGCCAGTTCTAACTTGTACCGCACTTCGGGGAGCGTGTCAATCTCGAAGAGCACTGATTCAGGACACCAAACCCTTTCATTACACTTTTTCGCCCGCGTGATACATGGCGAATCTCATCCGATGATCCACAGCAAGGAAAAACATGGAGCAATACCAGCCGAACGACTGTACCGAAAACTCTGACGTACACAAAGGTCGCAAAGTCATTGGAAGAGGATTGCCGTTCAGTGAGAGAAGCCTATGAAAATGATTCGAGGCAGGTACATTAGATGCGAAGGTATGATCTATTACCTGGTTCAACCTACGTCTTGGTTTTAGGTAAATTCCCATGCGATCGCCAAGCTCCTGTTCATCAACTTCGGGATGGGGGACGAGGAATGCTCGTTTGGCCCGAACTCCAATTTCGGCGCGCCGCCCTGGCCATTCATGCCTGGTCTCCGATGGAAATCAGTCCGAGACATGCTGGCAGATGTCACCGCAGACCTAAAGGTGCCGAATGTTCGAGAGTACCTGCTTAACAATGGGCTCCTTGAGGATATACGAGTATTGAGCCAACCCGGGTTGCCGCGGAGTGCGCCGTACTCTATGAATGCTTCATTCCATATCGATCACATGACACTTGCCGTTGATCGCCTGCCTGTTCCGGCGGCTCGCGTTGGTGCGGTGGATGTGGGCGTGATGGCACAACACGTAGGGGGCTCGGCTTGCCTCGAGGAAATGTACGGCCGAAGCATGGTTTTCATGCGTTACTGTGCAGATGCAAGGAAACAATCCTTCTTCGCGTTGAGCGTTGATCAAAATGGAAGTTTGGAAATGAATTGGACTTCTATTCTCGACCCACAACGACTTTTGTTCGTTGCCTTGTGGCTCGACCGACCTGCATTCGAGAGTTTGGGGACTGTTGAACAAGCGATACTCAGAACAGATATCACTTTGCTAACACGTCGACCGCAAGCGAATCTAGAGCACGCTGAAAACGATTTCACGTTCAGTTCCGTCGTCACTCGCTACAATTCGGGCGTACCGATTTTTTCTGTTTCTCGATTCGGTTCTGCCGCATGGACACGTACCCTCCCAAAATGCGCGATAGATCAAATGCGAGCATGGGCGATTACGAATCGACTGCAACTTCTCGCACCGGCGCCACCCAATAGTTTGCGTGTGGATTTCGACTTCTCGGGTGTGACCGAAAACGAAGACGATGTAGAAAACTAATTTCGATGGAGTCGAGCCAATTGGGAAGTAGAACGATGACGAAATAAAGCACGAACTGCAGGCATGCGCCCACGCCGAACCAATGAGTTATGAGAAGTACTTCTACTTGTTGACTGTGAGTTGTTCTGCTCTGTACCGTACTGCGTTTTCTCTAAGAAAACAAACCTTTTTGAGAGAAAATCTTAGAGACAGCGTGTTCTAAAAGGCGAATAAAATACGTTTCGAAAAATATCCGGGAATTAGTGATGATGAATCCGCATGGAAATGTTTCATGGCAAGTCGAGATATTTTCAGATTTCATGTTTGGTCGAATCACACGAAATCGAGTTTTAGCTTTGTGCTATGATCCGATTATTACTTCGTTCTGCTCGCTGTTCCGATATAAAAGAGTTATTCTCCTACCCGCAGTACTCATCAAGCTCCTCAACAGTCAATCCAGCAATGAATTCGTACACTCGAGGAGTCTTCCTCGTTCTGTTTTTTGTTTCGACCTGCTCGGGTACTGCTGCTTCTACGGACAACGCCGATTCGGTGACGAAGGAACATATTCATGGCGTCGCCCGCTCATTGACTTCCGAGAATGCTCGTTCGGGAAGTTCAGTTAAGTCGCCATCTTCACTTACCAACCAGAAAATCGCTGGAAAGAATCGAATTGTGGTCACCTCCCGCATTAAGTCGCGTCGTAGGGGTTTGAAGGTCCATCATAAGAGGAAGCGAGGATTCAACCTGAAGGTGTTCTTTCCTTTGAAGCGTAAAATGGTGGCGATCACGCTGGTGAAGTGGAATGCCATGAGCTACAGGAAGCGCATCAAGACTGAACATAGACTGTTTCGCCTTATGTTTCGGGTGAGGAAGTACAGGTGTGGCGGATCGAAGAAGAAATCGAGGAACTGCCGTGTGTGCCAGAGGAATATGATGAGGATTCACTCGTTCCTGAAATTGGCCACCTGTGAGAGACGCAAGAAGCACGCTCTTCGACAGTTGCGAGCAGCTCAGAGGGTGATGCATTACCTGAAAAGTAAGCACGGCGAAAAGGATGCTCTGCGCATGGTGGACAAGTACAATCAGGTTATCGGGAACAAGTGGAACAAGTACTTGGATGAACGCAATCGTTGCAGGGCTTACAAGAAACGTGTTCTCGGCCACAAATAGCAGATGCAAGCACACCCGCCACGTTCTTCACAATCATTTGGAAAAGAGGAGAAATGGAGTTACAGTAAGATAGTCAATCAAACGCCGAAGTTTATAAAGGACAGGTAAGCATAGCTTGAAGCTATGAAGCTGTAGTCCATACCATACTCATCTCTTTGTGTCTACGTATTCTCTTTCTTTTTAGTTTCGCGAATATTTGATGTCTAACATATTTGGAAAGAGACAGCCCCGTAGTTGATCAAATGGAAGTAGACCGGCTATGACTTAAGTTGGAAATCTAATGCCAAACTTAGATTCTTGAAGGCTGCAACATTGTCAAGTGAGAAAAAAAGAATGAAAGATATCCTAACAGTAAACGTACTTTTTGGACTGCGCCCATAGGTCGATTTATGTTTTTTAAAGTATACTATCAGTACAGTATGAAAGTGAAGCCTGATTATGCTTTTCGAATAAATACGATCCAGCCTATTCACAGTTGGAATGCCAAAACCTTCGAGAATTATTACACATTTATGCATTTCGTGTACAACTGGATACCATCGCAAATAACCCTAGTAGACCCCAAAACCGATTTATAACACGGATCACTTACCGGCATCGTTCTCTCGGCAAAGTCTAGAGTCTTTGTGATAGATTCGCACGGTCTTCATTCAAAATTTCGTGTCACATTGTCTTTCTTAACAAGCAATTATCTCTGTCGACCATTCCGCGACCCAAAATTTTCAGAATCCCTGATTTTGACCGTCACCTTTCTAATACCGGAAGGAGATCGACGATATTGAGATCATCCTGGAGTAATGCCAGGCATGAAAGGTCTGACGTCTGCCATTGTCGTCGTTCTTGCTGTGCTAATTGCTTGGTCCGGGGAGCACCGCATTGCGACCGGAGAGGGAACATCCAAGTATTCGACGAAGCTCTACTTTTCGACGCGCTACGCCAAATGGAAAAACAAGAATGGTCCGAAAAAAAGATTCGGTTTGTTCAAAATACAAGCGGTCATGAATGACTTGGAAAACATGTCGAAAGCCGAACAAACCAAATTCGTCGAAAGGATCTTGAGCCGCACAAAAGAGCGTGAAGAAAGTATGTTGGCCATCGCGACTATGCCCCCGTCCAAGAAGAAGACTCGAATGGTGAAACGTATGCGCAGGAGGATTGAACGCCGTGAATACTTCCTGAAGCTATCTCAGATGACTGAAAACGATCGAAATCAGGAGCTTATGAAGCTACGGGAGGTATTGTTGGCCAAATGCGAATCGCGCAAGGTGAGACTGAAAGGACGCATTGCTGAGATAGATGTTGAAATTACCGACAACAAGAAGCGCTACAAAGCTGAAGAGAATAGGCTCAAGAAAATAGTCCTTGACGGGGAGATGACTGAGAAAGAAAAAACAGATGTGCTTGATAGCATGAAGGAGGGCATTAAAATGACCAAGGACCGTCTCGATATGTTGAAGGGTAAGCTAAATCGCCGAAAGAAACGCCTGGGAAAGCGCTGTGCTGAGCTCAAGAGTCAGCCGGTAGAGTAACAAGAAAGGTGCACCTTGCAATTAGGAAAAGGCAATTAGGCTTAAACTCGTTCTTCAGTTTTTCAGTAATGAAGAAAAAGGTTTCTCGAGACACCTACAACCTGGCATTATACTTTTTCCACTTAATTGGTACTGCCTACTTAACCTATCTAGCTTTGATTCTAGAAACATGATACAGTTGTACTTTCATGGCAACGTTTCGTGTTATTCAATAAGCTTTGCACCAGAAATTCCATTAAATTTCAGGAAAGTGGTACTACCAATCAATAAAAATCAGGGTATGTGCTCCAAGCAATATCTTCGTTCAGTGGCAATACATAATCCAGCTTGATCGGTGCGGAATGTTAAAGTAGTTCATATTTCTGATTTCCAATCCATCTGGACGAAGAGATGCATTCATTGGAAATATGATAATTATTTTTTGAGAAGAACAACGAATGAAATAATTTTCTTCTAGAACAGCTGGTCGAAAACATTTATATTTAGAAAACATAGCAGCTTGCTGCTCCGGTATTTTTTACCGTGTAACAACAAAATGAAGAATAAATGAATGCATGTGTCTCGAAACGAATGACAAAAGCGGGAGTGTGCCGTGTCTTATTTTTCTTCAATAGTCTCAGAGACTGTGACTGATACTTAATCAAGCTGAGTAATCAAAGTTTTGATTGAGGAGGAGAAAGTACTGCAAACTAGGGTACATTTTTATTTAATTTAATTCTTAATCCTACAGAATGGTTTGACAGTATGCTTTAACATCGAACAGGTGAAGGTTCCCTCGGAAGAGAGTATGATTTGCATGAATGCGTAATTGACTCAAGAAATAATACTAGATCTTCTTCTCCAGCTGAATAATATAAAGCTTCGAAAATTACCCTAACGTGGTAACAATTTTTTTCGGCAGATAGATTAAAAACGGAAGATTGTTCTAATTGAATTGTTGGAACAAACGATCTAGTGCCACTCACGCTCACTTTCTTTTGAAAAACTTCAGGTGAAAATCGTCTCACAAAAGGAGCATTTCGTCGCTGTGTAACCAAAACTCACAGAGGTTAAGACATTCTCCTATATTTCTGGCCGCAATTCAATGTTTGTCCAATTCTCAACTCTCCTGTGTACCGAACATGTATATTCTATACTTGCCTTCTATTGAATTAAAAATAGTACCCCTTGTATTCAGCGAAACTACAATTTTGAGTTCAAATTTCTTAAGAGTTCAGGAACGAGAGTTTCATGCATAAAAAACGGCAGAAGCAAGTCTATTTTGTCTAATTATACTAATTGAATGTGAAAACTTGTCAAGCCCTTGTAGCAGAGAGATATGCATGAAACTAATGGATAATGCTAAAACGACAGATAGAACTGGAACATAGAGGAAGGTTACCTCACTATATAAAAATAGAAAATCTCGCGTATAAGATAGCTGTACGGCAAAAACGAAACGGAAGGCTTGGATTATTTTGGGGTGCGCAAGTGCAGATAACCAAAATGATAAGGTTTTCTACGAGTATGACTCAGAACGAAAATGTCAAAAATTGATGAATGTTTATAGATACTGCATTTCCGATTCACAAAATATCGAGATTGGATATTCAGAGTTTTGATTCGAATAATTTTCTAATCACTTGGGCTGACTGATACTAGGTGAGTTTATAATTGAAAATATTCA
>JAAUYH010066267.1_pt1 | contig 12642 bp, 11 predicted proteins | sample 7278061 | NCBI WGS metagenome assembly JAAUYH01 (sample SAMN14350203, study PRJNA611818) | marine sediment metagenome | isolation source: surface marine sediment (0.6m) | place: French Polynesia: Moorea | collected 2018-08
AGCTAATCAAGGTGTAATTGATGTTTACAACAAAGTTGCTAGTGAAATGGAACTGGCGATCGCATCTTTTAACAGTCAACTTGATACGGAGATGGTACAGTTCGATCGACTAACTAACTAAGTTTAGCCAGTACAAATGAGGGTAAGAATAAGCATGGCAAAACGGAAACTTAATCAATTAGTGATTTAAAAGTCTAGTTTTGCCCTGTTTATCCCTCTCAATTTGAAAATTAGTAACTAGAGAAAGAGAAACAAACATGAGTGTAGAAAGTAAAACTTGGTCTGCTAGTGACAAAGCCAAGCAATTTGTTAAAGATACTATCTGTATAGACTTTTTTGCTTCTCCCTTTGGTGCAGGTTGGACGGAAGATAGTGAACTTCATAATTACATAAGTCGGGCGATGGAGACAGGAATTACTGGTGCCAGCATGACCATTGCAGAAACTGATAACACTTGGGAAAAATTTCTGAATAGTCATCGCCAATGGAGAAATACATTTTTACAGCATCCCGAACGCTATGTTTTTGTTCATAGTGTGCGCGACATTGAGTATGCTCAGGAAACAGGTAAATACGCTGTAATTTTTAATTCTCAAACATCTACTATTATTAGCGGTGATTTGAGTCGAATTGCTACTTTGCGGGAAATGGGATTAGCTAGTATGCAACTAGTATATAACGGTCGTTTCCGAGCTGGTGTTGGCTGTATTGATGTTTTACATAATCCAGATACGGGTTTAACAGATTGGGGCAAAAAAATCATTGACGAAATGGTTAAGCAAGGCATTGTTGTCGATTTAGCTAAGTTTTGAAAATCAAATATTACTAAAGAAATTAAGTCCAGCAAATTCATAGATTAGACATTAAAACAGTAAAAATATTATTTTTAATTACAAAGTTTTTACTATCATGAGACAAATCTTTAATTCCCTAAAGCGATCGCCTGTTAGACTTAGAGCTTATCAATTATTACTCGTAGTAATTCCCCTTCTCAGCCTCTTAGTCATCTTGGTTTCCGCACCGCATCATTTAGCAAAGGCGACGATGATTCAAAATTCTGACTTGTGTGATATATCAGGAGTTCGAGAAAACTGTGCCATAGTTGCTCAAGCTTCTACTGCCGACACCATTGAGTCAGAGGAACTAGAATTGGTTCGAGAAAAAGTAAAAGTGGTCGAAGAAGAAGAGACTGCACTCGATACACAAGTCGATTTAGTTCCAGAGATCAGAAAATTTTATGGTGGTGGCAGTGGTCTTGCCGGTATTATCGCAGTTTTGTTTTTAACAATCGGACCGCTCAAAATTGTTCCCGCGTTTGTGAAACTAACAACAAATGCCGACGACAATTTACGGAAACAGCTTGCTTTCAGGGGTTTTTTAATTTCAACAGTGAGTATTGTTCTAGCAGGATTGTTCGGTCAATCCTTGCTTGCCAAGTATCGGATATCTTTGTCTGCTGGAATGGCATCAGCGGGTATTGTATTATTCCTAGTGGCTCTGCGGATTGTCCTGTCACAGTATGGTACAGATGAGTCTCCAGCCCCACCCCCTGAAAAGCCTTCACTGGCTTTAGCTATTCAACCCCTAACCTTTCCAACTATTCTGACACCTTACGGTGTTGCCATTGTAATCATTTTAATAACGATCGCTAGCCGAATTGATGCCAATACCAGTGCCGTTTTAGGGATAGTCGTATCGATCATGGTGTTGAATTGGCTTGCCATGCTTTACGCTCGGCAAATTTTGAACTTTCTGAAGCCAAGAATTCTGCAAGTAGTGGGTTTAGTATTGGGGATCGTTCAATTGTCTCTGGGTATCTCGTGGATCTATCTATCTTTGGAGCTAGAGGCACTGGTCATTAAACAGTTACTTACCAAGTAGCGATGTTTAAGGTTCTCTCTGAGAAAGACTATACCCTGTAAGGTGGGCAAATTGGTTTTCAAATATGTTATTGAGTCGAAACCTAGAGTTTGCCCACCCTACTTTAATTGGTATTTTGTTTTATAGAAATGACCTAAAGACCTCGTGTATCAGTAATTATTAGAAGCTATTCAACAAGAAGAACATGAAACAAACCCATAGTTTTGTCTCCATTACCCTGGCAGACTTAATTGCTCGCTCTGCTTACCAAATGGGCAAAACTCCTTTGCTGCCTATCTTTGCTGCCAATTTAGGTGTCACAGGAGTTTTTCTAGGGTTTATTGTCTCCGTCTCTACTATTACTGGGATGGTTCTGAAACCCTTCATTGGTATTTTGTCCGATCGCTGGGGACGGCGAGCCTGGCTATTCATCGGCACTACTTTCTTTGCTGTGATGCCATTTTGCTATTCTTTGATTCACACCCCAGAGCAACTTTTAGTCATCCGGCTAGTTCATGGAATGGCAACAGCCATTTACGGTCCAGTTACCGTAGCTTATGTAGCCGAACAAAACCATCAGCGTCGAGCCGAACGTCTGGGCTGGTTTGGCATGGCTCGTAGTGCTGGTTATATTATTGGACCAGCAGCGGCAGGGGGACTATTGTTAATAGTTGAGCCAGTACAAGTATTTACTATTATTGGGTTGATGAGTAGTTTGGTATTTTTACCCATACTTCTATTGCCAGAAGTGACCCCACCCACTTCCAAACAGCAATCTTCCTTTGGTCGTCAAGCGGTTGAGGCTCTAAAAATTGGCAGTCAAACTCCAGTAGTTTGGCTTTCTGGAGGGTTAGAGGCAATGATGTTTATTTCCCTTTATGCCATCAAAGCTTTTTTACCCGTGCAAGCTACCTCTGTAGGCATGAGTGTCGCCTTAGTAGGTGTATTTTTCTCGGTTCAGGAGGCAGTATATATGTTGCTCAAACCTTTTGGGGGATGGATCGGCGATCGCCAAGGCTATTTTAAAACCATTTCTTTGGGGATGGTGCTTTTGGGTTTAACTGTACCTCTATTAACCCTCTCCCAGGCAGCAGGAAGCTTGCTAATATTATCGGCTTTAATGGGTATAGCTCAAGCTTTAGTGTTCCCCTCAACAATAGCTCTAGTCTCAATGCAAATTCACCCCCAACATCTTGGTGCTGGCATGGGTTTAATTGGCACTTTTAAAAATGGAGGAAAGATAGCTGGTCCAATCTTGGGCGGAATTCTGCTTCAGCGGTTTAATTTTGCTCTGACACTAAAGCTGATGGGTTCGATGTTATTGTTGGCAGCTTTTCTAGTTGCATTTTCCAGCCAACGAACTCAAAAAAAAACTTAAATCCCGAGCAACCGCCATTATTATTATTTATGAATCCAAGATGAAGATATCATTCAAAATAATTGCTAGTCATTTAGTTTTCATGCTGACCTTTTGGGGGACAGGATTACCTGCGATCGCTCAAAACTCTGTGAATGAAGGCTCGGAAAAAAATATCTCAGCAAATAATGTAGAGGCTGAATCTAAACAGCCTAATTCTTCATCAGTATCTAAATCAGCTTCCAGTCTCAGTGGACCAAGCAGTGTTGATAGTGAGCTTGCCGAAGATGCCAGGGAAAAAGATTCCGTGTTTGAGGGTATTGACCGAGCCTTGAAACCTTGGTTTGAATTTAAAGAGCGAGTAAATCAAGATCTCGGTTTGCAGTTTGGTCTTGACTACAGCATCTTGTATCAGGGATTGACCGATAGTTTAGGGGAAGACCAAGCGGCTGGCGGAGTTTTTCGGTTGTTTGGCAACTGGACTTTGTTAGGACGCGATACTAGCCATCCTGGTTCTTTAGTGTTTAAAATTGAAAATCGCCATCGAATAGGAACAGATGTTGCCCCCCAGAAACTTGGTTTTGAAGCTGGTTACGTTGGTTTGACTGGTACGCTATTTAGCGATTTCGACTGGGGTGTTACCAACTTATTCTGGCAACAGAAATTCCGTGACGGCAAAATAAATTTTATAGTTGGCACCTTAGACCCTACCGACTACGTTAATATTTATGGCTTAACTAATCCTCTTACCCAGTTTCAAAATCTAACTTTTCTCACAGATCCGACAATTGCTGCTCCTAATCAAGGACTGGGGATAGCTGCAGGAGCAATGCTATCTGAGAATATTTATATTACTGGTAGTTTAAGTGATGCTAACGGCGATCCCACGGAAGCTGGGTTTGACAGTTTTTTCGACGACGGAGAGTTTTTTAAGCATATAGAGATTGGTTGGGTTTCCTCTTTTGAGCGTCGTTATTTTGATAATATTCACCTGACAGCTTGGCACGTAGACGAAAGAGACGAAGCGGAAACCCCTAATGATTGGGGTTTAGCTTTTTCAACCAGTTGGTTTATTAATGATAAATGGATGCCTTTTTTGCGAGGTGGCTTTTCACAAGATGGTGCTGCTTTGCTCGACGGGAGTGTTAGTGTAGGTTTCGGACGTTATTTCGATAACAGTAGTAATCTCTTGGGATTTGGTGTTGGCTGGGGTAGTCCTGCCCAAGATGGACTTGAAGATCAAGTAACCACTGAATTATTTTATCGCTTACAGTTAGCCCAAAATCTGGCTCTGACTCCAGATATTCAAGTTATTTTTAATCCCGCTCTTAATCCAGACCAAGACGCGATCGCTGTTTTCGGAATCAGAACTCGATTAAATTTTTAATCTAATATTGAGTAATGTATTGGAGTTAAATCAAAATGACGACAACCAATCAAACCAAATTCAAAAAATCATTATTTGAATTAATTAAAACAACTGTTATCGGTGGTTTTTTAATAGTTATGCCAGCTTATTTGGCTGTTTTGGTTTTTTATGGAATCATGAAGAAACTAATTGCCCTCACAATTTCTCTCTTAAAACCAATTACCTATTTTCCAGGTGTAAGGGAAAGTGACATTGCCACATTAAGTGCCTTAATTATTTTTCTACTAATTTGTTTCATTGCAGGATTAGTTGCTCAAAGTAACTATGCTCGAATTTTCAGGAATGCTTTAGAACCAGTGTTTAAAAAGGTACCAGCCTACCTAGTATTGCGTAGACTTACTAGTAGTATAATCAAAATGAAAGAGGGGGAAAAATATGACCCAGCTTTTGTCGCTTTAGGAGATTCCACCGAAGCTTTATCTCCTGGTTTTTTGATGGAAAAACATGAAAATGCAACTTGTACTGTATTTGTGCCTGCTGTGCCAACTCCTACTGTAGGAAGTATCTATATTGTGCCCAACCATCGAATTTATCCAGTTAATGTACCTGTAACGGATATGGTGAAATTTATTTCACGATGGGGTGAAGCCTCCCCAGCATTATTAGCAGCTATTCAACAGATCGAACTACCTCAATCTAGCTCAGAACAAATCAACCCAGCAGACAACTAGTGCCGCTACGCGGAAGTCAGAACTCCGAACTCCGAACTCCGAACTCCGAACTCCGAACTCCGAACTCCGAACTCCGAACTCCGAACTCACGTCTGATTACCAAATCCATCTCAATTTTTTGTATAAAGAATTGCTAAAATTTTCGCAATGTTTTCTCCACAGTAAAGATATCAAACCAACTACTACTAGCCCTGCCATAAATTTGGGGACTGTAGCCTAATGCTTGTTTTACTTCTTGATTGGTAATTGAATGTAAAGAACGTTCTTCTGCATTAGCAATGGCAGTTGCGATCGCCAGTCCTTCTCCTACGGAAACATTAAATTCCACAATTCTGCCTGCTGTTGTCCCCAAGCCACCAAAGCCCGATGCTGGACCTAATACTGCCAAGTTTTCGTACTCTACAGGCAAGGTATGACGAAATCCATAGTTAAATGTGGGCATGAAGACGGTTTTGATTTCGTGTATGCCCGCAGCAGCAGCTCTTTCTTGTAAACCAGCGATATCACCCCTAGCATCTAGGTGATAAGAAAACGTTCCCAAAGCCTCTGCTGCTGGTACTCCGCCATCAGACATTTTGGTTGCGGTTAAATCATCCAAAGAATTAGCTATTTGTCCTACAGTACGAATATAAAGCTCGTCCATAAATTCTACACGTGAGACACCTAAACTTTGAAAAAATGCCTCTACTTCTTTGGCAACAGTCATCATTGCTGGGGTGGGTTTGGCACCATTATGACTCAATTCCCTTGCCTGGGTAGCATTAACATCGAATAGTAAGGCATTAAAGCTGATGCGATTATCCAACACGGCAATATTAGCGCGATCTAGTATCTGTGAGGACTCCCTAAGATCGAATAATGTACCAGTACTGCCATGATATGCCCCACTAAATGCCAGAGCGCGCACATCTGCCGAATCAGGTGTAGCCTGATACATGATAGCTGGTTGACCCTCACTATTAGTAAAAGACTGCTCGAAATCAGCTAATTTTTCGGCATCATTACCACTGGCTATGGCTAACCAATCCTGGGACTGGCGATCGCCTTTATCTAAGAAACGTTTAATTAATCCTGCTTCTATTTGTTTTAATTGCTGAAGATCTTGACCGTAAACTTCAAACACCCAACCTGCACTCAGGGCGCTATCGGGCAAACCTACTTGAGCAAATCCTAACGCCATCTCTACCCCACTCATCTCTGCCAGTTTTCCCCCTTGGGTAGCATCGATGAACTGCTGGGCAATATAGGAGCCATTATTAGCAGTCGTCAAAGAACAGACTGATTTACTTGCTGTAGTTACAGACTCCAACTGTACGTTATCAATAAGCTTTATTTTCTCTTGCCAAAATAGATTCTCAAATGCTTTTGTGGCTCTAAAGCGATCGAGGGCAATGGCTTCTGTTCCCGTAAGATCGATAAATTCCTGATAAAGTTGACTAGAAGCCCCAAAAGTTCCTAACTGCTCTCGCATATCGCGGGGGACTTGATTGCGATCGAGATAAGCCAACCCACCTCTAACTAAGTGTCCGCCAATTCCTTGTTGGGTATCTGCCTCGGTAATCAGTGCGACTTTGGCTGGAGTATTTCTCTGTTCTAATTCCCGTTTGACTTTAATCGCTGTCATTACTCCTGGTACTTCATCACCAAAGACAATGACATCATATTCTCGAACATCCTTTAATTGTTCATTTGCTTCAGTACAAGTATCATTGGTTTCTTGAGCTAAAACCTTGAGGGACAAACCTGGGAGAGAAACCCCAGTAATGGCGATCGCGCTAATAACAGCAGAAATTAGTTTATGCAAATTTTTCACTAAAATATTATCGGCAAATAGAAGTTGTCTTAACATATATCACGAAGATCAACATTATAATAAATCTTTTTCTAAAGAATTTACGGTTATGAGAGAATCAGCAACAGGCATCTAATTTTAATAACGGACTGACAATGCAAAAATTTTGGCAAACTTTTAGCTTATTGGTTCTAATAACATTTCTAATTGTCATCAGCTCCCCATTGGTATCCTCCCAAGTAGCAATCAACTCCTCAGATAATGTCGAGAATAGTCTGGGGATTGTTCAAGCACAAGCTCCCTCTCAAAACGAGGAAGAAATTGCCCCAGAAACTCCCGAACAACAAACTAATCCCGATCGCAATCAACCAAATAGCAAGGAGCAGAAATTTCCCGTTGTCTTAGATGGAGAAACCCTTTTCTACTTTAGTTCCCTCATTGAAGGGATTGATGCCAAAAGGCGAGCGCAAGATACATCTCAAGAAATTGAACAGGTTGCCAAAAACTTTGCTATTCCCCTAGATTCCCTCAAAATTGTGGAACTTGAAGGAGTAAGACTAATTTCTTCAGCAGAAGATACCGTTATTGCTTTAGTAGAGGCTGATGCTAGGGTGGTCAACCGCCAGCTAGATGAGCTTGCCGAAGAATATTTCCAGACAACTAAAGAGGCGATCGCTCAATACCGCGAAAAGCGCAGTGTCAAAAGACGAGTACTGGGAATTTTGATAGCGATATTTGATGCTGTAGTGTTTATTGTTCTGTTAATACTGCTCAATAAACTGATGATCCGAATTAAGCACCAGATTCAGAGTTGGAGAGGGACTGTATTTCGTGCTTTCAGGATTCAAGGTTTGCAAATATTTTCTGTTGACCAAGAAGCTAGTTTGCTTTTGGGTTTCGTCAAGCTCATTTACTGGGTAATTGTAGCTTTTCTCGTCTTCCTCTATCTTGCCGCACTGTTTTATTATTTTCCCCGAACCCGACAGTTTGGAGACGCAATTTTAAACGCCATGTCTACTGTCCTAGTAGCTTTTGGGGAGGCGGCGATCGCTTATTTCCCCAAATTATTCACTATTTTCCTGACGGTTTTTATTGCCTACTACATTATCCGCTTCTGTCGGCTGTTCTTTAGTGCCATAGATAGAGGGACAATATCTATACCTGGATTTTATCAAGATTGGGCTAGACCAACAGAGAAACTGATAGTTATCTTATTTTGGGCTTTAGCTCTTACCATTATCTTGCCCTTGTTACCTGGTGCTAGTTCCCCTGCCTTTAAAGGAATCTCTATTTTTTTTGGTGCTCTCTTTACTTTAGGAGGTGCCAGTGCGATTGCTAACCTGGTGGGAGGTTTTATTATCATTTATACTCGTGCCTTTCAGATCGGCGATCGCGTCCAAGTAGGCGATGTAGTCGGGGATGTCCTGGAAAAAACCATCCTCTCAACTCGCATTCGCACTCCTAAAAATGAGATTGTAACCATCCCCAACGCCAACATAATTACCAGCAATATTAAAAACTTCACTACTGCCGAAAGAGATATCCATCAGCCGTTGATTCTTTATACCACTGTTACTCTTGGTTACGATGTACCCTGGCGCAAAGTTCATCAAGTTTTAATTGACGCTGCTCTCTCCACTCCCTTTATAGTTGAAGAGCCTGCTCCCTTTGTCTTGCAAACTAGCCTTGGTGATTTCTCTGTCAGTTATGAATTAAATGCTTATACCAGTAAGCCCTCAATGATGCCCAAAATCTATTCCCAACTGCATCAAAATATGCAAGATAAATGCAATGAAGCGGATATTGAAATTCTATCTCCCCAATACTCAGCCATCAGGGATGGCAACCAGAATACCATACCAGAAAATTACCTACCCAAAGACTACAAAGCACCGGGATTTCGGCTCGATCCTATAAGTAAGTTTTTTAATAAACCTGGCGATTGACTGGGTGACTGGGCGATATTATCTGTCTTAAGTATTTTCTAAATTGATATAAGTAGCCATCATGAACTATGTACACCAGAACGCGGGTTTTAGGCAACCGCAACCAGTTTGACAATTTCATCAATGACGCGATCGCTATTTATGCCATCGGCATTGGCTTCATAACTGAGCATAATTCGGTGGCGCAGCACATCATGAACTATGGCACGGACATCATCTGGAATCACATAATCCCGACCTTGCATCCAGGCATATACGCGGGAACATTTATCGAGGTTGATCGAACCACGAGGACTAGCCCCAACTTGAATCCAGGTTTTCAATTCTTCACTATAGCTTTCGGGATAACGAGTCGCTGAAATCAAGTCCACAATGTAAGTTTCGATCGCTTCGGAGACATGAACATTCTCAATCTCTCTACGGGCATCAAAAATAGCTTGTTGGGGAATTATGACGCGATCGCCCTGCTCCTGTTCTTGCTTTTCTTCACCCCGCACCAGCCGAATTATCTGCTGTTCTGAAGCTGCATCAGGATAGTCAATGTAGATTTTCATCAAAAAGCGATCCATCTGGGCTTCAGGTAAAGGATAAGTCCCTTCCTGTTCGATCGGGTTTTGAGTACCCAACACCATAAATAAATCTGGCATTTTGTGGGTCGTTCCCGCAACAGTAATTTGTCGTTCTTCCATCGCCTCTAACAGTGCTGCTTGCACCTTCGCAGGAGAACGGTTAATTTCATCTGCCAAAATTAGGTTACTGAAAATAGGTCCTGGCTGAAACCGAAAAGCCCCACCATCAGGACTATTCTGATAGATTTCTGTACCTGTGATATCAGAAGGTAGCAAATCGGGGGTAAACTGAATCCGACTTAAATCTGCCTCCAAAACTTTTGCCATACTCTTAACGGCGCGAGTCTTGGCTAAACCAGGTAATCCTTCCAGCAAAACATTTCCATTGGCAAGTAGAGAAATCAATAGTCTTTCGACTACATAATCTTGACCAATGACCGAGAGCTGCATTGCCGACTGTATTTTTTGGATCGCATTCAGAGCAGATTGGGTTTGCATATTATGACTAGAAGAAATCGAAGTTGTTGAAGTTACTTAAAATCTACTTCAATAGGAAAATATATAATAATACTCATCATACAAGTAATTTGTCAGAATATTAAAATTTTTAATATTCTGAAAACATATCTTCCTTTTTTATTTTGGTTTTATATTTATTTATGCCTATCTACTTAACTCTAAATTTCAGGTAACCAATCTTCGTCTAAAATTTCATCTAAAGAATAAGGATTTTGAGGAGGTAAGTGCAAATTCGTTTTAATTTCTGCTATTTTTCTGGCTTTAGAGTACAGGTAATCTAGTCGCTCCTGCAAATTGTTTTTAAGATTGGTTGTTAACCTTAATTCTAGTTGAGTACGAAAAGCAATGAGTTCAGCTCGCCAATGTCGCTCATTATAATCTCGTTCACTCTGCCAATATTGGTAAAACAATAGGTGTTGTAATACTTGAATAACTAAACTTTCAACAGCACGTTTTTGTTCGTTACCCAAGGCTTCTAATTCCTCAATAAGATGTTCGTAATCTAGGCGATCGAGTTGTCGATTTTTAAGTATTAAAATGGTTTCATCTAGCCATTGTTGATAATCATTTTGATAGATTGATGGTAAGCTGTGTAGAGAACTATTCATGTTTTATTCCTCAACATCAACAATGAGCTTGACTTTTATTTTGTTCCATATTGATGGCTATTATAGCTTATATTTGCTCAACTTCCCAGAGATGCTTTATTAGTTGTGTAAGGTAAGAGGATTGTCTAGATCTAAGTGAGATTCCCCAGCTTCTAAAACAGGATGACATATGATGAACACAATGCATACCCAGAGCCGCGAAACTATAGATTTGTCTGGTGTCTACGCCAATTTAGGTGAACTGATTAAACTTCAGTACAAGGCACGAGGTTTTAGTTTTCTGCCCCGACAGCCGATAAATAGCGTACTAGCTGGTCGTCATGCCTCCCGTTTAAGGGGACGAGGACTTAACTTTGAGGAAATTCGCCGCTACCAACCTGGGGATGATATCCGTAATATTGATTGGAAAGTAACCGCTCGCACCCAAAAAACCCATACTCGCGTGTTTAATGAGGAACGCGATCGCCCTGTATTATTGGTAGTCGATCAACGACTCTCAATGTTTTTTGGCAGTCAAGTGGCAATGAAATCAGTAACGGCAGCAGAAGCTGCAGCATTAGCAGCTTGGCGAGTTATTAGTGTTGGCGATCGCGTGGGGGCAGTAGTGTTTAATGATACAGAAATTGTTACCATTCCTCCTCTCCGCAGTCGTAGAAGGGTGATGGAGATTCTTAAGGCGATCGTTAAGCAAAATCATCTTTTGTCAGTGGATGCAGATATTACGCCGAATCCAGGGATGTTCAATCAGGCATTGGCAATGGCGCAGCGGCTAGCCAGTCACGATTATCTGGTTTGTTGTATCGGCGACTTTAGCGGTAGCAATGAAGAAACTAAGCAAATAATGACCTTAATTGCCCGTAAAAATGATGTATTAGTTACTTTTGTCTACGATCCACTGGAGATGGAATTGCCCCAAGCTGGGAAAGTGGTAGTTAGTGATGGTAAGCTACAACTATCATTGGATAGTAACGATCTGCCACTCCGAGAACAGTTTACCCAAGGATTCCAGCAACAATTTATACAAGGTAAGGACATTTTGCTTAAACAGGAAGTACCAGTTATTCCCCTTAATACTAGTGAAGGGGTAGCAGAACAAGTACGTCGCGCTCTAGGTAGAAGATGAAAGAATTATTTGATTCAAACTTTGGTAATAGCAAACTGACAGGGATTCAGGAAATTACTCTACCTGAACCAATTAGCTATGTTCCCCATACCATTGGCTGGAAAATTTTGCTAGTAGTGATAGTGATAGCTGCCCTTGTATTCGGCTACAATCGCTATCGTCATTGGCAGGCTAATCGCTATCGTATCTTTGCCCTACAAAGACTAGCTGAAATAGAGCGGGCAGTTCAAGTACCAGAAACTAGACGGCGTAGCGGAGCCATGCCGTTAGGCTTATCGCTTGCAGATTTACCTGTCTTAGTCAAGCAAACAGCTTTACAGGCATTTCCCAGAGATGAGATCGCCCAACTTAGTGGCGAGCGGTGGTTGGAGTTTTTAGACCGTAGCTGTGACACTCAAGAGTTTACTCAAGGAGTAGGGCAATTGCTCCCCCAACTTGCTTATCAATCCACCTCAGCATTGGCTAACTTGCCCGAACAAAGAATTAGTAATTTGATTGACTTAATTCGTCAGTGGATTAAAAATCATCGAGTTAATTAAACTGCCCACAATAAGTACCTTGGCAAAATTAATTGTACATTTTTGAGTTTGGGGAGTTATATCAGGTTCGTATCAACAGTTAAATGTTATGGCTGACTGCGGGACTAGGAGACTGGGAGACTGGGAGAAATCTTATTTGAAGTAATCATGCGAACTTGATATTAGGGACTTGGGGAATGAGAAATAACTGATTTTAACTGAAATGTAATTACACAAATAATTTTGCATA
>JAAUYH010140354.1_pt1 | contig 12642 bp, 9 predicted proteins | sample 7278061 | NCBI WGS metagenome assembly JAAUYH01 (sample SAMN14350203, study PRJNA611818) | marine sediment metagenome | isolation source: surface marine sediment (0.6m) | place: French Polynesia: Moorea | collected 2018-08
GAAACAACGACAGTACCTTCCTCCGAAGAAACAACTCCTTATAACTCGGGATCCGATCCTGATTACTCTCCACCTGAAAAATTGCAGAAAATTCACGAAGAGTACTCGGAAGGGAGTGCTGTAGACAGTTCATCATCCACAACAACACCTGAAAAACCAAATACTCTAAAGCAAAATTGAACAATGAGCAAATCTAATCTTCGCCGAAGGATTATGGTGCATGCGAATTCGAATAATACGAAAATCCGAGGAGAACTGACCTTCCTCCCCCGACCGAGACAACATAAATTGATGAGGGGATAAAGAGACTGAATGCGTTTTCGAAAAAATATTCTATCATGGACGGCCAAGCACTAAATTTGATGAATTCGTAGACCGATGGTTTGAAAGGTAATTCGAAAAATTCTTTAACGGGAAATTAAAAAGGATGTTATCGAACGATTAGAGGATAACCTCAATAAGAAAAAAACTTCCGACTGATTCAATGGCATGATATCAGTAGCTGATCTATTCATTAGGTTTGATTCTCATGACGGATTTCTTGAAAATCCCGCTGTAATTCGAACAACATTGTGGTGGAAAAGGTTTATGAAACCAATCTTTTACCATTTCTTCGGACTATGTCTGGCTTTGTACGGAAAAGGAATCCCTGTTTGGGAGACTCCTGTATACTTTTATGAGTTGATTTACGACAGAATTTTGTGATACATTGTACAAAACACGGTTACCGCTAGAATTGACCCTACTTTAATGATTTTGCACTCTTTTGTAGATTAACGAACTTTCGTTCGCTCATTGATAGTACAGTAATCGAGAGCCAAATGCCAATCTGTGTCTCAAATAACAGTGGAACGTAATAATTTATGGAATTTTATCGAAAGTAACTCGAACATGTCAGTGCAGCTTTCAATATTCCGTAATTGAGAAAAATACAAAAACGGTCATCTACTCAATACACTGTCTATGTGGTATTATTTCAGGGACTTGAAAAACCGACATTGAGATGTTTAACGACTTTCCAATTATACCAGAAGTAAGTTGACGCAAATAATGTACGATTTATAGTAGAAATTTCTTTGGTTTAGTTCCAATGTAGGTATTCCCGTGGAAACTGAGGGAAATTTTGTGTATGCTTCGGAGATTAACCTCTTCTTATTTAAATTTTGCTAGGCAAGGAGTTCTATTTTGTCTGATATTTGAGCCAAGGGGAGCAACATTTTGGTAGGATTTGCGTTTTCTGAAAAGAAAGGAACAATGCTCAGCTTGAGAGTATAATATGGGGCAAGAAATATTTGAATTGAAGCGGCTGTGTATTTTTGTCTCTACAAAGCTAATCCAAGTGAAGTGAAGGTGAAGAGCTGGATTTTAAGTAGAGAATGTCTTAACTCGGATATCGTCAAATGCAGTCTCAAAATTTTCTTCCTCATTTACAAATATACTGTCGAACTGGAAAGGTTTTGTTTACCCGTTATGTTTCCGCCGGAAAGCTTTGTTCAATTTGATTTATGAGCATCTAACAAATGGTTACGAAATCAAATGCCTTGCTTTTGAATTTGATTCCGAACCATAATCTATTTATCCGAAACTACGTACAGCGGCGTACTATTCTTTCTAAACTTTTCTTGTAACAGAATGGATGCATGCTTTGAAAAGCAGTGGATATATGGGTTTGCAATTATTTTTTCTCTTCATTGAAATGATAACGTATATCAAAAAAACTCGCTCTACATGGAATGAAATGAATGGTTGTTATTTGTTTCAACAGTTTGTAAGGTGGAAAGAAATGAAAGTCAGGAATGTTTTGATTCCTGTCATTTTCATAGAGTTCTATCAAAAATCAGATTTATAATTCATAATATTTCTAGCGGATTGGTACAATATTCTTGGATGTTAAAGAAAACTATTTGAAAAATACATTATGAACGGTAGAAGTTGAAATCGGCGAGAAATTTCGGTGATTCAAGTACGTGGAGTCCTTGGGCAGAGCCTGAATGTTCCAATTTTTCACGTCATGTAACAAGCAGAGTTCTGTAATTCTTAGAACTCCAAGTTTCACTATGTTCGTTCACTCGATTTGCAGCATCCGAGTGTATGCTGAATTGTTCTCGTGCGTAACCGAAACCAGAGTGTTCGATGATAGAATAAAGGGGTAGTTCGCAATTACATGTGTTACACGCATCAGCAGGATATCCACGTATTTTGAGTGGAGATTTACAATTTTGCGACGGATTTCATATGCTGTAAGTCAAAAAACAAAAAATTCTAGAGGGCCAAGTTAAGGAAGTTTACGGTAGGCAATTTGGAATCGATTTCATGGCCCCGTCAAACTGCACGCAATTCGATGCAATTTGGCACCCTTGACAAATTCATCTGAAAGTCGGACCACAGGCTAAACCCCGACTATCAATAGGAAAAATAGGGCACTACACCTCTTCGTAGAATACTTCCTTACTTCTTAGCTTTTATGAAAAGATAAGAATTGGATACCTTTGATTTTTAAAAAGCTCGGCTGTGGTTCATCTAGTTTCTCCCTTTTCTCTGCTGTTCCATATCATCCATTATTTCTATGTTTTAAGTATTGATGGGTCGTAGCAGTGACGTGGACGGCTTCGCGCGAGGTCCGTGGACAAAAGAAGAAGACGCACAGCTTGTTCAACTCGTGAACGCCCATGGGCCAAGGAATTGGACAAACTTGGCGGGCAGAATGCTGTCTCGCTCAGGCAAGCAATGTCGAGAGAGGTGGTTAAATCATTTGAATCCAGACATAAAGAAGGGTGCTTGGACAGTGGAAGAAGATACTTTGCTAATTGAATTGCATCGATCCATTGGTAATAGATGGAGTGAAATAGCGAAGAGGTTGCCTGGCCGAACGGATAATGCGATTAAAAATCACTGGAATTCCACAATCAAAAGAAAAATCGCTCCAGATGGCGCCCCATACCATACGCACGCGTCGTCAAAGGCGAGAAAAGGTTTGGCAGCGCACAGTTCTATGATTTCTGGTGCAGTTGCGCACAACAGAGCTCATGGGAACCTGGCTAGTCATAATTTTCAATTTCATGCGTTCAGACAAGCCGGAATCCATACGTTGGAAGGCAGCACGATCGTTTTGCCGACTCCTGCAATTCATAGAATGCAAATAGCGAATCAACCTTTGAAACGAGAAAGAGCCCCAACCGTCGCATTTCATAAACCTACATCAACCCCATCATTTATGACGCCACGAAATGCAGGATTCCCTCCTACCTTGAATGAAGGGAGCAATCACTTGCCGAACAATGTAGCAATGAAACCTAGTGTTCATCAGTCTCCTCCACAACCTAGTTTATCGGAACTCGTCGAGTTACAGGGAATTCGAAACACGTTGCCGAACCCCGTCCTTAACCCCTCTATCATCGAAAACTCAACAGCAGCTGCACCTTGCAACAAGGAGGCGACACATCAGAGGAAACGATCGAGAAATGACTTGGACTCTTTATTCACTGTGTCGCAAGAATTGAAGAAGATTAATAATGAAGAATTTCATACCAATTGTGCCGACCCGGGAATTCCGGATTCACCCTCATCCGTTACGCTTGCGGGGCATATTGGAAGTCAGGAAATGCGAAAAGCTGATGACGTGTCTGGCTCGAGCAATGAAGAATCTACATCCCCGAAAAGGATGCGTGTGGATCATATTGACGTCCCAGCGGCAGGATTCGATTTCGGCAACAATCATGACGAATATCATAGTATCGACGCCGCACCATTCGATGACATAGGCTTACCATTCGACGATTCTGCGCTGCAGTCGCCAGAAATTATTCCGATGATGGACTTGGCTACGAGAGAACTTGCGGATCCATACCGCAAAAACGCGTCGGAAACCGGCACCCTATTTGTGAGACTATCACCGAACACTGGGGAAGATATAGAGGACGAAGCCGACGAGGAGGCAATTGTAAATTATCACAGTCGAAGACCAAAGCCACTGCGCAGACTTGTACAATCAGTAGTCGAATCCGAAGGTAATTCGATATCTTATTCTGATTTTTAAACTAACTTATTCCGTCCATTTTAAACTTTTTTCGCCCTCCTTCTGTTCCGCACATGTTAAAAACGTTATTTTCCTGTTTCTCGCTAACGTTAGCACAATTATAATTCGCTGATTTTCACCCGAACCGACGCGTCCTTTCATGTTGTTCTGTAGGGCCAGCCGATGAACAGGCGTTGTCGTGTGCCCGTCGCGTGGTGCCTTTCACCTATCAAATTCACGCCGCCGTTCCGTCAGCGCGCGCGATTCTTGTGTAGCACCAGTGCGAGCGGCATGTCTGCGGAAGCACCACTGGGCGTGGCGAGCAGCCGCGTCAAATTCCTCACCGCGTGCGGCACGTACGACGCGAAGGACGCGAAATGCGTGCTGTACTGGATGAACAGCGCGGTGCGCGAGAGTTACAATCACGCACTAGAGACTGCCGCCGCCTGCGCGACGAATCGCAAACTCCCGCTGCTCGCGCTGTACGTCCTCGATGTGACGTTTCCAGATTGGTCCGAACGCCACTTCCGCTTTGCAGCGGAGGGGCTCCAGGACGTGCGCGAGAAGCTTAAGAAGCGTGGTGTTCCACTGGCAATCATGCAATCCCCAGATGCGGAGGGCGTGTCGAAGCTCGTTGCAGACGTCGCGAGACGCGTGGGTGCCGCGCGGTTGGTCGCCGACGCGCCCATGCCGCTGCACCGCACGCGCGCGTGGATGGACGAAACCGTGCGTCTCTGCGAGTCTGCGGAAATCCCCGTTGTATCAGTGGAAACCAACGTGGTGGTGCCGATTGAGGAAGCATCCGAAAAGGAGGAAACCGCCGCACGCACAATACGTCCGAAAATTCATCGCAAATGGCAAGACTACCTTGTTCGTTGTCCTACGGCCGAAGTCGAATATCCCACAAAAGAGTGGCCTGAGGACGCACTCAAGAGCTATTCAGAATGGGACCTCACTGTCGACTCGTTGCCAGATATGTGTCGACGAGCGCCGGAGGTTTCTACCTTTTTCAAGGGAGGTTATGACGCTGCGATGGAGGTACTGAAAGATTTCGTCAAAAACAAGTTGGCACACTATGCCGATGGACGCAATCAACCCGCGGGTGGGTGGGTGAGCAACATGAGCCCTTTCTTGAGGTATGGTCACATTTCGCCCGTTGAAACGGCGTTGTTGGTGAAAGCTAAGCGTTCGGGTGGACAAGCCGTGAAAGCAGGCATTGATTCGTTCATTGAAGAGATGATAGTTCGTCGCGAACTGGCGTACAACATGTGTCACTACAACGAAAAGTACGACACTATCGAAGTGATTCCCAACTACGCGAAAATCACTCTCAACCTACATGCGAAAGACAAGCGCCCATGGCTGTACACCTACGAACAACTGGAGAGTGCACAAACTCACTGGTAAGTCAAGCACGTTATATTCTGATCTGGACAAGAAATCACTAACATTCACATTGCAGTCCGTATTGGAATGCGGCACAAATCGAATTGGTAACTACGGGTAAGATGCACGGGTACATGCGGATGTACTGGTGCAAGAAAATACTGGAGTGGGTGGACACATATGAGAATGCGTTCAACTACGCGATTAAGTTGAACAATGTGTACAATCTCGACGGGAGTGATCCGAATTCATACGCAGGCGTGGCTTGGTGTTTCGGGAAGCACGACCAAGGATGGCGGGAGCGCGAAATATTCGGCAAAGTGGTAAGTTGGTTTGTATCAAGTACTGTGCATCGATACAAAAACTAACATCGTCGCAGCGCTACATGAATGATGCAGGGTTGAAGAGAAAATTCGACATGAACTCCTACGTCGTGAAGTGTAAGAAACTCGGGCGCGAGCACATGCCCCCGGAGCTCGCCGCGCTGCGGGCCAAAGGTAAGAAACGCAGTCAGCAGGCCACCCTGGCCGAGATGTCCACCATGAACAAGAAGAAACGGAAGAGGACTTCGTAAACAATAACTACACACTGTAGTGGAGTGTTGGATGACTTATCCTAAGACTTGAGTGATGATGTGGTTGATTTGTTTTATCTACGGTATGACTGTACAGTAGAGGTTCTTTCCCGCGGGAACATGCGTTTATATTGAAATGAAGCAAATTTTTTGCCCTGCAGTGTACTGGACTGGGTGTACTGCACTGTACTACGGGCGCCTGCTCGAGAGTTCATTCGAAAGTGTATCCAGTCGATAGCGTAGCCGTGATAACCCGCTGGACCGGAGATTTAGTGACTTCGAACTATCTCTACGATTCAGAACTTGCTGATGCAGTACTACAGTATTGCGACGGATTTTAGTGTACGACCTCCCTCCTTCCTACATCGCTTACAAACGAGAAATGTGAACGGCTGGGATATTTGTCACATAATTATTAGATCGGAGGTTTGATTATTAAGCAACAAGTATTTTCAGACCGATATACTTGCACAAATGTTATCTTCAAAACAAGCAGAGAGGAGTAGTTATCGAGAGAAAATTGAAGAGAGCTGTAAATATACGTGCAGTATGATTGGCCGGTGATGATGGGACAGATTGCGAAATGATCGTGGGGATTAGCACCAGCCCATGAAAAAGAAACGGAAACGAAACGCAAAATTCAAGGTATTTGCGCACTATTGACGAGCAAGCTGGGCCGTTTCAAATTGTGGTACCCAGCCAATGAAGACGTACGTGCCTGGTAGCCGAATAGTGCACCATCCATTTGTTGCTGGTACAGGACAGTATTGCTCGAGTTTGCCACGCTCGTTATTGCTGTTTGCCTTCGTCTGCCACTCTTGCCGCATGCACCCGCAGCAGCCGCACACTCCGCGCCACACCTGGATGGGCGAGCTATGTACCTCTCCTGCTTCTACGCGTTGATGCTGACGACCGGCGTGGCGTCGTACCTGGAGGCGCGTCTCGTCGACGCGCCGGAAAAAGCCGTCCCATCCAAGCACGACCCCGATGACGCCACGAGCGCGAAGCGCGATGCCGGGTCGTTCTCTTACTTCCAAGCTAACTACCTCCTCGTCTACCTGCTGGCCGTCGCCGCCGACTGGATACAGGGGCCCTACGTCTACGCACTGTACACGCACTATGGTTACGACAAGAAAGCTGTCGGGCATCTGTACATCGCGGGCTTCGCGTCCTCCGCGGTTTTTGGAACGATTGTCGGCTCGTTAGCCGATAAGTACGGTCGGCGAAACTCTGCACTCATGTATTGCGCCGTGTACATTGTGTCATGTGTCACGAAGCACAGCTCGAATTTCAATGTACTGTTGTTCGGTCGACTGTGTGGCGGCGTGGCGACGAGTATCCTCTTCTCCGCGTTTGAGAGTTGGATGGTGTACGAGCATTTCGCGCGGCGATTCGCACCACGGTTGTTGTCGGCGACGTTTGCGCGCGCGCAGTTCGGAAACGGGATAGTGGCGATTACTGCGGGCCTCGTCGCGGAGAAGTTTGCGAGTATGTATGGGAAAGTCGCGCCGTTTGACGTCAGTGCCGTTGTGCTTCTCGCGCTGGCGGGCGTGCTGGCGTACTCGTGGACCGAGAATTACGGCGACGCCACAACCAGCGTCGCCGGCGGACTCGGACGCGCATGGAAAACGCTGTGTTCGGATGAGCGGATTGTTCTGTTAGGAATTACCCAAGCCGCGTTCGAATCCGCGCTGTATGTGTTCACGTTCGTGTGGACGCCCGCGCTGCAGCTGTCGAGAAGCACCACCGCAGAAATACCGCACGGGACGATATTCTCCACGTTCATGGCGGCGACAATGATGGGCAGTAGTCTGTTCGCCGTGGCTACGCGGTACGTGCGTGTCGAGGTGCTGATGCGCGTGATATTCGCTGTGGGCTTCCTCGCGTTCGCGTCGGCGTTCCACGCCGAGTCACTACCCGTCGTGTACGCGTCGTTCGTAGTATTCGAAGTGCTGTGCGGGGTGTATTTCCCAGCGATGGCCACCCTACGCTCGCCTTACATTCCGGAAGAGAGCCGTAGCGCGCTGCTCAACTTTTTTCGTGTGCCGCTGAACGTCATCGTCGTCGTCACTCTCTACGAGGACCTGGAAATCAGCACAGTATTCGCGCTGTGTGCTGCACTCATGTTGTGCGGGCTGGCGAGTCAAATGAGACTCAGGCAACTCGCGAAGAATGAATCGTCTACTCAACTCAAACCACTGGTGCAACCGTAGGCGAAGCGAAGAAGACGAATGTTTTCACCTTAACTTGTTTAACAGATTGCGATGCTCCTGTGTAACGCAGGCCCGGGTTCGCTGCTCATGATGAAGGCTGTGGCCCGCTCTCCTCAGGGCCGTTCGACCCCGGCACCAGCATGCATATATTATTGCCATTCAATAAAATTTGGTCCAGCTTCTTCTTCACGATTCCATCGCCCGTATCCACAAACTCCGTCACATCTTCCATCACCTGCATCACACATTCATTAGTATCCCGCATTGTATATGGCGCTCCGAAAACATCACACGTACCATGTTCACAAATTCGTCGAAACCGCGTAATGTCCCGACTAGTTCCTTTTCGCTTCGCATTATCACCCACATCCGGCTGCCGATGCACTTGTCCACCAACTCGAGTGGTAGTACTTTTGACGCTGCAGCTGTTTGCGCCACACTCATTGCGTTCAGTAGACCGTGAGTACAGTAGAGATGGTTGGGTAGCAGTTCCCAGATCCGGCTTGTTCGGAATGGGATGACTTTCATGAATGAACAAATTCGAATGGAAAATGGAATTACAAAATGAAATCGAATTTTCGAAAAATTTTTTTTTCTATTTCGTGAGGTTCCTAGCAAACTGTTGCCAATAAATAAACTTCCGACGAAGTGAGGGGAAGCGAATCAAGGATTTGAGAAACACAACGAACATCGAATCGCATCTTGTTCATATATCAAACCTGGCTTAGCTATGTTTGATATATGAATAAGATGCGATTCGATGTGTCGCCTGGTCAATGGACCTTACGCGGTGTTAGTGAAGAAGGTGTTTTAGAGACACGTTACTGAGATTGCATGAATTGTACAAGATGTGGACGGACGAATTCCTCATGGGGGTCGGGGGTCGTTTCCTTATCGAGAACCTCTTCCGGGAAGCAGAAATGAAAGTAGCGTAGTATACTTGGCGATTAGCAACCGCAATACCTACCGCCTCGGATGTTCCAAAAACGTAGTGAAATGGTCCACGTTACGAGACACTCAACTTGGAAACAACTCAGCATATAAGCAATGAAGACTATCTTCTAAGCTCATCACGTCTATAAAACCTTAATGCGTTGCGTCGTCTCGCCTCCTCTGAGTTCACTACACTTCGCAACATCTACGATGAAGGCTGTAGCTCTTATTTTAACTGTCTTTCTTGTTGCTCATTCCACACCGGCATTTGCAACGGGAATGCGATGTCGGGATCATCCGATGTACCGGAAAGGGATGAAAGGCGAAATGATTAAGGCCTGGATGTATGCACCGCGTCGAAATCGCATGTATTGGACACCAGCAACCTACATCGTTCGCAACACCCGCTACAATTTCATTCCCCAAGACAAACCAGGATCGAAGAAGTACATCGGGTTAGATTACTTCCTAACCGGCTTCAATGGCGAAATACAACGCGATTACTTGAAGATATATTTTCAACGTCGAGCCAAGACATATTTGCTCGTCCACGGATACGACCGACTAAAGCTACCTGCACAACTCGAGGGGTGGCGCTCGGAAGGATGGGTCCAACGAACCTCTGGCCATCCTTACTTGAAACACAGATTCGGGCTCGGTCAGCGGAAGGGTGAAATCCCTGTTGCATACTACGCTTATGCGTTTTCGAAGATTGGTGACTCGGTGACAGTTCCATCCAGCAGGTTCATAAAGCGCAACATCAAGTACGATGGAGAGATGCAAACCTCGGGGTTCTTCTCACTCCTTGTTGCTGAGTCGAATGGACGTCCGGTACGAAAACCGTCCTATCCCAAGGGCATGCGCATCAAGGCCGGCCAATTCTGTCCGCGGCAACTGCATGACAAGTGGGTGGCCAAGGAAATGGACGACGATGACCGACATACGAAACGAAGAACATTTCGCAGTTGGCACCCGCTTTGGGACCCTTGTTTTTGGTGCTCGTATGGGCATGAGCATGGCAGCGCCGCACCCATTATAATGGGCTATCTGCCCAGATACGATTACACAGCCCTGAAAAACAATCATCAAGATGAATCCCACGAGGGCTTCAAAGACATCGTCGCCGACGTCGGCAGCCATTGGTTGTATGTCAGTGTTCATGCACGAATGTCTTCGGGTTCCAGGTTTCACACCAGACACCATACCATGGTGATTGCCGCTGTTAGGAAGAGCACAATGGAATTGGAGCTCGAACTGCGGTTCAAAGCCGACTACGGCTCGTTGACCGTGCGCAAACGCGGTGGTGGAATTGTGGGAGTTTCGAAAAAAGAGGAAGAATTGCGACGTATGTTCGGCTACAAGCGACGTCATCGACTGGTGAATATCATCAATCCACGCCGAATCGACCCCCGGTGGAGATACAAAAAGGGAGATCGACTGATGAGAGGCGAATATGAGCAATGGGCCACGAAACCCATATGCTCCGAAATATCGAATGGACGTGAACCTACCATAGATTTCAAAGATGCGGCGTTGGCCAAGCTGGATGTGAGAGGAAGAGGGACTACGAGATTAGGAAGAATGAAAGACGGGCGTTTGCGGTGGAATGCGAGTGTGAATCGTGAACTACGCGCCAAAGATTGGGTGATAGACGGGGACCTTTGTGAGTTTGGTGACGGTATCCATGGTAAGTTCTATACCGACGTATACGGGGAAGAAATGGAAGATGGACCTGGAACAAACAATGTGAGACAGTTCATCAAGGAAGGGTTCCGGTTGGAAATTTCAGGAGATTTCGAAACCGCAGACCCGTGGTTAGGTTTGTATTTGAACGGTATTCGTGGGGAAATGCGCAATATCGCGTTCGGGATTGACGAGACCAAGAATTAAGGTCTTGTTCCGATATATAGGTGCTCTTGTTGGACTCATGATATTGCACAGTTGTACTGTAGAAAGATAGTAAGAAGCAAGGGAGAAGAGGCTTTGTGAAGTAAAACACTACTATTGTTTGTGGGGAAAACCAATGGACTTACACAGTCTTGGTGGAAGAAAGTGCTTTGGTTGAGTACGAATGATAGATGGCAACGTTTCTGCAGATAATGAAAGTAGTTTATGCTCAACTTTTTGGCCTCACGTTACACATATTCTGAATGTCGCAAACTCGTTTCATAGCTCGTACTGACGTGAAAGAGCTGAACAATCTCAAAAATGAAAGGAACAGAGCAGTTTAATTTGAGGTACGCGACGTAGTCTCTGGCATAAGTAACTTGTTTACGCTCTAAACTGATATTGCATGTTCTGAATCCTTTAATTTTGCTTCAGAGATCGCGAGTGGATAATATTTATATCGGTAATCATCTACCGAAACATTTGCAGAAACAGACAAAAGCTCTGATGAATATCCATCCTCTGAATTATGATCCTAGAAGATTCCAACCTCTAAAACATTAATTCTGTATCACATGATTTTGTACCATAATATACGAACCCTCAGGTTCCTGTGTTATACACGAAGTTAGCAAGCAGATACCAGATTTACAAAAATACTTGCATTTCTTGTGTACGATGAAGTGAAAGTAGAGCAAAGGAAAGCCAGAAGAAGGTCGACGAACCATAGTGAGAGAACACTATTTTTACCATTGAATGATATAGTTCTATGAGACCTCCTAACTGTAAATTACTACTTATCGAAAAATAAAGTCGATAGTCAGATCTTCCGAATAACACTTCACTGGTTTTTTGAAGTAAGACTACATTATATTCGAATTGATACCGTATGCTTCTAAAACTATCTCTCTATGAAAAATAGCAAAGTCAAGGCGCTAAGCAAACATGATCGCCGTAGAATTGAATTAGTACAAAGAAGCCTAAATAAATTGTTTTTGGATCTTGTAGTTCCGGTAACTATTCGACAAAAAAGCGCATAGTCACTAACCTTACCACAAAAATACGTAGGATAACATGTAAATTCTCAGATTTTTGGCTTCCAATAAAGTATTCGTCATATGGTTTACCAAAAACATTGTCGTTAGATATTTGTATTAAAATCCGATGATCTCTCGAATCGTAATTATATGTTCCTAGGAAGGCTATCGGAAAATGGAATATGATCGCCTTGTAGCTGACAGGAACGAGACCACTTTAGGTTTGAGCCTTGGACAACACTAAATGTCTGAGAATCATTTCACTTAATCTTGCTTGAGCGTCTTCCAGAACTTCCAATTTACGTTCGTGAATCTCTCTTTCGGCAAGTATCGATTGCTTAGGTCTCATAATATCTCCTTGACTTAGTTTTGATTCGATAATATCAGGATAGAATTCCCAAGAACGATTACAAACCGATTTGAAAAGAGAGCTCCCGGCTGGATTAACTAAAAAGTGTGTATGCATGATCTTCACAACGCTATGTATATACTGTATATGTGTGCGAATGTTATCAGAAAGTTTTTGCCTCCAAGAAAACATGATACATAGCATCATCCGCAGGATGATGTAGAGCAGATAAAGAAAAAGCAGAACCA